>Ga0315276_10000373_pt1 | contig 38076 bp, 27 predicted proteins | sample YL17G05_0_MG_FD_204542 | JGI IMG/M metagenome (GOLD analysis project Ga0315276, IMG submission 204542) | Sediment microbial communities from Yellowstone Lake, YNP, Wyoming, USA - YL17G05_0 | ecosystem: Environmental > Aquatic > Freshwater > Lake > Sediment | place: USA: Wyoming | collected...
CAGAAAAATGCCGCTTATATTATCGCCTGTTGGTTAATAAATATTTTCTCGATGACTTTTATAATGGCGTCATCGTGAAAGGCGTGACAATATTGTGCGAATTCCTGGGCCGCTTCGACCTGGGAGTTATCGACGGCATCGTCAATGGGGCTTCATACTTAACCCGCAAGATATCCAGCCTGTCCATCTGGGTGGATACCAATATCGTGGACGGCGCGGTTAACGGGACCGCGGCCATCGGCGGCGGCCTGTCCAAAGGACTGCGCCGGGTCCAGACCGGGTACCTCTCTAACTACGCCCTGGGCATTGTCGTCGGCCTATTTCTTGTCATCGCTTTGATTTTGATCTTTTAGGAGTGCACATGAACATTGCAGGCATCCCGATATTAACGTTTTTGATATTTTTCCCTTTGGTGGGCATTTTTTTGATGCTGCTGCTGCCGTCTACCCAACAAAAATGGATTAAGTGGGCGGCCAATATCATTACTGCCCTGGAATTCCTATTCTCCTTGCTGCTGCTGAACAATTTCAATTCAGCGGCCGAAGGCATGCAGTTCATGGAGAAAGCAAGCTGGATCAAATCCTTGAATATCCAGTACCTGCTGGGGATCGACGGCATTTCCCTGCTGCTGATCCTGCTCACCACACTGCTGACCTTCCTGGCCACCCTCAGTTCCTGGTCGGCCGTTAAAGACAGGCTCAAGGAATACTACATATTCCTGCTGCTCCTGGAAGTCGGCATGGTGGGCGTATTCGTCTCCCTGGACTTCATCCTCTTTTACGTGTTCTGGGAATTGATGCTGGTGCCGATGTATTTCCTGATCGGTATCTGGGGCGGCGAACGCAAACTCTATGCGGCCATCAAGTTCTTCCTGTATACCCTGTTCGGCTCGGTCATGATGCTGGTGGCCATCCTGGTGATATATTTCAATTACCACACCTTCGACGTCATGGCCATCATGGAAACCGGTAAATTCTTACCCATGGCCGTGCAATCCTGGGTATTCCTGGCCTTTTTCCTGGGGTTTGCCATCAAGGTGCCCATGTTCCCCTTCCATACGTGGTTGCCCGACGCCCATGTCGAAGCCCCCACCGCCGGTTCCGTACTGCTGGCCGGCATACTGCTGAAAATGGGCACCTACGGTTTTATCCGTTTCTCCCTGCCGCTCTTCCCCGAAGCCTGTAAGAAATACATGCCCATCGTGATTGTCCTGGCCCTGGTCTCCATTGTTTACGGCGCCCTGGTCTCGCTGATGCAGAAAGACATGAAAAAACTCATCGCCTATTCATCCGTATCCCATATGGGCTTTGTCATGCTGGGAATTTTCGTGTTTACCCCCATGGCGTTGAAAGGCGCGGTGATCCAGATGATCAACCACGGCATCTCCACCGGCGCACTCTTCTTGATCGTGGGTGTCGTATATGAACGGCGTCATACCCGTTTGATCGCCGATTTCGGCGGACTCTCTTCCCGCATGCCGGTTTATGCCGCCGTGTTTTTAATCATTACCATGTCCTCCATCGGCCTGCCGGGCCTGAATGGGTTCATCGGCGAATTCATGATTTTAATGGGAACCTTCCCGGTGAATTTCTACTGGGCCATGATCGCCGCCACCGGCATCATCCTGGGCGCGGCTTATATGCTCTGGCTCTACCAGCGGGTCATGTTCGGCAAATTGGAAAACCCCGCCAACCAGGCCCTTTCCGATTTAAACCTGCGCGAGTTTGCCGTCTTCACGCCCCTGATTATTATGGCCTTCTGGATCGGCATTGCCCCCAAACCCTTCTTGAACGTCCTGGATAAACCCGTGGAAAAAATCATACGCATTGTCAACCCTGATTACTACAATAAACCGGCCCTGGAAATCAAGAAAGTGGAGTCGGCCCAGGCCCATGAGCCGGGAACGCCGGGTACACACGGGGAGAATTAACATGACAGTGAACACCATCCTGCCGGAGATAGTCCTGACCATTGCCGCGTTGGTCATCCTGCTGGTGGATGTCTGGGTAAAAAAGAAGGAAATCCTGGGCTATCTCGCCCTACTGGGAACAGCCGCCACATCGATTGTTGCCCTTCAATCCCTGACCGATAGGGGCTATTCTTTTACAGGGATGATTGTCAATGATGAGTACGGGCTTTTTTTCCAGCTCTTGTTCCTGGCCGCCACCTTTGTTGTCATCTTCATGTCCATGCACTATTTCCGGGAAAACACCCAGATGTTGGGCGAATACTATTCGCTGCTATTGTTTGCCGTCCTGGGCATGATGTTTATGGTTAAGGCCGCCGACCTGGTCATGGTGTTTATGGGCATCGAGACGCTGTCGTTAGCCGTATACGTGCTCTCAGGTTGCCTGCGGGACGACCGCCGCTCCGGCGAAGCCGCCTTAAAATACATATTACTGGGCGCCTTTGCCACGGCCTTCCTGCTCTTCGGTATCTCCTTGATCTTCGGGGTTACCGGCAGCACCAACCTGGCCGCCATTGCCAACGCCGTCGCTTCGAAAAATATCTTAGGCGAACCCCTCCTGCTGCTGGGCATGGGAATGATGCTGATCGGTTTCGGCTTCAAAGTATCCCTGGTACCCTTTCATATGTGGACGCCCGATGTCTATGAAGGCGCCCCCGTACCGGTCACCGCTTTTATGGCCGTCGGCGTCAAAGCCGCCGCCCTGGCCGTATTTTTAAGAGTATTCCTGGTTGCGCTGCCGGGCCTAAATGATAACTGGAGACCCCTGCTGATCGTGCTGTCCGTGTTGACCATGACCGTCGGCAATTTAATCGCCATTTCCCAGGAAAACATCAAACGTATGCTGGCTTACTCCTCCATTGCCCATGCCGGGTACTTGATGATCGGTATGGTAGCCGGCGGAGATTCCGGCGTGCCCTCCATGCTCTATTACCTGCTGGTATATACCTTCATGAACCTGGGCGCCTTTGCCGTAGTCATGGCGTTGGGCCAAAAAGGCGAAGACAACCTGGAGATCAAAGATTACTCCGGCGTCGGTTCACGATACCCCGTACTGGGATTCATGATGACCGTGTTTATGCTGTCGCTGGCAGGGATTCCGCCCCTGTCCGGGTTTATGGGTAAATTCTATCTCTTTTCTTCCGCCGTCAAAGAAGGGTATGTCGGGCTGGCCGTCGTCGGCGTCGTCAACAGCCTTATTTCCGCGTATTACTACTTACGGGTGACAGTGATGATGTATATGCGCCCGTCCGAAAAAGACATCGCTCCCGCGCCCATGCGCTGGAGCCTCGTATTAGCCCTGGTGATCACCACCTTCTTGACCTTCCAGATCGGTCTTTTCCCATCGTTCTACCTGGAACTGGCAAAAAACTCGATCTTCTTTTTAAAATAAGAACAGGATGGTGAAACGTACAATGTGCACAATGAAACAAATAACAAATATAACGGTTAAAATAGAAAAAAGGAGGCGGCCATGCTGAAAGGCTATGGCGAGATCCTGTTTTACCTGGTTGTGGTGGTGGGATTCTCCCTGTTTGCGCTGGGACTCTCCCATTTCGTCGGCAGGAAGTCCTATTCCAAGGAAAAGCTGATGCCCTATGAATGCGGCGTGGACCCGGTGGGCACTGCCCGTATCCGTGTTTCGGTAAAATTCTACCTCATTGCCATGTTGTTTATCGTGTTCGATATCGAATCGGTTTTCCTGTATTCCTTTGCCACGGTTTTTAAAGAATTGGGCATGCTGGGATTGATCGAGATCGTTATCTTTATCGTGATACTGGTAGTCGGACTGGTGTACGCCTGGGGTAAAGGAGCGTTAGAATGGGAATAGAAGAAAAATTACCGGATAATAGTGTCATTACCACCACCATAGAGAAGCTTGTCAATTGGGGTAGGAAGAACTCCCTCTGGCCCACCGGTTTCGGTTTGGCCTGCTGCGCCATTGAGATGATCAGCACCGCGGCGGCGCGGTTCGACATATCCCGCTTCGGTATGGAAATCTTCCGGTCCTCCCCGCGGCAGGCCGATTTAATGATCGTGGCCGGGACCGTAACCAATAAAATGGCCCCCGTGGTGAAACGGCTCTACGACCAGATGCCCAACCCCAAGTGGGTGATTGCCATGGGCGCTTGCGCCATCTCCGGCGGGATTTTCAATACCTATTCCGTGCTGCAAGGGGTAGATAAAATCATCCCGGTGGATGTCTATGTCCCCGGCTGCCCGGTCCGCCCCGAAGCCCTGCTGGACGCCATTGTAAAATTACAGAAAAAAATAGAAACAGAAAATTTGAGGACAAAACAAGATGGAGGAATTGAGAAATAAATTTCCCGGGGCCGTCGAGGCCATCGATACGCAGTTTGGGGAAACCACGGTTACCTTGAAAAAGGAATCGCTCTCCCGGGTATGCGAATACTTGAAGCAGGAAAAGGGGTTCGATTACCTCAGCGACCTCACCGGCCTGGACCTTGGGAAAGAGGCAAAACCCCGTTTTGCGGTGGTTTACCACCTTTATTCCATAAAGGACTGCCGGTGGCTGCGCCTGAAAGTGTTGACGGACGATGCCGTCGATACCGTTAGCTTCGTCTGGAAAGCGGCCGATTGGTTCGAACGGGAAGTATATGACCTGTTGGGAGTTAGTTTTAACCATCATCCCAATATGACCCGCATCTATATGCCCGATGATTTTAACGGGTACCCGCTTCGTAAAGATTACCCGTTGGCGGGTGAGAGGTGAGTAAAATGACCGAACTGGATAAAATGCTAACCATCGACAACGATTCCGGCGAAGGCGTCATGACCCTGAATATGGGGCCGCAGCACCCCAGCACCCACGGCGTGCTGCGCATCATACTCAAACTGGCCGGCGAAGTCGTTATCGACGCCGTCCCGGTCATCGGGTACCTGCACCGCGGCATCGAAAAACTCATGGAGAACAGGACATACCACCAGGCCATTACCCTTACCGACCGGTTCGATTACCTCAGCCCCCTGTCCAACAACCTGGCCTACTGCCTGGCGGTAGAGAAACTGCTTTCCCTGGAGGTCCCACCCCGCGGACAGGTCTTGCGCGTGATACTGGCCGAATTGACCCGCATCCAGAGTCACCTCATCTGGTTGGGCACCCAGGCCAACGACATCGGCGCCATAACCCCCCTCCTCTACACCTTCCGGGAACGGGAAGAATTGTTGGATATGTTCGAAATGGCCGGCGGCTCGCGCATGCATACCAGTTACATCCGCATCGGCGGCCTGGAGAAAGACGTACCCCCCGAATTCATGCCCAAAGTCAAAAGTTTTTGCGATACGCTGCCCACCCTTATGAAAGATTATGAAGGACTATTAACCAAGAACCGCATCTGGCAGATGCGCACCCGCGGCGTGGGCGTGATATCCGCCGAGGATGCCATTAACATCGGGCTCTGCGGCCCCACCCTGCGCGGTTCCGGCGTGGCCCACGATTTACGCAAAAGCAACCCCTACTGCGGGTACGAGAACTACGATTTCGATGTCCCGGTGGAAACCGCCGGCGATGTCTATGCCCGCTACCTGGTGCGCCTGGAAGAAATCCGCCAGAGCCGATATATCCTGCAGCAGGCCATGGACAAACTACCCGGCGGCCCCATCAACGCCCCCATATCCCAGGTGGTGCCCCCGGAAAAAGAACGGGTAGTCGGGGATATCGAGTCCCTCATCAACCAATTCCACATCATGGTGGAAGGATTCAAAGTCCCGGCCGGCGAAGTATACTTCGCCCTCGAATCCCCACGGGGCGAGCTGGGATATTACATCCGCAGCGACGGTTCTGAAAAACCCTACCGGATCAAAGTACGAACGCCCTCTTTTGCCAATTTGCAGGCCCTGCCCGCGTTGGTTAAAGGACGGTTAATGGCGGATATCGTCGCCGTCATCGGGAGTATCGATATCGTCCTGGGCGACGTCGATAAATAAGAATGCACATGGAAACAAAAGAAATGGTCTTTTGCGGTTGGGGCAAACAAACGGTGGACAACCGCCCGCTGCCCCATGAAAACTGGCAAAAAATAGAAAATGTCGATATACCCGGCTCTTTCGCCGGTAAAAACATCCTGGCCTTTATGGGCTGGAATGGACTTTTATTGAAAGAACCGGGCATCGACGTGGTGGATATGACCCGGGAATACCTGGAACAAACCCAGGAATTCTCCTGCGGCCGCTGCGTCCCCTGCCGGGTTGGCACCCGCATCATGGCCAACCTGGTGAAGGACATCATTGCCGGTAAAGGAAAAGAAGACGACCTGGAGAAACTGGAAAACCTGGGCCGGGAAATCATGGCCTCATCCAAATGCGAGATCGGTAAGACGGCGCCTTTCCCGGTGCTTCGGGCCTTGAAGTATTTCCGGGAAGATTTCACCGGTGTAATCGCCGGGAAACGCACGGTCAAGAAAGGCAATTATCGCGCTTACATGAGTGCGCCCTGCCTGGACGCCTGCCCGGCCCACCTGGATGTACCCACCTACGTCGAATTAATCAAGGAACGGCGCTTCGAAGAGTCCCTGGCCCTGATTCGCGAGCGCAACGCCCTTCCCGGCGTGTGCGGCCGCGTCTGCGTCCGGCCCTGCGAATTCCAATGCCGGCGCGCTCAAGTGGACGACCCCGTCCAGATCAGGTTCCTGAAACGCTTCGTCGCCGATTACGAACTAAATCATCAGTTGGAAGTTCCCGCACCGGGAATTCCAAAACAAGTAGATAACGCCTCTGCGCCCGCGGCGCCCCCCGTGGCTATCGTCGGCGCCGGACCGGCCGGGTTGGCTTGCGCCTATTACCTGGCCCTGAAAGGCATCCCTTCCACCGTTTATGAAGCCTTACCCACCGGCGGGGGCATGGCCGGTTACGGCATCCCCTCTTACCGGTTGCCCCGGGAAATCCTGGGCCGGGAAGTCGAAATCATCGAAAAAGCCGGCGGTTCCATCGTATACAATACCCGCATCGGCAAAGATAAAAATTTCGACGACCTCTGGCAGGACGGCTATAAAGCCATATTTGTCGCCTCCGGTTCCCACGAAAGCAAGGAAATGATGGTAGATGGCGAAAAAGAAGGCTACCGTGGATTTATCCACGGCGTCACGTTTTTACGGGACGTCAGCCTGGGTAAAGAAGTATATAAAGGAAAGAAAGCCGTTATCGTGGGCGGCGGCAACGTGGCCATCGACTGTGTGCGCACCATGCTGCGCCTCGGTTATACCGATGTCAACCTGCTCTATCGCCGTTCCCGCAAAGAAATGCCGGCCGACGCCGTCGAAATCGAGGACGCCGAAAAAGAAGGCGTGAAATTCAATTTCCTGACCCTGCCCAAACGCATCATCGCTGAAAACGGCAAGGTTAAGGCCATCGAGTGCCTGCGCATGGAATTGGGCGAGCCCGACGCCAGCGGCAGGAGACGGCCCATCCCCGTGGCGGGTTCCGAATTTATCCTGGATACCGACGTCATTATCCCGGCCATCGGCCAGGACCAGGATTTAAGTTTCCTGCGTCATGACAAAGGCATCGTGATAACCAAATGGGAGACCGTGGAGGTCAACCCGGACAGCATGATGAGCGCGAAACCCGGCGTGTTTTCCGGCGGCGACTGCGTCAGCGGACCGCTGACATTAATTGCCGCCCTGGCCGCCGGTTACGACGCCGCCCTCGGCATCGAACAATATTTACAGGGAAAACCCATGGAACTTCCATATCAACGTCGTATGGAAAAATTTATCCAGGCGTTTTCCGTTTACAATAAAGAAGAGACGGTAGGGGCAGTCAAGGGTTTAAGCAAGAGTGAGATGGACGCGCTGCCGGTGGACACCCGGATACATAATTTCGAAGAAGTCGAATTAGGGTTTACCCCCGGGGAAGCCGTCCGCGAAGCCAACCGCTGCCTGCGCTGCTACCGCGTTGCCCTGTTGGCTGTTGCAGAGGAATAGCACCATGAGAACTGTGACCATAGATGGCAAAAAAATCCAGGTAAAAGAAGGGACCACCCTACTGGAAGCCGCCCAAGAATTGGGCGTTTACATCCCCACGCTCTGTTACCTGGAAGACATCAATCCCCTGGGTTCCTGCCGGTTGTGCCTGGTGGAAGTAGAAGGACAGGAAACCCCGGTAACCGCCTGTACCACGGCGGTAATCGACGGCATGGCAGTAACCACTCGGTCGGAACAATTGCAAGAACTGCGCAAGCGGGCGCTGCAATTAATGCTGGCCGATCATCCCCTGGATTGTCCCGTATGCGATAAAGCCGGCGAATGCCGCCTCCAGGACCTGACCTATGAAATGGGCATCACCGCCAAAGAATACACCCTGAAAAACAGCGATTTCCGCATCGATTACCATTCGCCACTGATCGAGCGTTACGAGTCCCGATGCGTGCGCTGTGGGCGCTGCGTCGGCGTATGCTATGAACGGCAGGGCGTCGGCGCCTATATCCACCGGGATAAAGGCTACCAAATGCGCATCGACACCGTAGACGGCGGTCCCCTGGATTGCGATTTCTGCGGCCAATGCATCCTGGTTTGCCCCGTGGGCGCGCTGATCAACAAGCGGTTCAAGTACCGCCGACGCGCCTGGCAATTGCAAAAAGTCGAATCCGTTTGCCCCTATTGCGCCGCCGGCTGCCGCATTACCGTGGATGTATACGAGAACAAAGTATTCCGCATCCGACCGGCCGTGGACAAAGTAACCGAAGTAGGCAGCGTCTGCGGGAGGCCCGTTTTCGGGTTCGAATTCGTCAATAGTCCCGATCGACTCTCCGCCCCCCTGATCCGCAAGCAAGGCAAACTGGAACCCGTATCCTGGGATGAAGCCCTCGATTATACCGCCCAACAATTACAGGCCGTTAAAAAAAGCGCGGATGCCATAGCCGGCATCGGTTCAGTCAGGACTTCCAATGAAGACAATTACCTGTTCCGGAAATTTTTCAACCAGGCGCTGGGAAGTTCTAACCTGGACACCTACAACGGCGTGGGCTACAGCCAGGCCATTGCCGCGGTAATGGAAGCCACCGGACGGGTTAATCCCTCTTACCCGTTAAGCCAAATAAATAACGCCGACCTGGTAATGATTATCGGCTGCGATTTGCCCGCCGAATTGCCCACGCCCTCCCTGGAAGTGATCAAGGCGGCCCGGGAAGGCAAAACCAAATTAATTAACGCCCTGCCCATGGGAAACAAGCTCGACCGGTTTGCCCATTTGCGGCTGCGTTATAAACCCGGCACTGAAATCGAATTACTGGCCGGGTTGATCAAATTAACCATTGAAAATAATAGTGTAAAAAATAAAGCCGGCCTGGAAGATAAGGCATTTATCAAATCCCTGGACGGCATATCGCTGGAGAAAGTCTGCCGGGTCACCGGCGTCGCTCTTCCCCAGCTTAAAGAAGCCGCCGCCATGATCGCCGCCGCCGGGAATACCTATTTCATCGCCGGGTATTATATCGTATCCCGCGCCGACGTGACGAATACCGTGCAGGCCCTGACCAACCTGGCCTTACTTCGAGAGGCGGAAATATTTATTGCGCCTGAGAAAAACAACCAGGTGGGCGCATTGGCCATGGGCGTATCCCCGCAGTGGTCCATGGGATTCGCCCCGGCCCAAACGGGAAAAACTTTCCCCCAAATACTGGAAGCCATTGAGAAAGGTCAGATCAAGGCGCTGTATCTCATGGGCGCCGATATACTGAGCGGGTTTCCCGGCGGGCAGCGGGTCGCTAAAGCCCTGGAGAAACTCGATTTCCTGGCGGTACAGGACGTCTTCCCCACCCGCGTGACGGAGCTGGCCCATGTCGTACTGCCGGCCTGCACCTTTGCCGAGAAAGACGGTACGTTTATCGACGCCTGGGGCCGGGTGCAGCAAATCAAACGCGCCGTATCCCCGGTGGGCGATTCCCGCCCCGATTGGCAAATCATTGCCGAAATATCCGGCCGCATGGGTGTTCCCATGAACTATACCGGCGCGGCGGAAATCACTGCTGAAATCGCTTCCCAATGGCCCGGTTTCCCCGAAAATCCAAAATATCCCAACCAAAATACGCATCGATTTTACCCCCTGGCCCTGCCCGCTGAAGCAGGAGCAGAACAATTCCCCTACAGTTTATTGGTGGGACCGGTTCTTTTCCACAGCGGGACATTATCGACCCGCGCCCAGGGGTTGTTGACCCTGGCCCCGGGAGGGATACTGGAAATCAATCCCGAAGATATGGCCGGTCTGCAATTAAAAGAGGCGGACTTTGTGAAAATAACCAATAATCATATTACGTTACGGGTGAAAATCAAAGCCAGCCCCCGGCTTCCCAGGGGCGTGGTATTTTTGCCCGTGAATTTTGACGGCGTTCCCGCCGGGATTGCCGGGTTATCGGCAGAGACATATCCCCTGGCCAGGGTTCGAATCGAGAGGTAATGAATATGGACTGGATAGCCCTTGCCCTGTTTGTAGTTAAAGCACTGGCGGTGTTTGTCGTTTTCCTGACCGGGGTGGCCTACGTGACCTGGATGGAACGGAAAGTACTGGGTCACATGCAATTGCGGCACGGCCCCCTCAATGCCGGCTGGTTCGGATTGCTCCAGCCCATTGCCGACGGCGTCAAGGTATTGTTCAAGGAAGACATTTACGTCGACAGCGCCAACAAATTCCTTTACTTTATCGCCCCCATCATCGTGGTGGTATGTACATTCTTTACATTTGCCGTGATTCCTTTCGGCGAGCCCATCAAGCTTTTCGGCAGGACCATCGAATTGGTGGTAGCCAATATCGATGTCGGTTTACTTTTCGTATTTGCCATCGGTTCGTTGAACGTTTACGGGATCGTATTGGCCGGGTGGTCGTCCAACAGCAAATATTCCCTGTTGGGTGCGATGCGGTCATCGGCCCAGATGATCAGTTACGAATTAACCATGGGATTATCCATCATCGGCGTATTAATGATAACCGGCTCCCTGTCCATGATGGACATCGTCTATGCGCAGAAGAAAGTCTGGTTTATCGTATTGCAGCCGTTGGGTTTCATCATTTTCCTGATCAGCGCCTTTGCCGAAGCCAACCGGTCGCCTTTCGACCTTCCCGAAGCGGAAAGCGAGTTAGTGGCCGGGTTTCACACCGAATATTCCAGTTTGAAATTCGCATTCTTTTACCTTTCCGAATATGCCCATATGATAGTCGTCAGCGGTTTGGTTACCACCCTGTTTTTAGGCGGTTGGTACGGGCCGTTCTTATCCGGGATTCTTGGACCTTTATGGTTCTTCATCAAAATGGTCTTCATCCTGTTCCTCTTCATCTGGATACGGGCCTCTTTTCCCCGTTTCCGTTACGACCAATTGATGAAGTTCGGTTGGAAGGTGCTTTTGCCCCTATCCCTGGTTAACATCCTAATAACCGGGATCGTCATCTTGATATTAAGGAGCCGGTCATGATCAAAGCACTCATCCAGGGATTATTCATTACCCTCAAGCATTTTTTTGAGAAACCCATTACGCTGCGGTATCCCCAGCAGAAGCGAACCCCGTACGCCCGATTTCGCGGCGTGCAGCGGTTGGAGAAAGACCCCGGGGGGCGGCCCAAATGTGTAGCCTGTAATCTTTGCGCCACCGTATGTCCGGCCCAGGCCATTCGCATCGAGCCGGCCGAAGATCAAGAGCATCGCAAGTACCCGGAGGTGTTTGTCATCGACCTGGGGCGCTGCATCTTTTGCGGTATGTGTGAACAAGCCTGTCCCAAAGAGGCCATTCGTATGACCGAGGATTATGAGTTAGCGGTATATAAGAAAGAAGACATGTTGTATGATAAAGAACACCTATTACGATAAGGAGTCCCCATGGAGCTGGTAGTTCCCATTTTTTATATTATGGCCATAGGCGCCCTGGTGAGCGGGGTAATGGTAGTTGTGCAGAAGAATCCCGTCATCAGTGCATTGTTTCTAATTACGTTGATGCTGTGTTTGGCCTGTATTTATCTCCTGTTATCCGCCGAGTTCATCGCCGTTATCCAGGTGATAGTTTATGCCGGAGCCATCATGGTATTATTCCTATTTGTCATCATGCTGCTCAACCTTGAAAAAGAGAGTGCGCCCCTGGTGAAAGGCCGTTTCCAGAAATTAGCCGGCCTCGTGTTGGTGCTATTATTAGTTGGCGTGTTGGCCATGACCGTGATTACCACGGGAAAGCAAGGTGCAGCGGCGCAGACTACAGTGGATGTGGATACCGCGGTTTCCAATACCGTGTCCATCGGGCGGTTATTATTCAGTCGGTTTTTGTTGCCCTTTGAAATCACATCGGTCATCCTGTTGATTGCCATCATCGGCGTTATTTTGATCGGCAAGAAGAAGTTATAAGGAGGCGTGTCATGATACCGGTATCACATTGTTTAATATTAGCGGCCATACTTTTTTCATTGGGGGTATTGGGGGTATTTGTGCGTCGTAATGTCATCGTGATTTTCATGTGTATCGAGATGATGCTCAATGCCGTGAATCTTTCTTTTATCGCATTTGCGCGGCAGAATAATATCCTGGATGGGCAGGTATTGGTTTTATTTGTAATGACGGTAGCCGCGGCTGAAGCAGCCATCGGTTTGGCCATTATCCTGGCCCTTTTCCGTAAAAGTAAAACCCTCAACGTCGATGAAATCAACCTCCTAAAATGGTAACCCCGCGGCGCGGGGGGCCGTTTTGTAGAACTGTACCAGACGGTTTAACTTCGTAACGGCGTCTGGCTCGGAACCAAATCAGCCCACGAATTCCGCGAATTACCACGAATATTTTTTGTCTATTTTTCATCATTCATCGTTCATCATTCATCATTCTATATAAAGATGTGTCCACAGATTACAGGATGTTTTTTCTTACCTTCTTACCTTCTCAACTTCTCAACTTCCCTCTTTTTCCGCTCTTCCGCTCTTCCTTTTCTTCTTACCCTCTTAACTTCTGCTTTTCTCCGTGTAACAAAACAGTACATTGTCTCCTCCCCGGGATTGCGATCAAAAGAGGTTCTTACACCCTGATTTAAACTGTATCAAGTCGATACATCATTTTCAAAACACCCCCGGAGGCATGCGATAGGAAAGGATAAACCCCTCTTAAACAGCAGTAAAAGTGTATTCTATAGATACACCAATGTTGGGCATAAATTGTCTTTAAATCACTCCCTCATTTTTTTAAATCATGGTTAGTAAAGCATCCCGGGATATTTGCGAAGAAATGGAAAGGTTCTTGCTGTATATATCTCTAATTTGAAAATAGCCGCGAAGAACGCGAAGGATCGCGAAGAAAAAGTAAAAAAACCTTGGTGACTTGGTGCCTTGGTGGCAAGAATTTTTCATACTACTATGAAATATCGCGCAAAAATTGATAGAGTAGTCAAATTTATAATGAAGCGGCCTGATGAGGAGTTGGCGGGACTCAGTGTGGCAAAGCTGGCGGCTATTTTTCGTATCGGCCGGACCACGTTGGCCCGGGAATTTAAGATTCATCGAGAGGTGACCCTGGTCTATTATTTATGCCGTGAAAAAATGATGCGGGCGGCTTTCTTATTGGCGAAACGGGTGGATATTTCCGTTCATCAAGTAGCTCAGCGGATGGGGTTTTGCGGTTGACGGCATTTTAACCTGGTATTTAAGAAATTTTTCGGGACTGAACCGTGCAAGTACAGGGAGTACCAGCAAATCAGGTCCGGGGTTAAAGACCGGAGGGTAGGACCCGGGGAGCGGCGGGAGAAGGCGTTATCCCTGGCGGGAATTGGCCGGCCGGAGCGACGTAAGAATCCCGGAGTCCGGCGGAAAGGGATTAAAGACCGTCGTGAGAATAACCGGGAGATGAAACCTTTCGAACCTGGAGTGTCTGCATTCAGTATCCAGGGTTTATTGAAAGCTATGAAATATAATGCAGAAGTAAGAAGCAAGGGTAAATCCGAAATTCAAAACAAAAACAAGCCCACGAATTGCACGAATTACCACAAATGAAAAGAAGAGCCACGGACGGACACTGACGGACACTGACTAAAAAAATGAAAACAAAAAATTGTTTTATTTATGTTTTATACATCACGGTCCGTGTGTGTCCGTGTTCGTCTGTGGCAAAATTTATTTAGTGTGTTTCGCGTGTTTCGCGGGCGGATAAATAAATTTTGTGCAAAACTAAGATTTTTTTTTAAAGACCCGGAGGCGTTTTTATATCAGTGGAAAGCGGCGGAAAAATAATTTTGATGATAATAGTTCGGCGTTATTCCAGGTCAAGGATACAGGGTTGAAAAGCTTAGTCATAAAATCCTTTTCGCGGTTAGGGGACACACGCGGCGAGGTTGCACAATATTAAGGTCCTATTTTACATTTGCCGAATAGTGTGGTATTCCTTCATCTTTGTGCTTTACGAATCAGTTCTTTTCAGATAGGCTGATCCGTTAAGATAGTTTGGAATGTTGTACAGGGAAAACAATTTCGTTTGTCTGCGTAAAGCCGCGAAGGGCCAACGGGCGGAAGCTTATGCCCAGGGGGGAAATTACAAATTACAAACCACAAATTACAAGTGAAAAGCAAGAAAAACCAATGAGTAAAAACGCCAAGGGGCAAAAGTGAATTATAAACTATAAATGATAAATGAAAAATTATAAATGAAAAACGAAAAAGTAAAAATGAAAAACCACATGGTGTTCCTTTGTGCCTTGTACAGGCGTGCCCTGGTGGCTATTTTCATGCAGGGCAAATTATAAATGAAAACCCCCTTGGTGTTTCTTGGTGTCTTGGTGGCTATTTTCCTGGCGGGCAAATTAAGAATGACACGATGAGAAAAGAAAAATTACAGGTGGAAGAAGAGACCCTTTCGGAGCGTCTGATTAAGTATATTGCCACCAGGAAGGATGAGGAGTTTGGCGCGCTTTCCGTATCGTCGTTGGCGGACGCGTTTAATATCCATCGTTCTAAGTTATCGCGGACGTTCAAGGCAGAGAGGAAAATAACCCTGGATGATTATTTATCCAATGAGAAGATGTACCGGAGTGCGTTTATATTGATGTCCGGGGAAGAGATTCCTATAAAGGAATTGGCTGGCTTAATGGGGTTTCGCACCGATGATTATTTTGTCCGGGTATTTAAGAGGCATTTTGGGTTATCCCCGCGTCAGTATAAAGAGTACAAGACAGGGCGGTCCGGTATTGAGGATCGCAGAATCGGACCCCCGGACCGGCGGACCAATCCCAATGGCCCGGTCCCGGCCACCGGCGACCGCCGCAAGGGGCCAAAAGATAGGAGAAAGGGACCCGGTAACCGGAGAAAGTCTCCTGCTCTAGAAATCATGGAAAATGGCACAGCTAATACTGATTGATGCTCCATCGAAATCATGGGAAATGAAAACAGCTAAAACTGGCAGCAAGCCAATGAGAGAAAAATTTAATATGTTTATACATATATTAGTAATACCTGGAGGGGAAAATGCGTGAGTTTGAAAAAAATGAGACTATTGATCTTTCTGATAGCACCAAACTTTTGGTTTTACCGGAGGTTCCGGGTTATAGAATTGTCAAATCGATTGGGAAAGGCGCCAACGCGCTGGTATTCAAAGGTATCGACAAAAAGTCCAACCGCAAGGTGGCCATAAAGGTCCTTAAACCTTCACTTCAGCAAGATAACGATTCGCTGCTGAGGTTCCGCCGCGAATTACATGTCGCGTCCGGGTTGTCCCATCCCTATATTATCAAGATTTTCGATGTGGGAAAAACCGGGAAACATTGTATTATTATGGAATATTTGAAATATAGTTTAAAGAACTTGCGCGATAAAAAAGGAGGGAAACTTCCTAAAAAGGAAGCGCTTAACATCATTCGCAGGTTGGCTAAGGCCCTGGAATATGCCCATTCAAAAGGGGTAGTTCACCGGGATATAAAACCCGCCAACATTCTTTTTCGCCGAAGTGGCGTCCCGGTGCTGGCTGACTTTGGGCTGGTCAGGAATTTGAACTCCCAGTCTGATGTCACTAAACCCTATGCCATTATGGGGACTCCTCCCTATATGAGTCCTGAACAGTGCCGGGCGGAAAAAGTCGATAATCTCAGCGATATTTACAATCTTGGCGTGGTTTTGTTTGAAATGTTAAGTGGAAAGCTCCCATATAACGGGAAAAATTGGGCTGATTTATTTAGGCAACACATTGATCCGTCTGTTCCAATACCGCTTTTGCCTCCTTATGCAGCGGATTGCCAACCCCTTATCGATGCTATGATGGCCAAGGACAAAAATATGCGCATCGATGCTAAGCAGGTCCGTCTGATGATCGAAGATATACTCTCAAAGAGGGGAGGCCGATATGGCCGCAGATATATCAATAGGCATTCTTTTTTATTGTATTTAATGGCTGGATTAATAGTTGCATTATTGATTGTCCTTATTTTGATTCTTATTTTAATGTAGTCGTTCATTTTCAATTCAAGGAGGATAAGATATGAGTCCACAAAATGTTGTTCCAGGATTGACAAGGAACCCACGGAAAAGGAAATTTTGGGTTGCTATATTTATACTGCTTTTTACACTTGTACTGGTGATTGGTTTTATGATATTTTTAAAAATCGATGATGGTAATAATAATAATGATAATAGTAGGTATATGAATTCCGATTCGGCGACAGGAACGGGTGAAACCGGTTTGCGGCAGGGTGATACTGATGTAAATTGGCAGGGCATATTAAGTGAAAAACCTGTAGTACAGGGGGGCGTGATTCGATTCAGCCCCGATGGTGGTGAATATACAAAACCGGCGCGGGTTCGCTTGGTGATCGAAGAGCCTCTTAAGTCCAAAAAGGGCGACGTGATTGCCTCGTATATCTGTTATACCCTTGACAGTACCGATCCCACTCGAAACAACGGCAGCAAATATACCACAGGTAAATCTATATCTCTCTCCCAGGAGCGAACATTTATCCTAAAAGCCCGATTGATTTCCAAAGTCGGGATTTATGAAGGAGATGTTTATACACGGCAATATACCATTCAGTCCGCTTCAACCCAGGTTCTTTCTTCTCAACCGGATAAAACAACGGCAGTCTCGACTTCTTCAACTTCTACCCACGTATCGACGGCAGATGGCCAGTTTATTGATAAGGGTATACAACCGCAGGACACCATAACCGACTTTAATTTGCTTGACCACCAGGTACAGGAAGAGATTAATGAGAAACTTAAATCATTTCTTATTTCCGGGGAAGGGATCACTGGTATTATTATCAGTGGAGAATTAAAACTCCTCATTGCTGTCTCGAAGGTTGGGAAGGCCAATTTGATAGATATTTCCGGTTTTAATGTCGAACCTGAGGAGAAGATGGATTTGTTAAAATCAAGGTTGAATATAAAAATTCAGAATATAAATTTTCACGTTCCTACTGCTAATGGAGAACAGGTTAGTGTCGAGGTCTGGCTTAATTTCAAAAAAATCATGTTATTTAGCAGTATGGTTATCTTTGAAAAGTAAACATTTGTGCATTTGAATATCAGTGTGTTTGCGGTTGGCGTGCAATTTGTTTTGTTTTTTGCTATAATCGATTTGAAAATATAAACCGGATAGGAGGTTACGATGAAGAGAGCGACTCTCTTTTCAGTTCTGTGTGCGATACAGGCGTTTTTTATGTCGTTTATGCCTTTAACGATAGGCGAGGCTGCAGCCCCGGCGGTTGCGAATAATATAAAAATCAGGCAAATCCTGGATAGACCTTATGAACTGGGATTGGAAACCGTGAAATTGGAAGGAAAGGTTATGAAACTTATCGACGGTAAGACTGTTTCCTCTAAGGCATATCTTTTCCGGGATGACTATGGTGATGAAATTAAAATCGTTACGGATAGAGGGCTTCCAGTGGTGGATTACCGTTATGCGGTCGTGGGAATGGTGGTGGTTAATGATTCGGATAAGGAGACCCCGGAAATTACTATAATTGAAAAAGGTAGGGAGGGACCTTTGAATGTTACCGCCGCGGCATATGATCCGTCGTCCGGGGCAGGCGGGAAATCCGGTTCCGGGACAAACGGCGTCAATAAGAATCGATTGGTGACTATTCTATTCGTTATAGGCGGTGTAATAATTATAGTCATTGCAATTCTGGCAGTATTAATTATAAGTAAAAAAACAGGCCTGACGAATGCCTTTTCAACTCCTTCTGCCAATGATTCAGATTCTGCCTTGAGTGGGTACCCGGAGCCGTCATCCTATATTGAAGACTCAGCGGTTAAATTTGCCGCGCCCCCTGAGGGTACATTAAAACTGCTTCCCGGCAGGTTAGAAATGACCGAGGGTTTTGATGTCCATAAGAATATTCGTTTTTTTAAGCTTCCCAGCCAGGAGGAAACTGAATTTACCTTTGGCAGGGAGCCCGGTACGCCTTACCTTCATTTCCAATTAAAATCACCGACCGTGTCCTCCAAACAGGCTAAATTATTGTGGACCAATAGTAGATATATGCTTATCAATTATTCCACTACAAATCCGACGGTTGTCGACGGTAAAATCCTGGGAAAAGATGAGTCAGTGCCCCTGAAGGAGGACAGTAAAATTGAAATGGGTGAGATTGTTTTTATATTCCATGAGAAATAAAAATATTCCCTGGCGATTGAATGTATAGAAAAGGCATCGATTACGATTGGTTATCGCAGACCGGGCGAAGGTCTACCAACGAGGATAGGGCTTTATGTGAAGTAAAAGAGAGCAGTACGGTCGGTGAAAATCAAATTATCCTGGCCGTGGCCGACGGCATGGGTGGGCTTGAAGCCGGTGAGGTGGCTTCCAGAACTGTTCATGATCAGTTAATAAAAATGTTCCGGGATGGCTTGCCCGGTGATTTGCGGCAGGCGGCCGGGAGGATTGATGTCTGCATCAAACTATGCTGCCGCAGTATTTATGATTGGAGTCAGCAAAAAAAAGGCGCCCAGGTGGGAACAACGGTCTCCGGCGCTGTAATCATCGGGAATCGTTGCCTGGTTTTTAATGTAGGCGATTCCCGGACCTATGTCATTCAGGCGGGAGGAATTAAGCCGCTTACAAAAGACCATTCCGCCGACAGGGAAGCATATGAGGCGGGGATTATTAAAAAAGAGGAGATTGGAAAGGGAACGTATTCAAATGCATTGACGCGGGCGATTGGCACTGACCCGGATGTGAAAGTCGATATATTAACCTATGAATTAAAAAAGGGAGATATCATTTTTTCCTGTACCGACGGGTTATGGGGGAAAGTGACGGATGAAGATATCTGGCGTTTAATCCTGGGAAAAAGTAGTATGCAAAAATCCCTGGAAGCCCTTTATAAACTCGCCTATAAAAATGAATCCAAAGATAATATTTCCATGGCTGCTTATCGATACGGCGGCCACGCTGGCCAACAGGGGACAGTTATAAAAAAAGGCATTAAAAAAATGCCGGCGTCAGTCCCGCTGGAAGAAAAGGTTCTTGAAAATAAAGAATTTATCAGGAAAAAAAAGCAAAATAAACTTTTATTCCCGCTCTTATTTATAGCGATCGCGGCCTGGGGGCTAGTTACTTACCTGATAATTGACCTGACTAGGGAACCGGTTAGGCAGATCAATGCAAAGCCGCCACCAGGTCCCCCCAAGGGTGGCGTAATTGAATCAGAAGTTATTGGCAGCATTAAGAAGCCTCCGGTACGAGTTAAATTAAGTGCCACCCCGGTTACATTTCCAAATGGCGATCCTATCGCTGCCGACATACATTATACCCTGAACGGTACTGAACCTACTAAGGAGAAGGGAATAAAATATACAGGCAGCGAGCCCATCGAAATTAAATCAAGCGGAAAGCATATCTTAATCGCGCGGGTATTTGCCGGGGAAGTAAAGTATGAAGGGCCTCGTTATTCCAGGGAATTTGACATTCTGAAAATCTGTCATACCGGTGATGGAGAAAAATCCTCGGCAGCTAATGAGACGCTTAATAAAAGAGGAAAGCATAGTGAAGCTGTGGTTAAACCTGTGGACACCAAAAAAGAGACCACTGATATAGGGGAAAAAGAAGGAAAAGTGAACACCACTCAAACGATTGAAACTATTCCAATTATTGATAATTTTAATGAATTAGAATCAGAGATGCAAAATGAAATTCGTACAAAAACAAAAAAAATTGAAATAATTGACGATGATATTAATAAAATCAAAAATATAGAAATCGAATTAAGCTCCTTATTGATGCAGCTAGTTATTGATCCTAAAGGAAACTCTTTATTGTCTATTATTTCAGGACGTAATGTAATAATAAAAGGAGATTGTTCTAAAGATTGTCTTGACATGATCAATACTATTTTGAAGAAATTTAGTAATAAGAATTTGAAATTTAAACCTCCAAAGGTAAATGGTAAACCAATTGAGGTGAGAATATTTATATATTTTAAGAAACCAACCCTATATCAAAGAAAATTAATTTTAAGTAAGGAGGATTTATGAGACATATTTTTGTGAGGCGTACAGCAATTATCGTATTGTTAACCTTTCTTTTTATGATTGCTACTCCTGATGTGTTTTTGGGGAAAACTGAAATTAGAGATCTTGAGGATGCGAAGATATTCTATAAAGAGGGAAATTATAATAGTGCTATTGAATTGTTTGACAGATTTATAAAAAATAACAAGGGAGATAAACAATTCAAAAATGAGTTAATCGAAGCTTATTATTATAAAGCAAAAATCCATTTCTTTGGGGAGGAAGAAACAAAATTCATATCGACGCTCACAAGGTTATTTGAATTAGAACATACTTACAATTTATCGCCAGATGAAGATCCGCAGTTTTTACAAAAAGCAAAAGCTATTCAAGAAGAAGTGAAAAAAAGATTGGAATTAAAAAAATCGGAAGAAGTACAATCAGCTACTTCTGGTGTTATTATGCATTCAGAGCCCTTACCCCAAAGGTCGAAATCCCGCTGGTTGTTGGTAGCAGGTGTTGTGGTTGTCGTCGCTGTCGTGATTTATTTTCTGACAAAAAAGAAACCGCAAAAAAACCTGACCGTTACTGTGGGAGAAGGTGTCGAAGGAACTCCTGTCTCCGGTTCCCATTCTTATAAGAAAGGGGCTTCGGCCAGTTATAACTATAGTTTAAAGCCTGGTTATACCGGACTAATCGTGAAACTGGACGACACGGAGTCAACTACCTCCGGTTCTATTAAAATGGACCGGAATCACATACTGACCGCAACCGCAACAAAAACATATACCTTAACAGTTGAAAAGGGAGAAGGCGTGAACGGCACCCCGGATAAGGGGACGTTTACTTATAATCCCGGCGAGACGGTTAACTACAGCTACTCTTTGAAAGACGGCTATAAAGACCTGGCCGTGGCCCTGGATGGGAAAACGGTTAACGTTAGCGGAACCATAACAATGAATGCGAATCAAACATTAACCGCTTCGGCTTCACCTTTAAAGAAATATACTTTAACGGTTACAAGAGGAATTGGAATCAATGGTACCCCTGCTGAAACGAAGTCTTATAATGAAGGTGAAATTGTTAACTATAATTACAGCTTACAAACTGGGTATAGAGAGATGCTTGTCATGCTGGATGGAAATCCGGTTGCCAACACTGGCTCTATTACGATGGATAGCGATCATACATTAGTCGCTTCGGCCCAAAAGGAATATAAATTAACGGTCACAAAAGAAGATGGCGTCAATGGGACGCCGGGAAGCGGAATTTTTCCATATAAGCAAGGTGAGACAGTTCGATATGAATATACCCTTCGAACAGGATATACAAATTTGATTGTAAAGCTGGATGGTATAGACGTTCAGCCCAATGGAATTATAACGATGGATGCAGATCATACCTTAACAGCGGCGGCAGTACCTCGATAAACAACACAGTAAAAATAACCAGGACCATGATTGAGAGTAACCGGAATTAAAGAATACAGGAGATAAAAATGAAAGGATTATTATTGACGGGATTCTTTCTTCTCACTTTCTTATTACCCGCCCAACAGAAAATCAATATACTGGTAAGAACAAGCGTCCCGGAGGCGGCTATTTTCCTTGACGATAACTATACCGGTATGACCGGTATGACCGGCGAAAAAATAATAAAAAATGTAACCCGGGGCCGCCATACGCTGAAAATTCTAAAAAAAGGCTATGCTGAATCCAGGCAAACTATCGATGTCGACGAACTAACAAATACCTTCACTTTTACCCTGGGGCAAAACCCTGGAATTCAACCGGATATCCAGGATAATAATCAAAGAGGAAAAAACGGCAACCTGCCGACAACAGTTGCTAATAACCAGGGTATAGAAATTATCCTGGTTATCTTTATTATTACCCTGGGAGTGGTGGCCTTTACCATGGCCTGGATATATCGTAAATCTAAAAACCATGGGGTATTGGGAAAATTCGAACTGCGCCTGATCATAGGCAAAGGCGGCATCGCCACCATTTACAAAGCAAAAGACATGGTAAATAAAAAAATTGTTGCCTTGAAAGTATTGGACCCAGCCTTTATCACCGACCGGGACCTGGTTTATAAATTCTTCAGCGAAGGCGACGCAATATTCAAGATAAACAAAGAATTCCCTGGTGCACCGGTGGTGAAAGTATCTGAATTTGGCCGCGACAGGGAAAAATCACTGGGAGTTCCATTTATCGCCATGGAATTGGTGAAAGGCAGCGACCTCCTGAAAATTATTAAACAAAACGGATCGATGCCGGTGTCCTGGAAATTGCATATTGCCCGGGAAGTAACAAGAGGATTGGGCGCTGCCCATCAACTGGGTATATTCCACGGCGATATCACCCCAGATAACATTATTGTCAATGGCGACAAAGTTACCTTGATCGATTTCGGCGTGGCCCTCCAGGAATACGACAACTATAAAAATATGGACGCTACCGTTATGGGCAAGCCCGTTTATATGTCCCCGGAACAGTGCGCGGGTGATCCCATCGATGATAAATCCGACGTGTACTCGCTGGGAGTTATTTTATTTTTGATGTTTTACGGCATCCCTCCCTTTATTTCCCAGAACCCCCTAGAAATCATGAACATGCACCGTGAAACACCACTTCCCGAATTAGATATCCCCATTCAAGGAGATATCAAAAACCTGGTTTACCGCATGCTGGACAAAAAACCCCAAAACCGGCCGGGAACACTGGAACTGGAAGAAACACTCGCATCGCTTATACACAAATACAAAATTCAATGAGTATAGACGAGATGCTTACTATTCTTATGGTCGAAGCCGCGGTCCTGGCGTTTTGCGTTTGGCTTTTTTACATTTACCGGCAGCTATCAAAGTCCGGTTATCGCAAACTAAGCATCGGCCATTATAACTTGCTTAAAAAAATAGGTAAGGGCGGAATGGCCGATATTTATCTTGCCGAACATAAGAAGAGTAAAGACCAGGTAGTTATAAAAATATTACAGGTATCCAGCAGCCGCGATAAAGATCTTGTTTATAGATTTATTATGGAAGGCAAAAACCTTCTAGCCATAAAGAAAAAATATCCCAACAGCCCGGTAGTTAAAGTCCATGGTTATAACCGCGATAAAAATACGGGTAAGTACTTCATTATCATGGAATATCTACCGGGAAAGAACCTGAAAGATATTTTAGACTCAAAACAATTTATTGCACTTCCTTTTAAAATCCACATCATCAAAGAGGTGGCCAAAGCGCTGCAGGCATCCCATGCCCTTAAAATTTTTCATCGCGATGTCTCCCCGGAAAACATTATTATTGATGGGAAAAGAGTAACACTGATCGATTTCGGCATTGCCAAAGAAATGGACACCGAGCACCAGACAGTTCCAGGCATTGTACTGGGAAAGTTCCTTTATATTTCGCCCGAGCAGTTTAAGGGAGCTGATGCCTCAGAAAAGTCCGATATCTATTCACTGGGGGTCATAATGTTTTATTTGCTTGAAGGAAAGCCGCCGTATGAGCCCTTATACCCTTATGAAATAATGCGCCGACATGAATCAAACGCTGTACCCATCATTACAGCCCAGGCGCCGCGAGAATTAAAAAAATTCGTATATCGCATGCTGGAAAAAAAAACCAGGGATCGTCCGGACGCCGGGGAAGTAATCGCAATGATGAGACTATTCCTCAAACAGGCGCAGGGAAGAGAATACAAATCCATGTCATTGCACTAAGCGTGTATGGTGAGGCGTGAGATTTGGAATGATGAGTGATGAATGATGAATGATGAAGGTAAAACGGGAAGAGCGGAAAAAACAATCCGTGTGAATCAGTGTAATCTGTGGACCAATGTTTTGGAAAGTAAAAAACACATATAAAAACCCGGCATGAACGCCGGGAAAAAATCGAAAAATAAGGAGGAAGTAATGATGAAACACTTGTTATACCTCGCAGCGATGCTGGTATTGTCCATGGCTTTATTCGGGGGAACCGCCGCCAGGGTCATCAGTGTCCAGGAAAATGTATTGACCCTTGATATAGGCTCGGATCAGGGGGTGGAAAAAGGAATGAAAGGCAAAGCCCTGCGCATTTTTTTCGACAGTTCCAACGGTGAAGAAACACCGCTCATTGTCGGTTTATTTATCGTGCAAAAAGTCGATAAAACAAGCTCCGAACTATACCTGCAAAAACTTGCATCCGGCGCTGAACCGGCAATGGCTTCCCGGGTCGAATTCGAAGACAATTTGCTCTCCCCCAATGATAAGGCATCCATGGTGAAAAAAAACAAAGGGAAAATAATCGAATATATTACAAAAGAAGCGTATGCCAGCGCCGCTGAACTAATTCAGCAATCCGAAAAGTTAAAACCGGGCGATAAAGAATTGATATTATTAAAAGAGGGGTTACTTCTACTGGTTAAGGATAATATCTCTGTCGACGACTATATCGAATTTAAAAGCAAGAAACCCAATCAAACACTTTTAAAGATGGCGGCCGATAAATTATACAGAACCACCACGGACGCCAATTTGCCCCCGGAAAAATACCTGGATAAAAACCTTCTCGCGAAAAAGAATGAGAAGGGATATTATGAGATTACTCTTCAAGATAAAAATAACCATGTTTTGGTATATATACCTGCGCTGAAACTTTTTGCGGATAAATACGAAGTGTCCAATGCCCAGGCAGCGAAAGTGGGAATACAAATAAACCAGGTTAAGTTCTTCACCGAGATTCTTAAGTCCTACCCGGGGAACTGCCTAAATTTTCCGGCCATTGTAAATTACGAAGCCGCGGAAAAGTATTCCAACACGTTGGGACTGAGACTACCCAGCGACGATGAATGGAGAACCATCGCGGGAAAGGAAAACGGGACATATTCATGGGGAGATAATGGACCAGCCGAAGGTGGCGTCTACCGCGCAAATTTCGAATCGCTGACAGACGGTTATATCGAACTGGCACCCGTCGATAGTTTTAATCCTTATTGTTCACCCTATGGGGTAGTCAATATGATGGGCAATGTATGCGAATGGGTAAAAGAAGGATATGCCAAAGGAGGGGATTTTTTCTCTGAAACCACGGACCTGGAAATTAATGACGCAAAATCCACTGATTCCATTTATACCGGGTTTCGCTGTGTAATGGAGGCCGAACAATGACAAGCTTAAGAAAAAAATCATATTTTAAAATTATATCCGCCGTGCTCGTTGCATTGTTTTTATACCAGGCTGATTTACTGTATGCGCTGTCCCAGGGAGAGAAACTGGATTTACAATTTTCAAGGGCAAAAAATGAATATTCCGCCGGTAAATATGGCGATGCGGTAAAACGACTGGCGCGATTGGAGACGGCCTTTGAAAACCTAAAAGATCGAACAGCGGACATGGAATACAAATACGGCCAGGTGCTGCTGCTCCTGGGGGCCTGCTGTGAAAAGTCGAAATTGAAACCGTTAAAAAATACAGCCGAAGTAAAATACCGGCTGGCCAAAGAGAAATTGGGCGCAAACTTCTCCATACCGGGCCTTGAACTGGGGGACTTGAAAATTTATACAAAGATTATGAATGGAGAGCTAAAAATTTACAGTGACAATGAAAAAGGCATCGAACAGGAAAAGTCCCGGGATATTTTAAATAAAAACCTGGATAAATTGTCAAATCTCGGTAAAGTTATCGAACAAGAGAAGGCAAGCGGCCCCAGGACTAAAAGGTTCCCCTGGTTGATAATCGGGGCAGTGGTAGTTGCCGGCGTAATCGCTTACTTTCTTTTAGCGAAAAAGCCAAAGCTTCCATTGACCGTTTCTGTTGATGAAGGTGTCGAGGGAACTCCTGCCAGCGGAACGACCTTATACAAAAAGGGGAGTACCGTTAACTATAGTTATACCTTGAAAAGCGGTTATAACGCGCTGGTGGTTAAACTGGACGGAGCCGATGTCGCTGCCTCCGGTACCATTAAAATGGACAAAAATCACACGTTAACTGCTGCCGCATCGAAACAATATACCTTAACAGTTACCAGGGGAGTGGGCGTCGCGGGAAGCCCGGAAACCGGTCCATTTCTCTATAATGAAGGCGAAACGGTTAATTACAGCTACACATTACAAAACGGTTATACAAATTTATCCGTAAAAATAGATGGAGTCGATGCTTCGCCCAGTGGAACCATAACCATGAATGGCAATCATACAATATCCGCAACCGCCGGAAAAGTATATAAACTTACGGTTACCAGGGGAATCGGTGTGAACGGGCTGCCCGATACCGGGACATATAACTATCAAGAGAGCAACAATGTCAATTACAGCTACAGTTTACAAAGTGGGTATGACAATTTAGTGGTTACACTGGACGGAATACCGATTAGTGCTATAGGAACTATCACCATGGATAAGGATCATATATTGAGTGCAACCTCCGGGAAGACATATACCTTAACTGTTTCAAAAGGAGTCGGCGTAGACGGCATGCCCGAAGGTAGTGCCCTTACCTTCCGGGAAGGAGAATTGGTTAATTATAGCTATAGTCTTAAAACCGGGTATAAAGATTTATTGGTGACATTGGATGGAACGGCCGTCGCTGCCACTGGAACCATAACCATGGACAAGAATCACATATTGATCGCGTCCTCGACGGCGCTAAATGAATACCGGTTAACGGTGACCAAAGGGACCGGTGTTACCGGAACCCCGGATAATGGCATGCAAAATTATATCGAAGGCAGCACGGTTAGTTATAGTTATAATCTACAAGATGGTTATAAAGATTTAACCATTACCATTGATGGTGTTTCCGGCAAACCGGCGAGCGGGACCATAACGATGAATGCCAATCACACAATGGTGGTAACAGCCACTGCCATCAAAAAATACACTTTAACCGTCACAAAAGGCGATGGGGTTGTGGGGGCTCCAGACGGTGGAGCGACTCAATATGACGAAGGGTCTACGGTTACTTATAGTTATAGTTTGCAATCCGGGTATACGGATTTGGTCGTACGGCTTGACGGGAATACCGTTGCTGCCAACGGTTCAATAGCCATGAACAGCGATCATGTCCTGGTCGCGACAGCAGGGAAAACGTATGTATTGACCGTATCACGAGGTACGGGAGTAGACGGCACACCCGTTACCGGCGGCGTCCAATATACTGAAAACCAGGTGGTTCCATATAATTATTCTTTAAAGGATGGCTATATGAACCTGGTGGTTACAATCGATGGGAATACGGCATCTGCCAGTGGCAGCATTACCATGGATAAAGATCATACATTAACCGCCACCGCTCAAAAGAAATGGACTTTGACTGTTACAAGAAATGCAGGGATTAACGGGACACCTGTTTCCGGCACTTATGACTATCCGGAGGGAAATTCGGTTTCTTATGGCTATTCGGTAAAAACTGGTTATCAAGACCTGGTGGTAAAGGTGGATGGAGCAGTTAAACTAACGAATGGAACCATAATTATGGATAAGGATCATACATTAATCGCATCCGCCACAAAGGTATGGACATTGACGGTCACAAAGGGCACCGGAGTCAATGGAAATCCTGATACCGGGACTTATACATTTGCCAATGGCGATTCTACAACCTACAGCTACAGTTTACAAGGCGGCTATACCAACCTGGTGGTAACATTGGATGGAAACCCGGTGGCGGCCAGTGGAAACATTACGATGAATAGTGCCCATGCGTTAACGGCGACGGCAACCGCCACATTTGCCGCGGAAAAAAATGAAAAATTGGAGTAAAACATGTTCCCATTAAAAAAATCACTTAATTTCAAAACAATCGCGACTGCCCTGGTTTGCTTGTTATTATTTCAAGCCGAAGCTGTCCTGGCGCTGACCAGGGGTGAAATCCTGGCCAGGCAATTTAAAAAAGCCATTGATGAATATAAAAAAAACGATTTCCTGGATGCGGCAACCCGTTTGGAACGATTGACAGCCTTTTATGAAAATATTATTCCCGGCGTTAAAGAAGATAAAATCAAAAAAGGATATGGACAAACCCTTTTACTCCTGGCCGCTTGCCGGGAACGATTAATGCTGCTGGAAATGTCAAGACAAACATACCTGGCAGCCAAAAAAATCCTGGGTGATAAGCTTGAGATTTCCGGTTTTAAATTGAAAAAATTGCAAATTTACAGCGAAGTAAAGAAGATGAAGGCAGGGGCGGAAGCCCCTGCCAACACATCTTCGCCTGGTACTACTACCGGGAATACCGATACCGGGAAGAAAGAAAAATGAAAAGGCCGGGAAAAGAGAAAAATGGTTGGAATGGGAGGTATTACGAGGAAAGGAGCAAACATGACCGACGAGAATAATTCTGCGAAAGGAAATAAGGAACTCGAATTAAAACCCATTGGGGCATTTTGTACCGATATCAGGAATTCGGTCAAACGAATTGAACGACATGGGGATCGAGCTTTAAAGCACCATTCCACATATATTGAAAAAGTAATTGAGGCTTATTATCGGCAATTGAAGATTCATAAAGTAACCAATTCATCAATAAAGACCCTGGTCAGGAATTCAAATTTCTGGATACCCGGCGATGCCTTCTGGGGCGTTGTATTTGAAAAACCTGGTAAAATTGCGCGTGAATCATTGATCAATGCGTTTACGCGGGTTGTGATCGCCTGCGCTTTTGGTCAGGTGGAAGCCCAAAAAAACGCATTGGAATTAGACATAGAACCCCTGGAAATTCGTGGGGCAATGATTGCCGGCCAGGTTCTTGAAAAAGATCTTGAAAATATAGATTCCAAACTCTATAATGGCAGCAGCTTAAATGTATGCGGTCGTATACAGAATATGGCAGACCCGAATCATATAATCCTGGGATTTGTCTTCCCTGGAAATTCATCGACTACAACCATCCTCGGTAAACCGATTAATTTGAATATCGGCGCCCCTGAAATGCCTTTTAACGAGTTGTCCGAATGTGTTAAAAATTTAACCAGGGGAATCCGTGAGTTTGACTTATGCAAACCTGGATGTGAACTGATTTTTAATGCTGTAAGGTCCGCTGAGGGGAAAAAATTCCTGCACTTTGCCTCCTTTCCTGGCGAATTGCGAGGCTTAGAGGATTCCTCGATCATCATATCCACCGTTAAATTGAGCATTGATGAAAACCAGGTGGGTATCCGGCTTACTGATGGTGACGCGGGTTCCTGGTGTCGTTCGACGGTGCCGTTAAAAAATCATCCAGGCCAAATTAAGCTCGAGGAACTGGTTAAATGGGCTCCTGAATGCCGGTTTACTTTACCCGAAGAATATAAAGGTGAAAAGGTAGTCATCCAGGTCCCTAAATCGAGCGAAAAAGATTTTATATTGAAATATTCAGGTACAGCCCCACGGCCAAGAGCTGGGATAAAAAGAGACAAGTTACATGAAGTTGACTTCGCTATCTATCGTTTTTGCTGCATACCGCTCTTCAATGCCGATATTAATAAATTTTTGCTGATTAGAAGTAATGTGAATGAGAAAAACAAGTCGCTCATCCTGCATCAAATTTCCACTGAAATAGAGAAAACATATAACGACCTGGCAAATTTTATCGACACTGCCGGTGAATGTGCTGAATTTGTATTCGATTAATAACAATACTGCCGTGAAAATAGTCACAAAGAAACAAAGACACAAAGGAAGTGCCAGAAGTTTATTCTTAAAAAAATCCTGGCAACCTGATGTGTCGCTTTTTGGTAACAACATTTTCCTAATCTGCAAATGAAAACTTGAGATCAGATCAAAAGGAGGCACTGCCGTGGAAGGATTAAATGAACATATTATGGAGGAAACAGACGGGAGTAATTTTATGAATGAACATAATCCTTCTGACGATAATTCATATGATAAAGAGAAAAACGATGGTAATAATGGCGACAGCGACTCGACCGGTGATAATGACAATAATAATGAATTACCGATCCCCGAAAATGCATATGCCATCGAAATAGCAAAGAAAATTGTTATCTTCGTGGATCACAAGACCGGCACCATATTAGGGCCCAAAGCAGAAGGTACGCTGGGAATTATTTTGTATGGACAAATAAAGGGTGAACAAGGATTGCAAAATGCCCGCGCCATCCGCATACCGCGATTATTAAGTTCCGATATACTGGTAAATTTCCATATCGCGGAGATTTCCAACTGTGAGGGTATCCAGGCTGAGCATTTTTGCGATAAGCCCGGCTTGTTGGGCTCTCATACCTCTTTCCGCCTGGATAGGGCAAGAACCGACGAAAATATTCCAGGTCATAAGGATAATGATTTCCATGAGAATACTTTCCTTGGTTTCTATCTATCCCCTAAATTCAAATACAGTGTTTGTTTGATTTCCAAAGAGCACGCCTGGCCGAAAAATTTTGAAAGCTATATAAAATCTGTTGGTAAAAGTATTCCCGAGTTATTTACAAAAATCGAAAATTATACAAAAGGAAGTCCCGGCAGCAAAAGCCATAATCAACAACACCTGGATAACCTTATCTTTTTCCCTGATTACGGAAGTAAAGATGAAAAAAATAATTTGCAGGATACTACCAATAAAAGTGACCCTATATCTTTAAGTAGGGAACGTCTCCATCTTATTAATCGGGAACGAAATGCCAGCGGTTGGTGGTTTAACTTACCGGTTGCCGTTTATACCTGGATGACAGCCGATTTGCAGAGATTATTAACAGCTATTGTGAATGTCGATGAAAAACAGGAAGGGATAGCGGAGGAAATAAAATTATTAAGAGAATGGACATGTCTTGATTGGTTTAAAATGTTTTATAATCTGGCCCTCGGTTTTTTGAATCTTCATACCGGCGGTGCTATCCACGGCGACCCGCGGCCGGCCAATATCATGATAAATGTACCCGAAAATGGGAATATATTATTACCTGAGAATTTTTTTTGGATCGATATCGGTCTTGGGTATGAAGTGTCAGTAATTCATGATGAGAAAGGGCGCACCTCCATTACTCCGCGCCCCCTCGGGGGCAGCAGGACAACCCCCTTTTATGCCCCGGAACGCATCGAAGGGAATGAACTGGAAGATGCGGACCATATTAAATTGATAAAACAAGGCGATAAACTAATTTTAAAATTTTATTTCAAACATAAAACCGACCAGGAGTTGAATATCCTTAGATTAATGGAAGGGGATAGAGCGCTTAGAGAGTTGGGAACACTTCATGAAGGGGATCGTATCCAGGTACGTGAGTTCCTTTTTGTAGTAGAGAAAGTCAGGGACATGGATATCGTCGTATCGAAAATATATGAAATCGTATTAGATAGAGTCTTAATTGATGTAAGCGTCACCGAGAAATTCGATGACATCCTGGCTATCTTAAAAAGTTGTTCCATATCCCGCTACCGGCTATTCAAGCATTGGTCGCAAGCCACGGATATATATGGCCTCGGCCAAGCGATCTTATACGCTATATTCATGAGAGGTTTTTTTAAAAAAGGTATTCAAATTACGTCAATCAAAAACAAAGAGAAGCAAGATGTCGGCGAAAAAGGATGTGAATTCCCCGTAAATCCCTTAAATCAGTCATTACCGGCAGACTCCATCTTCATGGGACTTTCGCAAACATTACGGTCAAAAACCTTTCTTGTCAGTGTTTTAACAAAAATAACCGAGAACCTGGTTGAAGAAAAGGAGTCGATATGGGACAAAGAAATTCTTAATACTAGCTGTGATTTATCAAAAAATGATACAACCGGATCGGGAGTCGAACTCTCTAAGAGAATCACCAATATAGCCAATCAAATTAGGTCCTTTGATTATAATTTCGACTATATATTAAAAGGGCTGGACAACAGGATAGGGCTGCTGGTGCAGATCGTTTACTTTTGCCTCTGCTGCCTCTGGAGGGAAGACGAATGGAGTGAAATCAAATCACTAAAAAAATTTAGCAAAGAACCGGTTTTCGAACCCTTTTGCATCAGCAGGATAAAGAATCATGTCCAGAACAAACAGGACTTACCGGCCAATAAGGCTAAGAAATACCTCGAAAAATTGCGCAATAATGTTGCGAACATGTCAAAGGATCATATTGATAAAAGTGGTTTCCCTGAAAATGATATCCAGATTTCAGATGATAAGCTAGAATATATTGAAAGATTAATTAGTCAGAATGAGGAGCTGAATAAAAAGCTCGAAAATGAAAAAGAAGAAAATAGCCGATTTAGAAAGTCCAAAAGCGATTTCGATGAAAAAGTAAATCAACGAGTTAGTAAGATACTCGAAACCAATATCGAGTACATAAAAAAATATTACGAAACAAGAAAGCGATCGCCAATATTGAATTTCCCATTGGTAAAATTGGCCTTCAGGGATGCAGAAGAATACCTTCGCAAAATAAATGATTTTCTTAAAAATGAGCTAAATGCTTTTAAATAAATAATTACAAAATGAATTCGCATGCAAAAGGGAGGAATAAAATATGAAAACGAAACAATATATTTTTTATTTAATGGCCATTTTTATTTTAATACCATCCTGGCTGTTGTTTTCACAAACAGCCGGTGATATTAGATACGATCCCATCGTGGGGGCCATGCGCCTGGTTCCTATAACCGCGGGCACGGATGGCGCGGGAATCCCACACGAAATCCCCAGGCTGGGAGAAGAACAAAAGGATTATGAAAATAATTCCCCACTTCAGTTTATCCCAAGTCAGGCCAAAAATTTGTGGGTCATGGAAACCGAGGTTTCCCAGCAAATGTGGAATGACCTTATGGTTTTACATCCCACCCTTCCTGTCATTGATTTCGCTTTTAAAGGGGCCGCTAATCCTGTGGAAAATATCACCTGGTATGATGCTGTCTTATTTGCCAACCTTTTATCCTTACAAAATGGCCTGACCCGCTGTTATTATGCCGATGCCGGTTTTACTGTTCCCATCGATGCCTATAATTATACCACGGGAAGTGTTTATTGCAATTTTAACGCCGATGGGTACCGCCTACCCACCGAGAGCGAATGGCAATACCTGGCCAGGGCAGGTGATATTGCTTCCTTATCCATGGAAGATACCACTGCTGATCCCGGCAATTATTACACATGTGAACCGGGTGATCTACCGATTCTGGAAGATACTGCCTGGTACTGCGCCAATTCCGAAGGCGCGACCCACCCCGTGGGCTCGCGGCTCCCCAATGCCTTAAATCTAATGGATTTGCAGGGCAATGTATCGGAATGGTGCTGGGACTGGTGGGGCATTTACCCCGGGGGAATCCGGGTCGATTACAAGGGACCGGTGAGCGGCGTAAGCCGTGTGGTGCGCGGCGGCAGTTGGTACGATCCCCCGGCCCTGCTGGACCCGGACAGCCGTTCTGCTGTCAACCCCGGGCTGGGCTTTAGCACCCTTGGCTTTCGTTTGTTGAAACCTCTCTCCGGTTTTGCGGTTACGAGTCCGCAAGGCGGTGAATATTGGAAACAGGGAACCACACACGATATCACCTGGACCCAGGGCGAAATGACCGGCGATGTGACTATCGAACTGTACAAAGGTGGTGTGTTTGATTCCACTATTAGTTCAACAGTCCCGGCAATTGATGAGACTTTTTCCTGGGACATCCCCACTGACCAGGCAACCGGGGTGGACTATAAAGTCAAAATATACCAGGACGCGACCGAGGCTTTTTCCGCGGCTAATTTTACTATTTATGATTCCTCAGACTTCCTGGTTTCTTTTGTCGCCGGGACCGGCGGAACCGTAACCGGGGAAAAGAACCAGGTTGTGTCGTCCGGCGGCGATTGTACGGAAGTAACAGCAGAACCCGATAGTTGTTATCGTTTTGTCAACTGGACCGGGACCGGTGGTTTTGTCCCCACCACCGAAAATCCTTTAACAGTGACAAATGTTACAACCGACATGACCATAACCGCCAATTTTGAAATAATTCATTATACCGTCACCTTTGAAGCCGGACCCAATGGAACAGTGACGGGGGATACCCCCCAGGAAGCAGAGTGCGGCGGCCATTGTACGGAAGTGACCGCGATTCCCGATAGCTGTTATCGGTTTATTAATTGGACAGGGACCGGGGGATTTCTTCCCACGGATGTAAATCCATTAACCGTGAACAATGTCCAATCCGGCATGACCATAACGGCCAATTTTGAGAAAATTCAATATTCCGTTATATTTACGGTCGGAACCGGTGGAACAGTGACGGGGGATTCCCCCCAGGAAGTTGATTGCGGCGATAGTTGTACGGAAATGACAGCAGTCCCTAATAGTTGTTACCGTTTTGTCAACTGGACCGGGACCAATGGTTTTGTCACTACTAGCGAAAACCCGCTAACAGTAACCAATGTGGAATCCGATATGACCATAACGGCGAATTTTGAGAAGATACCCTATACCGTCACCTTTGAAGCCGGAACCGGTGGAACAGTGACGGGGGATTCCCCCCAGGAAGTTGATTGCGGCGATAGTTGTACGGAAATGACAGCAGTCCCTAATAGTTGTTACCGTTTTGTCAATTGGACCGGGACCAATGGTTTTGTCACTACTAGCGAAAATCCGCTAACAGTAACCAATGTGGAATCCGATATGACCATAACGGCGAATTTTGAGAAGATACCCTATACCGTCACCTTTGAAGCCGGAACCGGTGGAACAGTGACCGGGGATACTCCCCAGGAAGTTGAGTGCGGTGGAGATTGTACGGAGGTGACTGCGGTTCCTGCGAGCTGTTATCGATTTGTCAACTGGACCGGGACCGGTGGTTTTGTGCCCACCACCGATAATCCGCTAATAGTAACCACTGTTCAATCCGATATGACCATAACTGCGAATTTTGAGAAAATCCCCTACACCGTCACCTTTGGAGGCGGAACCGGTGGAACAGTGACCGGGGATACTCCCCAGGAAGTTGAGTGCGGCGGCAATTGCACGGCGGTGACTGCGGTTCCTGCGAGCTGTTATCGATTTGTCAACTGGACCGGGACCGGTGGTTTTGTCCCCACCACCGATAATCCGTTAATAGTAACCACTGTTCAATCCGACATGACTATAACTGCGAATTTTGAGAAAATCCCCTACACCGTCACCTTTGAAGGCGGAACCGGTGGAACAGTGACCGGGGATACTCCCCAGCCGGTTGAGTGCGGCGACAACTGTTCAACGGTAGCTGCTTATGAATCGGCAGGGTATCATTTTGTCAATTGGACCGGGACAGGCGGGTTTGTTACCACCACTGAAAATCCCTTAACGGTTACGAATGTCACCTCCAACATGGACATAACGGCAAATTTTGCTATTAATACCTATATAGTAAGCTTCCAGGCCGATACCGGAGGGGCTTCCAACGGTAGAGATGGGGGTACAATCACCGGCGTTACGACCCAGTTCGTTAACCATGACGGAGACTGTTCAGAAGTAGTGGCGATTGCGGGTTCAGGATATGCGTTTGTCAACTGGACCGGTCCAAACAATTTTGTCAGCAACGATACCCATTTAGCTGTTACGAAGGTTACTAAAGATATGGCTTTTATTGCACATTTTTCCACCAATAGTTTGACAGTCACATTTCAACCCGGAACAGGTGGAACTGTGACCGGCGACGTGAACCAGTTTGTTAATTATGGAGGCGACTGCACGGATGTCGCCGCGGTTCCCAATGCCAATTACCATTTTGCCAATTGGACCGGTACAGGTGGTTTTACTTCCACGGAAAATCCTTTAACCGTCAGGAATGTCACTGCCAATATGACCATAACGGCCAATTTTTCCAATACCCATACTGTCATTTTCAAGGCAAAACCAGGCGGCACGCTGAGCGGTACTACTATTCAAACCATTAATCACGGCGGCGATTGCTCAGCCGTTACAGCAATTCCCAATACAGGATATTCTTTTGTTAATTGGACCGGATCAGGCGGATTTGTTTCCACCGACAAACCTGTAACCGTTACCAATGTGACCACCGATATGGAGATCATGGCCAATTTTACCATAAACAACTATACCGTAACGTTTGAACCCGGGGCCAACGGGACATTGACAGGTTCAACATCCCAGGTCATAAATTATGGCAGCGATTGCACCGCGGTCACTGCAGTTCCCAATACCAATTACCATTTTGTCAATTGGACCGGGAGCAACGGCTTTGTTTCCACCAATAACCCCTTAATCGTCGGTAATGTCACGAGCAATATGACCATAACCGCCAATTTCGCCATCAACACCTATACCGTAACGTTTGTTGCCGGGTCTAACGGGACCTTAACCGGGAACACTACCCAGACCGTTAATCATGGCGGCAATTGCACAGCGGTAACAGCGGTTCCCAATACCGGGTATCACTTTGTCAATTGGACTAAAGATGGATCAAGTTATTCCGAAACAAATCCCTTAACTGTCACCAATGTCACGGGCAATATGACCATAACCGCCAATTTCTCCATAAATACCTATACTGTAGTTTTTGCGGCCGGGGCCAACGGGATAGTGACCGGGAATTTATCTCAAACAATCAATTATGGGAGTAGTTGTACGACGGTAACAGCGGTTCCCAATACAGGGTATAATCTTTCTAATTGGACTGGCACCAACGGTTTTGTCACTACCAGCGCCAATCCCTTAACGGTTACCAATGTATCCGCCAATATGACCATAACGGCCAATTTTACCAATAAAACCTATATGGTAAAGTTCATTGTACCGGTCGATGCACTGGGCGGTAGGACCGGGGGTGCCATAAACGGGTTTACTACGCAGATCATTATTCATGGCCAGAATTGTTCCGCGGTCACCGCCGTATCCGGCGGCAATTATCATTTTGTCAACTGGACCGGAACCGGGGACTTTGTTTCCACCAACAATCCTTTGACCGTGACGAATGTCACCTCAGATATGACTATCAACGCGAATTTTGTTCTCAATCCCTATACGCTCATTTTCCAGGCCGGAACAGGCGGTACATTAACAGGCCAGACCATCCAGTACGTTGAATACGGCGGCAGCAGCACCGCGGTAACGGCAGTGGAAAACTCCGGCTACCATTTTATGAATTGGACCGACGTCGGGGGTTTTATGTCTAATAATAAAACGCTTACCATAACAAACGTAACCGGGAATATGACCATCAGGGCCAATTTCCTATCAAATACCCCGGTTGTTTCGATAATCTACCCGCTGGCCGGCTCTACTGTTTCCGGTACAGTAAATGTCCAGGCCCGTACCGCCGAGGACTTAACCGTGACAAAGGTTGAATTCTACATCGATAACGTTCTTAAAGGAACCGTTTGGGCGTACCCATTCTGTTACTCATGGAATACAAAGACAGCGACTAATGCATCTCATCAAATCAAAGCCAAAGCCTATTACGGCGGTGGACTGACGGAGGTAAGCCCGATTGTTACGGTAACCGTTAAAAATTGATTGGAAATAAAAAATATGATCCACGGACGAACACAGACGGCACGGACTGAGAAAAATAAAAAATAAATCCGAAGCACGAATATCGAAATCGCGTGTACAAACAAATCCCAAATTCAAATTTTAAAAATCCAAATGATCAAAACAATATCCACTGTTCCCGTTGGCAAGGTTTCGTAGGGGCGCACCGTGGCACCTCCGTGTTCGCCCTTTTGCCAATCACCACTGACCAATGACCACTGACCAAAACAGCCCACGATGGTAAAGAAAGAAGTTAAGAGGGTAAGAAGTTAGGAAGTTGAGAGAAAAGCAAGGAGAAAAA
>Ga0315276_10000374_pt1 | contig 37984 bp, 31 predicted proteins | sample YL17G05_0_MG_FD_204542 | JGI IMG/M metagenome (GOLD analysis project Ga0315276, IMG submission 204542) | Sediment microbial communities from Yellowstone Lake, YNP, Wyoming, USA - YL17G05_0 | ecosystem: Environmental > Aquatic > Freshwater > Lake > Sediment | place: USA: Wyoming | collected...
GTTGAAGGAAATCTCTTTTACAAGGAAATCGACAAGGATGGTAAGGAGATCCTCACATCTTACACGATCGGACATGGAGTTGCGGAGGTGCAGAAAGATAGTGTGGTCATTCTCACGAATTTTGTGAAATCGTAATCAATCAACCTCTCGACTCCCCGGCCTAATCCCTCGACGGAGTTTATCCTGAGCAAAGTCGAAGGACTCGGGACAAGCGGCCGGGGTATGCTCGAGGTTGATCTCGAGAGCGGCGCTTGAAGTGGGTGAGGTGTCCGACACTGGATGCCCTACACTCTCACCCTCCTAGCGCCGCGTCGAGAGATCAACAAGATGAACGATATAAATACCGGATGTCTCTTCCTGCTCCCGGTCGCTGTCTTTATCCGGCGGATTATGGTCATCCGGTAAATAGAGGGGGATGCGATGATCGCGATGCCTTTCGTCTTCTTTTTTCCTGATGCGATCTATGATTTCCGGCGGGATCAATTTCGTCATGATCTTTTTATCCCTCCATTATTATTATCGTCAAAAAAACCAAAAAGTTGCTTAGAATTCGTTGCATTCGAAAAGATTGGCTGTTAAAAATACATTGAGCCAAAAACTTTTATAAATGGGGGGCTTATGAGTGAATCTGCAATCATCCTGCCGCCATTGGGAAGTCTGGAACTTGTCCTGCTTTGGTCTGTCCTTGGCGCCGCCTTTGTGGCCCTCCTTTATGGCTTTTTTCTCGTTTGGCGGGTGATCAGGAGAGAGAGCGGCACCGAAAAGATGCGCGCGGTTGCTGCGGCAATTGAAGAGGGGGCGATGACCTACCTAAAACGCCAGTTTAGCACCATGATCTGGTTTGTTATAGCCATTACAGTAGGCCTGTTTTTCATGTATCGGCCGATCTATGCCGGCATCGTCTATAAATATATCCCCCTGGATTTTGGCATCGCGATTGCTTTCTTCATGGGTGTGATGGCCTCTTACGGTGCCGGCTATGTAGGCATGTGGCTTGCGGTGAAAGGAAACGTCAGAACTGCTGCTGCTGCGCTAAAGTCCTTCAAGGCCGCCCTTGAACTCGCCTTCCGCGCAGGTACCGTCTCTGGCATGTTTACGGTCGGTTTTGGTCTGGTGGGTGCAACTATCATCTTCCTTCTCTTCCAAGAACAGGCAATGAAGGTATTAGTTGGTTTTGGATTCGGCGGCTGCCTTGCCGCGCTCTTCATGCGTATCGGGGGAGGAATCTTCACAAAGGCTGCAGATGTCGGCGCCGACCTCGTTGGAAAAATTGAGGCGGGCATTCCCGAGGATGATCCCCGGAATGCAGCAACTATTGCCGATAATGTCGGTGACAACGTTGGCGACTGTGCCGGTATGGCGGCAGATGTATTTGAAAGCTATGAAGTGACATTAGTTGCCGCAATCATCCTTGCTGCCGGAGCCCTTCTGGATCCCGCGTTCAAGACCATCTACGGAGCTGCCGCCTCGGCATTTGCCCTCAAGATGATTATCTATCCATTGCTCGTTCGCGCCGTGGGGGTTTTTTCCTCCATCATCGGGACGTTGTGCGTTCGAGCCAAAGAAGAAACACTCAAGGATCCGATGCGGCCGATCAGCCGTGGTTACTGGATCTCCGGTCTCGCCTCCATTGTCGGTTTTGCAATCATCAATTATTTTTATATGCGCGATCCAAACACAGGCCTTCCCGACTGGCGCTTTTTCTGGGCTACAACGATGGGGATATTCCTAGCCATTGTGATCCTCTGGATCACAAATCGTTTTACGCATCCGGACAAGCCCTCTGCCACTGAAACAGCGCTTTCGACCAAAACGGGAGCTGCAACGATGCTGCTCACAGGCATGGGCGTCGGGCTTGAATCGTCCGTGTGGGCCATTCTTGCGATCGCTTTGACAATTATCGCATCTTTCCTGATATTCCATGGAAGCATCGCATTGGCGGCCTACGGTATTGCGCTTTCAGGTCTCGGTCTTCTCACAACGACCGGCTTCATTCTGGCCATGGATACCTACGGCCCGATCACAGATAATGCGCACGGCATCTTTGAGATGAGCGGACTTACAGAATCAAAGATCGGTTCCGCCGGCAGGAACCTTGCGTGGCTCGACGCAATCGGCAACACGACAAAGGCACTCACAAAGGGACTTGCAATCGCCACTGCCGTCATCGCGGCGATTTCCCTGTTTAGATCATTTATTGATGAAGCGCGCCTTGTTGAGATCGGCATTCAGATCAATCTCCCGCTGGTCTTCGTGGGTCTTTTGATCGGCGGCGCCGTCCCATTCCTTTTCTCTTCTTTTGCCATCAAGGCGGTTGGGCGTGCCGCGTTTCAGGTTGTTGAAGAGGTCCGCAGACAGTTCCGTGAGAAGCCTGGCATCATGAAGGGCACGGAAAAACCGGAATACGCCCGTTGCGTTGCGATTGTTACGGCTGCAGCACAAAAGGAACTCTTGGGACCGGGCATCCTCGCCATAGCAACACCAATCCTGGTTGCGTTTGCCCTCGGCGCCTCTGCCTTGGGCGGCTATCTTGCCGGCGCCATTTTGACCGGCCAGCTTCTGGCCGTCTTTATGGCCAACACCGGTGCGGTCTGGGATAATGCAAAAAAGAAGATTGAAGATGGTTTCCTTGGAGGAAAGGGCACCGCCAATCACAAGGCCGCGGTGATCGGCGATACAGTTGGAGATCCATTCAAGGATACTGCAGGGCCGGCGCTCAACCCCCTCATCAAGGTGATGAACCTCGTGGCAATCCTTGTGGCACCATTTGCAATCCGCGATATCGCGTGGCAGACAAAGGGAATAATTTCTATTTGTTGCGTGGCTGCACTTGGGATAGCCGTCGCATTTTCAAAACGCGGCGGCCTGTCAAAATAAACCATTAGACGCGATTCACTTCGACTCATCAAAAAACTTCCTTATGGCAAGAATCGGCCGTCAGGGAGTTTTTTTATTTTAGTTTGTTATTAACCATATTCTCTCCTTTTAAGTCCGATCATAGCCCTAACCAATTAGATTTATTCGTATTTTAGTAAGCAACTTTGGGTGTCTTCAAAGCCGATAATAAGGATGACGGCATTGAAGTATGCCTCGTAGCGCAAGAGGGGGATCACGAGGAGGTCACAATGGTGGCAGGTCGAATAAATGGTGTCTGTACACAAAATCAGGTGACACTAGCAGATAAACTCCAAGATGCGGGCGTGCCGGTACCAAATTGTGCAAGTGTCTGGCAAGGCAGTAATGGGACTATCTATATTAAGAGCAATGAAATGACTACGATAATAAAGCCGGATCTTTCCATGTCCTACACAACACCATGCGGCGAAAAGGGTGGAATAGGATATGGCTGCCAAAATACATATTCCGTTACACCGAGTTGGTGGCAAGAAGTTGATCGGGATAAATTACACGCATTAATAAGTAAAACCTCTGGTTCAAAAGATGCCCTAAAACCATCTCCCTGTCTGTGGCAACGTGTTGCACGTTCCTCAATTAAAGCAATACTGCCTTCGGCCATTTCCGCGATCATTCCGGGACCGGCAGTGAGGTTAATAGAATCTGTTGTTAGAGTATTTCCTGTGCTTTCTACTATCGGCAATCCACCACTGATCACGAAGGAACGTTGAACTGAACTTCGCAGAATTAAGAAGACATTATTGAATATGTCCGACGTATCTTTTTTAGCGCAGGCAACTGGCGCCTTATCTGTTCCACCTTTTTGAGTTCAATCTCAGCGTAGAGAATGACATCGCCATCAGGGGGGCCTTCAACAACCATCCTGCCCCATGGATCAACAACCATACTATGGCCGAAATATTTAATGCCATCGGCATTATGACCGCTTTGATTTGTCGAAATGATATAAACCTGATTTTCAAACGCGCGAACCCTGTTTAAAGCATGCCAATGTTCGCGGCCGGTTTTTTCGGTAAACGCGCTCGAAATAAAGATCATCTCGCTACCGGCAATCGTCAATGTGCGAAAAACCTCCGGATATCGCAGATCGTTGCAAATGGCGAAGCCAATATTACCGAACGGGGTTCTTGCAATCGCCAATTTCTTCCCTTGGCTCATTGCCTTTGATTCCTGATAGTCTATGCCTCCTTGAATCTTGAGATCAAAGAGATGCATCTTTGAATAACGCGCAAGCACTTCTCCTTTTCGTCCGAGGAAAAATGTCGTATTAAGCGGCAGATCTTTTCTTTGACGTTCAAGAATGGATCCCGCAACGATATAACAATGATGCTCGTGGGCAATTTTTTTGAGCATCGTGATGGATGGGCCATTTTCATCTTCTGCCGCCTCACGAGATTTCTCGAACGGCCCCATCCAGTTAAACATCTCCGGAAGCGCGATTATATCGGCCCCGTTTCGAGCCGCTTCGTGACAATAATGCAGAGCCTTCTCGATGTTGGCCTTTTTATCAGCGCCAACATCGAGCTGTATGAGAGCGATACGAACTTCTCTATTTTTTCCGACTTTCATTTTAATGACAATGTCTATTTGATTTCGAGTTTCGGATTGACAAATTCGCATTTCGCAATCCGCAATTATTCTTTGGGCACCTCTAAAAACTGGAGAATTTTATTCTTCGAGCCCCTCGACTTCGCTCGGGACATGCTTGTCGAGAAGATAAAATCCCTAATGATTCTCAACTCGCTTCGCTCGCTCGAATAATAAAAAGATGGGTTTTAGAAGCGCCCCTTTGTCATTTATGCTTTGATATTTATCATTACAACTATTCCTTCTTTATATAAAACTCATTTGAGTATGCCGGAGAGGCGGAAAAATCCTTGCTCGTAAAGAAAACCAGCCGGTACTTGCCGTAGGTAAAATTGCTCATATCCAAATTATAATCTACCGATTGCTGGGGCTTTAGTACATGGGTCTTGCTTTTCTTCTCAAGCAGCTCATGCTCTTCCCATGCGCCCTTCCTGAAATGCTCATACCAGATATTCGTGGCAAGTTTGGTCTTTTCGTAACACACATTTGTCGCCGTTACCTTGACCGGCTCTCCTTGTCGATACTGGTTCTTGTCTGTCAAAATCCTCCATGCCTCATTCGGATTTGCACTGGTACCCGCCAATACACGCTCTTGAGGCCCCTTTTCTCCCCACGTCCGCACGGAGCCTAGATCAACATGGACAAAGTTATATGCAGGATAAAAACCAACCCCTCCGCGTTTCAATGAAACGGCATAATCGCGAAGGGCTTCTTCGCTTATTTCGTCAAGGTGGATGTCGGCTGCCATCCCCTTAGTATGCAAACTTTCGCGTGCCACAACGCGTCCATTCAAACGAAGATTCTTGTTATACTCGGGGCTTCGATAAGCAGAAATGATCTCAATGGTCTCCGCGTTAAAGTGATCCTGAATATCGTCCAGCAGTTCAATTAGCTCCAGAGGAATTTTTGTGACCTTGTCATCCGGGGACTTTAGGATTGCATAAATCTTTTGAAGCGCGGTTTTGTCATACCCGTATTTCACCCTATAAGTCGCCTCACCAGCCTCACCCGTCTGATAATTGTAAATAACGACATGACCGTCCCCGCCCATTTTCTTGGGGTCCGCAGCGAGGGAAGAAAAAGCAAAGGAGCAAAGAAGCAAGAAGAAAAAAAATACCGCAATCCACCCTTTGCCAAAGGGTGGTAGGGGGGGATTAGTCTTTTGACCTGTTTTTATTTTCGCTTCTTCGCCTCTCATATTACTTCCCGATAATCACCTTCATCACATTTTCATCTGTCTCAGTCGTCATTCTGCCGCGTTTCGGCGTTATTTTTGTCGTCTTCTTTTTTATAACCTGCTGGGTTTGTTCCTGCCCTTCTTGTGGCATCGTCCTGGCCGCGGCGGTCTTTTTCTTGCTTGGGGCGGAAACGGCCGAGGGCAAGGCTGCTGTTGCAGGAACAGAAGGCTCTGGGGTCTTCTCCTGTACCATTGGTGCTGCCGGAGCTACTGCAGCTTGCGCTTCTGATGGCGCCGGAACCGGAGCAACCTCCTTTGCAGGGACCAGCGGAGCCGGCACCGGAGTCGGAGGGGGTGCCGAAGTTAGGGCTTCCTTTTCTATCTCCGGCGGTGCTGCGGGGATGATAACACCTGCAGCGGGAACGCCCCCGGGTGAAGTCGTTCTCCTGAGATTGTCGGCTAACTTTGCATCATCCGGTCTTGTAGCCATTGCCATCAAAGTCCCGCTGACAACAAATGGGATCTCCAACCTGCCATCACTGGTTGTAACCGTCTTTCGCGTCGCCGCATCTTTTATGAGACGCGCAACAACATCCTTTGTGATGGAAATCACCCCGTCGCCCGTCACCCCGCCTTGCAAGTTAATGGACCCCTTTGCCAATGCGTTGTATTGAGGATGGGACCACTCAACCTTGGGCATGGAAATTACACTGTTTTTCAACTGAAAAGACGCCCTGAGGGCCTTGACTTCGCCTCCCAAGGCAGAGAGCGCAGAGCGTGACTCCGCGTCGACACCATTTGGCACATATAGATCGATCGTTTTCCAGACGGGATCCGTTAAAATTTGCATGCCGACCTTCAGGGGCGCAATCTCCCCGGTCGGAAGCACAAGAGTCCCTTCCGTTGCAAAGCTTTCCTTGATCAATGTGTTATCCGCCCCCGTCGCATCTGCTTTGACAACCAACGAGGCTATGCCAGTCAAAACGGTTGGCATCGCCGGTATCTTTGCGGCATCAAGGTTATCGACTACCAGCTCGAAGTGAAATACAGGTATTGCCTTGATATCAATTGTCCCATTGCCCGAAAGGAGCCCGTCATAGAGAAGCCCCTTGACGGTGCTCAAAGAGATCATTGAGTTGGAATATTGAAAATCCGTTTGCAGATTGGAAAGTGTGTGACCAAGTGTAGTCATTTTGTCCGCGGTCATATGTCCGCTCAAAGAGCGGCCTGCATCCTCGATCAGCGGGCCCTGCACGCTTATTGTCATCGTGGGGTTTGTAAACTCGTCAAGAAACGCCAGAAAAGGGAAATAGGCCTTAAGCTCAATTGCATCAAATGTTGTTGACGACAAAGTGAGCTGCGCCGGATAGCCCGGCTGATCAAATACCGATCCCATCAGATGAAAAACATTGTCTCCAAACGAGAATGTGACGTCCTCAATGGTGATAAGCGTCTGCTGATAATTCCCCTCAAAGGCAATTTTCAGCGGGACATTTGGCTCTTTTACAAGGATGCGACCGAGGCCCACCTTGCTGGCGGTCGCATCGACATGGAATTTCATTTTTATGTTTTCTTTTGTGCCGCTCAAGAACGCATCAATTGCCATGGGATTGGCAATTTCGATGCCCAGTGGCAATCCATTGGCAAGCTCGGGGATAAACTGAGCCAATGATTGAACGGTTGCGGAAGGCGTCGCCACATGAATGTCAAACACCTTGGTGTCATAATAAACGGTTGCATCCGCTCTAAACCTGGAGCCGCCAAAATAAATATCCACCTGTCTTGCCTCAATTATATGCTGACTACGATCAAGAACAAACAGGCCCGCCAGACTTACACTTCGACTCGGCTCTCCTTTTAGAATGCCGCTTAGCCGCACAGCTGCGGAAACAGCGGTTTCATATTTGATTTCGGATGTTGCCGCCTCGATTTGATCGACTACTAAAGGTTGGGGGCTATCCTTCTTTTGGATGCGAAGCGTTCCATTGGTCATGATAACGGAGCGAATAATATATTTGCCGCCCTTTTGCCCCCGCGCCTCCCTGTTTTCACGTATAAGAAATTTTACGTTGCTGGTCCCATCTGCCGCTTCTTTGTAATCAAACGTCACATTCCTCAATACAAAGTCCATGATCATCTTTCCACGAAACAACCCGGAGGGCGACAATTCCGCCGTAACGAGAGCGGCCTGAAAAACTGGGGCCGTTTGGAAGGGTTCTTTTGTTGTTGTCACCACCAAATCGCGCATGGAAAACGCCGGATAGGGCAGGATTTGAAAACGAAATGACCCCGCAGAAACATTGCCTTCGACAAACTGACCGATTTCTCTGATAACCGCGTCTTTATAATGCGTTGTGGGAACAACATGGGGCGCAATAAACAACAGGACAATAACTGCGACAAATGCGCCGATGCTGATCAAAAAAGTCTTCATATTATATTACTCTGATAGCATAGAAGGATAAAATGATCAACGAGAGGGATGTTTTGCAACCTGTGAAATTTGCCTTAATGGTGCAAGATGGTTTTCACCTCCTCAAGCCAAAGGATGATAAGATCATGGACGTTCTTGTCGAGATTTTGCGGCATCTTGTGGGTCTTTAGCACCTTCATGAAGATGTCCAGCGCCTTCTGAGTCTCTCCGACCGTCAGCGGCACGCCGGTCTTTTGTATCAGCTCGTCACGAAAATGCAGTGTTGTATTTACCAGTATCTTAAACATCTCGTGCGCTGCATCATCTGCGTGTTTGAAGTGCTCCGCTATCTTTGCAAAGAGTTTCGCTATGTCGTCGTCCTTCATATTCGCAAACGTAAGCAAAGAAACACGCTTCGTCAAATAAAATTACAAATTACAATACACGAACATTATGTTTGTAATTTGTCCCGATTTGGTGCCATCTTTTTCTGAAAGAAAAAGTGGCGGGCCAAATCGAGGATCCTCGACGCCGCAAACGATTTTTGGTGCACAAAAATCGTGCGTACGTCGGGATTTGTGATTTGAATCCTCTGAAAAAGTAATTTGTGGAAACCTTTTTGTCATGCCCGAGGTTGTAATCGGGCATCTAATGGCCTTCACGAGATTCCCGCATACGAGCCTGTTTCCGAAATAATCCTCCCCCTTTGTAAGGGGGAGTTAGAGGGGGTAGAACCCAGTCTGAACATGATCTACCCTCCCTAACCCTCCCTTACAAAGGGAGGGACGACTTCGGAAACAGGCTCATACGCGGGAGTGACGAACTTCGCTTTTTTCAAAGGTTTCGATTTAGGATTTCTATATTAGGACTTGCGGCATCATTGGCACTGCGGCGGATGATAACGCACATCCCGCTCGTTGATTATATAAAGTGTTGCAAAAGTCGGCTCAGTCCAAAGACCAAATCCCTTCAATCGGGCGATGTCGTTTGCCATTTGGTAAACATCTCCGTCCTGATTTCTGTACTTTTCATAAGCATAGACCGTGCCCGTTATGATCTGCATTATCTGATCGTCTATCTCATAGTGATCGCCATGGTCTTTTATGAATTTGCGATATTCTTTCTCTATGTAATCACACTCCACGGGGCTAAAAATAACCCTCGGATCCGGGGCCGTGTTTTCCAATTTTCCGACGAGCGATCTGACCTTGGAATTGCCCATCTTCTTCAACTTGTAAAGAAGCGGCTCCGCTTTTTTCTTGTACTCTTCGTATTTCTTCACGCCCTCCGTTGCCATGAGTTGAGACAAGCGTGTCTGTAGATACATGCTCAGAAAGGTTGAGAACGCTTGATAAAATGAACCAAGCCTGCGGCCGTATCGGTCATAAGGCTGCCACATGCCACATAGCGCAGCAGGCGTCTTGTCGCCACTGCCGTCCCACATCCATTTTATCTGCGACTCCTCAAGTAGACGTTGAAACTCACTTGTTTCATTCCATGTATGCAGCTCGTTTCGAAGAAGCGACGCCAATTGTCCTGTGTAATTAATGCGCAGGGCAATGAGCTTGTTGGCCGCCTCCACCACGCTCTTGGGGAGAGTCGTATCTCCCAGCCACTCTGCGCGCAGCTTGTCCACATTATCCATGAGCTTCTGATTGGTCCATGGGCCATAATAGACTCCGAGCTCCGGAGCATCTATCCCGCTAATCCTCACGGAGGTCTCAACCTCGCTTATTTGACACGACAAATCCTGCGTCTCCACGATTGTGCAAGTATCGCCGTCATGACAGTGTTTGATGGCGATCTTGTGCGCCGGAGGAATACTCCTTAACGGATCTCCAAAGCCGAAATAAAATGTGATGAGACCGTGCGCAAGCTGCGAAGAAATCGATCCGTCCCCAAAAGCCCCTTCAGTGATGATCTTTTGTGAATACGCAAAGGCTTCAAATGCAGAAATAGAATCCTCGGGTGTAAAGCGGTCCTTCAAGCTTCGCGGCACCTTATCGATTGTGAGATTGACCTGCGTGCGCAAAAGCTCTGCAATGGTGGAAACCTTTGTATGTGGCATGAACGCCTCGAGCTTTGGCGCAAGTTTCTCGATGGAATAGCGATCGAGCGGGCAGGCGTGTTCTAAATCGGCCCGGGCAAGTTTTTCCGCCGTGGGCATGTTTAAAGCCGAAGGCTTTGATGAAACATCCGGGCTCGAGCAGCCCTCAAGAAACCACATATATACCTCTCCTGTCTGTGTAAAAGATATCGGCAGGGTTCAAAATAAGTTGCTAAAAAAATGGGCCCTAGCACTTATTCTTGGCAAACATGTTTAAATCATTTATTATTTCGAAATTCAAGGAGGGACCATGAAAAAGCTTTCTGTAAATGATCTCCGCTGGCGTTGTCCGGAGGAGTTCCTCAAGTTCTTTAAAGGCGCGAACCAAATCCCGTCTACTGACATGGTCGTAGGGCAGGATCGCGCCCTTGGCGCCCTTGATCTTGGTCTTAAGCTGTTCAAGCCGGGTTACAATATTTATGTTGCCGGCATCGCCGGAACGGGTCGCATGACCACCATCAAACGCGTCCTTGAACAGATACACCCTGTGTGCAAACCCCCGCCTGATCGTTGTTTCGTTTATAATTTTGCGGATCCCTCACAACCGGTACTCCTCACATTTCCCCGGGGGCAGGGCAGGACATTTCGCGATGATATGCGGGAGTTCATCCGAGTCATGCGCGTCGAAATCCCAAAGACCCTTGAGTCGCCACATATTGCGAAGGAAAAAGATCTCATTATAGACCGCTACCAGCGTCAGGAAAAAAAGTTCTTTGAGGATTTTGCTGAACAGCTGAAAAAGGAGGGTTTTGCCCTAATTCAAATTCAGGAAGGCGGTTATGTCGCACCCTCCATTTTTCCGATTGTAGGAGACGAAGCCGTATCGATTGATTACCTCGATAATCTTGTCAAAGACGGCAAGATGACCGAAGAAGATCGCGACACAAAGGTCCGCAAGCACAAAGAGCTGATGCAGGAGCTAAAACGCGTCCTGTCAAAGGCGAGGGCCCTTGGCAGAGACATGCACCATGCCCTGGACCGCCTCCTTCAGCGATCCAGCTCCACAATCCTAGACGGCTTGATGGATGACCTTCGCAGCCGCTACACAGATGAAAAGGTCCGAAAATATCTTTTTCGAGTCAAGGCCCACATCCTCAAAAATCTCGAAATGTTTTCAGGCAAGGAGAAAAAGGAGGAGGGGATCATTGTCCTCGGCGCCAGCCGACAACCCGAGGATCCATTCTGGGTTTACGACGTCAATCTCCTGTATGATCAGAGTCAGGAAGGGGCGCCGAAGGAATGCCCCATCGTCGAAGAAAATAACCCGTCCTACATCAATCTCTTTGGAGCCATTGAATATTCTATGGGGCCGTCCGGAACGTGGGGCACGGATTTTAGAAGGATCCGGGGTGGATCGATCCTCAAGGCGGACGGCGGCTACCTCATCGTCAATGCGCTTGATCTCTTAAAACGCCCGCTCGTGTGGGATCAGCTCAAGCGCGTTCTCAAAACAGAAAAGCTCGTCATCCAGCAACCGGAATATTACTATTTTTCACTTACCCCCTCTGCAATCAAGCCGGAGCCAATCGATCTCAACATCAAGGTCATAATGATCGGCAGTTCGTGGCTCTATGATATGCTCTACAACTGGGAAGACGAGTTTCCAAAAATCTTCAAGGTCCTCTCAGATTTTGACACGACAATGCCCCTCACAAAAGAGAGCGTGAAACAATATGCATCCGTTTTAAAGACTGTTTGCGAACGAGGAAAGCTTCGCCCCTTTAATAGGGAAGGGCTTGCCGCCATGTTGGAATACGGTGTGCGGGAATCGGAAAATCACAACCGGATCTCGACCCGTTTCGCCTACATCACTGACGTCCTACGCGAAGCGGACCACTTTGCCAGCCTCAAAAAAACAGCCGAGATCACCCGCGAACATGTGGAAACGGCTATCGAAGGCAGGCGAGAGCGACACCGCCTGCTTGAGGAGAAGATCCAGCGTCTCATAGAAGAGGGGGTCATCCTGATCGACACCAAGGGCAAACGGATGGGTCAGACAAACGGCCTGTCAGTCTATTCCTTGGGACATGCCCGTTTTGGAAAACCCTCGCGCGTAACGGCGTCCACATCTGTGGGCAAGGCGGGTCTGATCAACATCGAAAGGGAGGCAAAATTATCCGGCCCCACTCACGACAAGGGCGTCTTGATACTTTCAGGATATCTTCGCCAGAAATATGCCTCAACAATGCCGCTCAACCTCTCGGCCTCGATATGTTTCGAACAGTCATATGCCGGGGTTGAAGGCGACAGCGCATCGTCGACAGAACTATATACCCTTCTTTCCAGTCTTGCTGAATTGCCAATTGACCAGGGGTTTGCAGTCACCGGTTCCATCAATCAGCTGGGCGATATCCAGCCCATCGGCGGTGTAAACGAAAAAATCGAGGGTTTCTTCGATGTGTGCAATGCATTCGGCCTCACGGGCAAACAGGGAGTGCTGATACCGATCCAAAACATGCGCCACCTCATGCTTCGAAAGGACGTTGTCGAGGCTGTTGCAAAGAAAAAATTCCACATATACGCCGTGCAAAATGTCGATGAAGGCATCTCTCTTCTCACCGGTGTTCCCGCCGGAACAAAGCGAAAGGATGGAACCTATCCGCCAAATACCGTGCACGGAAAAGTTGAGAGGAAGCTAAAAAAGATGTCAACGATTTTAAAAGAATATGAGGGGGCGGCGGGCGGCGAGATACCGAAGCTCCTCCCAACACACAAGAGCGATGAGGATTAGGAGAGCAGTATGGATGATCAAAAACAGCTGATCGCCGGTTTGCCTGAGAACGCCTTTCGCGAATTGAAGGCTCAGGAACGATACATTCCCCTCATCGGCACCGAAGAAAAAACCCCTGAGGTAACCGTCCGCTCATTCATCATAGGCATCTTAATGTCTGTAATCTTTTCGGCCTCAGTTGCTTATCTGACGCTCAAGATAGGAACGGGGATAGAGGCGGCGATCCCGATTGCAATCATTGCGGTCGGTCTTTCCTACGCCTTCAAACGAAAGAGCACCCTTCTTGAGAACATCATTATCATAGCAATCGGGGCGACCTCCGGCATCGTGGTCGGAGGTGCGGTCTTTACCCTTCCAGCGCTCTACATCATGGGGCTCGACAGCCAGACCAACCTGTTTCAGCTCTTCTTCATCCCGTTTCTGGGGTCCGTGCTCGGCGTTGTCCTTCTTATCCCGCTTCGCCGCTACTTTGTGGCGGATATGCATGGAAAGCTTCCATTCCCTGAGGCGACCGCAACCACCGAAATCCTGGTTGCAGGAAAAAAGGGCGGAAGGGACGCCCGCGTGCTCGCCTACACCATGGCCATAGGCGGCCTGTACGATTTTTTTGCAACCACACTTGGCGCATGGAGAGAGACGTTTTCAACGGAGGCCATAGGCCTTTTTGAAACATTCACGGCAAAGACCAAGGCCATCTTCTCCGTGAACACCGGGGCTGCCATTACCGCAATGGGATACATTGTCGGCCTGCGCTACGCCTCGATCATGACCGCCGGGGGATTTCTCTCATGGCTCGTTCTCATCCCCCTCGTCGCACACATCGCAAACATGGGCGGCAATACAGAGATTACCTCCATGGGTGCAGATGAAATTTTTGCAAAATATGTAAGGGTCATAGGTATCGGCGGAATATTCATGGCAGGCGTCATTGGCATTATAAAGTCAGTGCCTGTCATGTGGAACGCCTTCAGCCGCGGATTCAAAGAGCTCTTTGAAACTCGCAGGCAACACGATGAAGAAGAAAAGCAAATCACGAGGACCGAACGCGACATAAGGATGTTTGGGGTGGTTGTTATTCTCGTTGCGACACTTATCGGCCTTCTGATTTATTTTTGGCTGTCTGTGCTTTCAAACCAGCCGGAACCTTTCGTCCTTGCCATCATCGCCCTTTTGATAACATTTGTACTGGCGTTTCTCTTCAACACCGTTTCTGCGCGTGCAATCGCCACTATCGGCACCACCCCCATCTCGGGGATGACCATGATGACTCTTGTGATCGCCTGTCTTCTCCTTATGAAGTCGGGGCTTACGGGACAAGGCGGCATGCTTTCGGCGCTTTTGATCGGCGGCGTTGTCTGCACCGCCCTCTCGATGTCCGGCTCTCTCGTAACGCAGTTCAAGATCGGTTACTGGCTTGGCTCAACACCAAGGTGGATTGAGTATGGAAACATAATCGGATCGATAGTGGCGGCGGTAATCACATCCTTTGTCATCATCATGCTCTCGCAGGTATATGGCTTTGCGCCTTCCGATGCCCATCCAAATCCCTTGCCTGCCCCGCAGGCCAACGCAATGGCCGCAGTAATCTCCGGCATTATGATCTCCGCAAAGGCCCCGTGGTTCCTATATGCCATTGGTGCAATGATCGCCTTTCTCATGGAGATGATCGGTGTGGCCCCCCTTGCCTTTGCACTTGGCATGTATTTGCCGTTACCGCTCACGGTTCCAATGTTGACCGGCGCCCTCGTCTCACATGCGGTCAAAAAATCAACAAAGGATGTCAATCTTTCTGAACGACGAAACGCCCGCGGCACATTGATCTCCTCCGGTCTCATCGCCGGCGGTGCGTTAATGGGGGTCGTCGGGGCTTTTCTCCAATGGATCGGTTCCGAAGTCCTCCACAAGGAATTTCTCCCGGACCTTAAAAATATCGGGGCATTTGGAAACTGGATGGGCCTGGGCATGTTGCTGCTTTTGTGCGGATACATCTATCTGGACAGCATCCGCACAAATAATGAGAATTACAAACTAAAAGACCAATATGAATAGGCTCATCAAAAAGGCACTCGAGGTAAGAAAGAAGGCTTATGCGCCATTTTCAAATTTTCGTGTGGGCGCAGCGCTTGAAGCAGCCAACGGCAGGGTTTTTTTGGGATGTAATATTGAGAACTCTTCGTTTGGTCTAACTATATGCGCCGAACGCGTTGCCCTCTTCAAGGCGATCTCCGATGGAGTGAAAAAATTCAAACGGATCGCAATCGTCGCCGATACCAAAGAGCCATGTCCTCCATGCGGCATCTGCCGTCAGGCCCTTTTCGAATTTGCACCGGATATTGAGATCATAATGGCAAACCTCAGGGGTAAAAAAAAGGTAGCAAAACTTTCGGTTTTGCTACCTCAGGCCTTTCGCCTCAAAAATCTACTGTCCGGCAGATAGCGTATCGTTTTTCAACGATTTGCAAACTCAGGCAACTATTCGTTCCGCACCAATAAGAAGCGGGTCTCCACTCCTGACAAAGAGATATCCGGAAAGATCGCGTGATAAACTGACCGCCTTTCGAATGCGGCAATTTACGGCATCCTCGAGATAAACAAGCATCTCTGTAGTGCCAAGGTCGCTCAATGACTCAAGCATTTTTTTGAAATCATAGGCACTGCGAATCATTATGGGCTCGAAATTGCCCAACTCCCTTGCCCTAATACCGCGCAAGACCCATTTTCCTTCTCCTTCAATCCCTCCTTTTGCTGCAGGCGAGCCTTTCATCACATCCGTGATCAAAAGATCGCCTTGGTTGTCCCTCACCACCCTCATGCCCCAACTCTCGGATTCCACGCTCTGCGTTTTATCCAATTTCGCCACTGTCAATGTTAACGTGTCCTCTTTATATGTGATAGGTCGGGTGTTGTCGCGGCGATATACCCTGATCCGCACATCCTGTCCCGGGGTCAGATTGTAGATTTCACTCATCGCCTGTGTGCGCTGGAAGTTATAGAGGACGTCTAACGTAATCGTCCTTACAACCCCGCCCTTTTCAAGGACTTCTATTGTCGAGATGACATCACCCGACGCAATCTTCAATTCCGCCGCCTTAGATCCCGGTTTTACCTGTTCTATGACAGCTCCGGTTATTCCTTCCGGCAGGCCTTCCGCCTCCCTTGCAAACGTTCCGAACTCCTTTAATTCAATGCCAAGGTCCCCCCGCACATGTTCGCCTTTATTCCATATATTCGAGAGCACTGCGAATTGCTCGGTGATCGGTTGCGCAAAACTCATGTCATTTGAGCCCTTGAAGGTGTAGGTGTTCGTTCCGATCACAAGACCATTGAGTGTAAAGAGGGGGCCTCCGCTGTTACCCGGATTGATCGCCGCATCGGTCTGCAATGCGAGAAGCGACTCCCCCGTCACTTGCCTCGGCTGGCTTATGATCCCCTTTGTGACGGAGATCTTCGGAAAGCCAAGCGGGAAACCCGCTGTCAGAACTGTATCACCATGAACAACACTGTTGGGATCGCCGATCTTTGCCGTCGGCAGTTCCTCGTCGCTTTTGATCATAAGCAGCGCGGTATCGGCAACCGCATCTATGAGATGTTTTCCGTCTTTATTCTTCACCACCTGTGCCTCAAGCGTTCTTTTCCCGTCGGCAGTAATGATCGTAATCTTTTTTGCCTCGTCTGCCACGTGTTGGTTTGTGGAGATGAAATATGTGCCCTTTGGGAAAGACGATCCCGGGAGCAGCGCTGCCGCATCTGCCGGATCCAGTATAAAACCGGAGCCGGACCAGCTCTGTTTATTGTTGCCGACGACACGGATTTGAACGGTAGCGGGGACTACCTTCGCTATGGCGTTTTTCTTGATGTCCTCATCTATTTCACCGGCCGCCCCGGCGCGCAGGGGATCGATCTTTGAAAAACCCTCATAACAGATATCGATTTTTGATATCTGTCCCGCCGTGCCTGTTACCTCCAAGGGTTCCATGCTTGAATATGTGCTGCTGGTTGCACACGATTCAAAATACCTCGCTGCCGACACCTCTTTTCTGATGGCAGGCTTTTGCGCGCTTCGGTACTGCCACGGGTTGAGATAAATATCCAACGGGTCAGGCGGAGGGGGTGAGGCAGACTTCGAGGGCTCGAATAACTGCCCAACGGGCGTATCGCTCCTGTGTATCTTGCGGTCAACGGAAACGGTTGATGTTCCCATAACACGCTCCTTTCCTAATATTCCCTCTACTCTTCGGCCAAAGATTGATCCGCCTCTGGCGGAGATAGAAAGAAGGACAGGGTGAGGGTGATCCCGCTATTTTACTCGCGGGTACCTTTGGAAAAGAGGTGTTTCAGAAATCGATGGTGACCCACCTTCCCATCCACTCCCTGGGAGTCTTTGGCGGTATGATGTGGAAGTGGGGAAGTAGTTGACAGGATGGTGATCTGTTTGCCTTCTGGATTATCCTCCAGTGGCGAGGCTGATCCTTGGCCCCCGGGAAGAAGCTTCGAATAACTTTTCGCGACCAGAATACCGGCATAAGCACCTCGAACCGGTTTTTGAATTTGACACATTATACGCTTTTATCCATCTTCCTCAAAGAAAAATTTATGCCCCGCATCACTTTTTTTCCTTCTTTTTCAATGAGATCGCCAATTCATGGATATCATTCACAATTAATTAAAAAGTATACAATCCTTTAATCTTTTATATTGAGATGCTTAATCAGGTGGCAAAAAGAAATCGATGGAGCCCGCGGTTCCAAAAGCGAATCGCCGAACCGTGGCGGGCGAAGCAATCCTCTCTTAAGGCAAATGCCAAATCTCAAACAAGAGGAGTTTGATAGAACGTCGCCGCTGAGTTCTTTTCTTTCACAAGTTATACGTTGATTTGTGCTTTATTTAGATTTATAACGTATAACCATGAGGCTCGATCTTGCCACAAGAACTCTTTTTATGGAATTTCAGGAATCCGTATTTGCAAGATCTCAGCTATCCCGTGAAATGAAGGGGATGAGCACCTTTGTGCACAAGACAGTGAAGGGTATTAAGTATTGGTACGCTCAGAAATTCTCAGAGGGTCAATACCAGCAGCAATATTTTGGACCTTCCAATCAAAAAAATGATGCACATGTAGCTAAGGCAAGAAAAGAGTTCCACCAAAAGAAGGAACTCCTAAAGCAACTTGTTGAGAGGGAGGTTCGTCAGGCCTCAATGCTCAAACGAGGCGGCCTTTTAAGCGCTGATAAGAGAGTTGCAATTGTCCTCGCGCGCCTTTCCGACGCCGGACTCATAGACGGGAACGGAACCTTGGTCGGAACCCATGCATTCATAGCTTATTCCGGCGTCTTGGGTGCGCTGTTTGAAAAAATGACTTCGAAGACAAACGATATAGATATCGTAAGTGATAATAGTATAAAAATTGCGCCATCTGGATCTGTAGACATTTCAACTTTGCTTGCTGGCCTTGAATTTCGCGGAGTGCCGGGACTCGCTCACGGATATCCTCCAGCTTCTTTTGTCTCCAAGGATGGTTTAAGAGTTGATCTTCTTGTGCCTTTGCGCGGACGGCCCAAAAACGTTTCGCTTGTTAAGGGTATTAAAGGAGCAGTTGCCGTTCCCTTGCCCTTTCTGGATTTCTTGATCGCTTCCCCCGTTCGCACGGTTTTGATAGGCCCATCGGGCGGCATTCCGGTGCAGATTCCTAATCCATCTCGTTTTGCAGTTCACAAACTGATCATTGCTTCCAGGCGGCCCGTGAGCGAGCTCGCCAAGAAGAGAAAAGACATTGCACAGGCAGCACAGTTAATTGAAGTGCTCTTCGAAGAGGAACCAACGGGCCTCAAACAGGCATGGAAGCTTGCATGTGAAACGGGAAAGAAATGGGCAAAACTGCTGACTGAATCCGCAAAATTGCTGCCCCACGAAACACAAGATAAAATCAGAAATCTTGTCGGCAATCTTTAAAATAATGTGAGTATTTTCCTCCTTTTCAATCATTAATCCTGGTGTTAGAAAATGGTCGCGATTGCTTTGGGAAGGCTTATGTTGGTGCGAAGCACATAATAAGGAGGAGAATATGAAATATATTGCGATCACTGTCGGCGTGATTTTCCTGGGCTTACTGTGTCCGCAAATTGGCCGGGCCTATGAGATCCCAACCTTGCCTACTGTTCCATCTGCGCCGATTCCGTCGGTACCGTCCACTAGCACGCCTGTAGGTGGACTGGCTGCCGGAATAGCGTTGCAGACGGCTCTCAATGCAAAGATAGATCACGCTGACTGCGCCTTCCAAGACAATACTAATGAAACAACCTGTGATCTTAAACGCCTGGGAAGGGATCTGGCTGCCGCTGCAAAAGCGACTAAACATGTCGGCCATCAGATCACCATCATGGTTACGGCGGGACCGGCCGAGGGGATAGAAAAGAAGGGGCAGAAGGCAAACGCGAGCAGTCGCGCCGATGCCGTGCGTGACGAACTCAAGGAGGGGGGCGGTCTTCTGGCAGATTCATGGCGCTACGACACCCGCACATCCAAGAAAACGAACTATCTCGTAATCACCGCACGTGTTGATTAGCAGTGTACCGTGTAGTGATGCCCATCAATTATCAGTTATTAAAAAAAGAAGGCATGCGGGTCTCATATTTCCGAAGTGACGTAGAGGCTGCTACAATTCAAAAAATAAACGAACTAGATATTACTGAGGGGGATTTCATATTTGTACTTGGTTTTCCAATGGGTTTAGTTGGTGAACAAAAAAACACTGTTATAGTTTGTAATGGTTCAATAGCAAAAATTCGCGATACTCTGTCAAAGGGTGCTCATACTTATTTAGTAGATGCATTCGTATTCCCAGGAAATAGCGGTGGCCCCGTTATTCTCAAACCCGAGGCTTTGTCTATCATTGGAACAAAATCACAATCATCAGCTTGCTTTATCGGCAGGTTGACATAAATATATTATAAGGTTGACATACGGTTGACATAAATATATTATTAAGTTGACATATGGTTGACATAAACAATATTAAATCTTCGATATTACAAGACTTTAGAAAGGGACTTGTATTTAGGGCGTCGCAACTTACCGAAAAATACAAGATAAGCCGACAGGCACTCCACAAGCATCTGTCGAGCCTCATAAAGGAGGGCCTGATCATAAAGCTTGGCAGCAGTAGAAAGACTGCATACTACGCCCTCAATACTGGAAAGGCGCGTCTCAAGGTTTTTGGAAGGAAAAGGGAATTTTGCAAGAGGGTTCGAGCGGAAGGTTTCCACGAGGATTCTTTATTAAAAGACATTAAGGCGCAGGCAGGGTTTCTTGATGGTCTTACAGGTGATGCGAAAACTAATTTTGACTATGCGTTCACGGAAATGGTCAACAATGCAATTGACCATTCGCAAACGCGCTTCATTGATATAAAAGTTAACGTTGATGCCGCACTGATTTCGTTTTCTGTTTCGGACACCGGCGTCGGGATTTTCAAAAACATCTGTGAAAAGAAAAATCTCGCAAGTGAAATGGAGGCAATACAGGATCTCATCAAGGGAAAGCAGACCACCATGCCCGAAAGGCACACCGGAGAGGGGATCTTTTTCACCTCGAAAATTGCCGATCGTTTTGTCATTGAAAGTCATCAGAAGCGACTCACCATAGACAATGAGATAAACGATATCTTCATTGAAGACATCCGTTTCAAAACGGGAACACGTGTCTTCTTTTCGCAAAAGATAGATACAGAAAAGAATCTTCCCAAGCTCTTTCATCAGTACGCAAATGAAGATTTCAAATTCAGCAAGAGCAGCGTCTCGGTAAAGCTCTTTACGGAGTCGAATCTCTATGTTTCGAGATCGCAGGCAAAGCGCCTTTTACATTCGTTGGAAGAATTTGAAGAGATTATTCTGGATTTCAAAGATGTTGCAACAATTGGACAGGCCTTCGCGGACGAGATATTCCGTGTCTTTAAAAATGATCATCCTGAAATAAAAATCGCGGCAATCAATGTCAGCGAAAATGTGGATTTCATGATAAAAAGGGTGCGATTGGAATCAAACGCCGACCATTGACCATGGACAATTGACCCGGAAGAATGAGGGACGTAGGCCGTGGGACGAAGGGCGAGAAGAGCCAGCCCGTCGACTCGCTCGCGCTCGCTCAGGGTACGCAAAGCTAGCAAGGCAACAACGGGGATTCTTCGGCTTCGCCTCAGTTGGTCACGGAGCAATCTGAGCACCTTATAGCTCCGTGACAGTTCCCTAATTTCAATTGTGTTCTTTTTTAAGTAATTTATGAAGATTGTCGTTCTCATAATATTAAACTCGGGGAGGAAAAATGGCCGTCTCGACTATTACAATTCTATCCGTAATCGGCATTATACTTTTATGGATCGTCGTCGCTTATAATGGGCTGATTTTCTGGCGCAATCAGGTGAAAAACTCGTGGTCGCAGATAGATGTTCAGCTCAAACGCAGATACGATCTCATCCCGAATCTGGTTGAAACGGTGAGGGGATATGCAAAACATGTCAAGGAAAAGGCAGGTTGGTTTGATACGCACCCGCCGATCTCGGAACGCATCAGGATACTAAGAGAGATGGCGCATGCCGCTTCGTCGTAGCATTGCTTCGCACGCGGAAAACGATCACATGTGCTGAATCCAGCCCTCTGTCAGGCCCCACTTATGAAGCGCCTCTTCTGCCTCCCTGAATTCCTCGCGCGTGATGCGTCGGCCCAAGACAGGATCGCCAACGGCTTTATCGGCGGGAAAATACTGGCTCATTAAATTTACCGGGACGTCTTTTGAAAGTTCGGTGGCAATAAATTCGAAAACCTTATCGCTTGATGCAAGGCCGCCCGGTAAGACCAGATGACGGATGAGCAGTCCCCTAACTCCAACACCCTCATCATCGATGACCAGAGGACCCACTTGTTTGAACATCTCCTTTACAGCAGGACGCACCGCATCCCAATATCTGGTCGCGCCCGAATATCTTTCCGCTGCCTCATGTTCACAATATTTTATGTCGGGCATATAGATATCAACAACATTGTCTAACAATTTAAGCGCCTCCATCCCGTCATATCCGCTGCAATTGTAAACGATGGGAATTTTCAAGCCCTCTTTCACGGCAATAGTCAGGCCAGCCAAAAATTGTGCGACGACATGGGAAGGTGTGACAAGATTGATGTTGTGCGCGCCTCGTTCCTGAAGACGAAGCATCATCCTTGCCAAGTCTTTTGGGGTTGTATGTTCGCCGTTTCCGAATTGACTGATTGGATAATTTTGACAAAAGACACAGCGGAGATTGCAATTTGAAAAAAAGATTGTTCCGGATCCTCTATTCCCACTAATTGGCGGCTCTTCACCATGATGAAGGTTTGCACTTGCAACCTTGCATACCTTGCCGGTTCTGCAAAACCCCTTCTCACCCTTTAATCTGTTAACGGCGCAGTTTCGCGGACAGAGCATACACGACCGCATCGCCGCATGGGCCTTCCCAGCCCGCCTTGCGAGTTCACCGGTTTCTGAAAGTTCAAGATATGAAGGCCAAATTCGTCCCAAAACCAACCTCCCCTTTGTAAGGGGAGGTTAGGTGGGGTAGATCCCGATCTACCTCCCCTAACCCCTCCTTACAAAGGAGGGGAATTACTTTATCAATATAAAAGTGCCCTTTGGCGTTTCTCTCTAAATTCTTCCGGGATCTTTAAAAGCGGCCTAAACGAAAGGAATTCTTTAGTATCAATATTTTCGCGGAAATATGAGGAGCCGGTCAGCAAATCGATTGCCGGTTTATCAGAAACAAATTCATAGGGCTTAGTCCTCCATGAAAACCCCGTATCTTTATATAGTCTGTGCACCGCCCATAGAAAGGCAATGCCGGTAAGATATGGTTTGAAAATCCCTTCGTCTGTGATTGCCCATCGCACCCCGTGACATATCTTCCCCATCCACTTTTGGCGGACGGGAATAAATGAGGTTGGAGTCGCCCTGACGCCCGGGATATTCATTTTCTCGATCTCTGAAATCAGCTCCGCCGAATCAATGTAAGGCGCCCCGACAACTTCAAACGGGGTGTCCGCGCCCCTGCCCTCCGACAAATTGGACCCCTCGACCAGGCACATGCCGGGATATAGCAACGCCGCGTTAAAAGATCGCATATTGGGTGATGGATTGACCCAATTGAGCTTCGTGTCCCGCCAAAACCACTCGCGCTGCCACCCTTCCATCCTGACCACCCGCAATTCGCACCCGATACGATATTCTTCATTTAGATATCGTGCAATCTCCCCCATGGTCATCCCATGACGAACCGGAAGCGAATAGAGTCCCACAAAGGATTCAAATCCCGCCTCCTGCATGGCGCCCTCGACGTCGACCCCATTGATGGGGTTCGGACGATCGAGGACAATAACCGCCTTGCCATTCTCTGCGCATGCCTTCATGCATAAGGCCATCGTCCAGATATAGGTATAATATCTTGCGCCAACGTCCTGAAGGTCGACAACGAGGATGTCTATTCCCGAGAGCATGTCTTTGGTCGGCGTAAGTGATTCAAAAGTTGAACCGTAAAGACTATAGACCGGCATGCGACCGTCTGAATAAGGAAGTGCTATGCTTTCGACGGCTTCCATGTCCTGTGCCTTTGTTGCGATGCCGTGCTCAGGGCCGAATAGCGCGACCAGATTAAGTTCAAGATCGTCTGCAAGGAGATCGACTGTGTGGGAGCCTGACGCATCAATACTTGCCTGATGAGCGAGAAGGCCGATACGCTTGTTTTTGAGAAGTTTTCTTTCATCTGAGACGAGTTTTTCAATCCCAAGCTTCATAGTTGACAACTGATACCTGTTTCTTTAGATAAATCAATGAGTTTAAACAAGCTTACGGATAGGAGGGCGACTTCCGCCACAAGACACGGCGGATCTTCGAGAAGTCGCCCCTATCCTAAAAAATTGGGGGAACGATGGAACATCATGGAGCTTCAGGTCTTCCGGTCAATGCATACACGGAATTAAAAGAAGGTGAAAAATATACAGCGATCATACCTGCCGATCTCAAGGTCCAGGAGCTCTCCATCCGCTCCATATTTATTGGCATCATCATGGCAGTGCTCTTTTCGGGGGCCGCCGCCTTCCTGGGTCTAAAAATAGCGCAGGTCTTCGAGGCCGCCATCCCAATTGCCATACTGGCGGTCGGAATCGGCAATGTCTGCCGCCGCAGGAGCACCATACTTGAAAATGTCATTATTCAGTCAATCGGTGCGGCATCGGGGCTCATTGTTGCAGGCGCAATATTCACTCTTCCTGCACTATTTATACTCGATTTAGACAAAATGACCAATCTCTTCCAGTTGTTCATGGTGGCCACCTTGGGTGGTATTATTGGTGTCCTCTTCCTCGTGCCCCTTCGCCGTTATTTCGTCGCCGACCAGCACGGCAAGCTGCCATTTCCAGAGGCAACCGCAACAACGGAGGTGTTGGTCGCCGGGGCCAGGGGTGGTGCGCAGGCGAAGGTCTTGGCTGTTGCCGCCGTCATTGGCGGTCTCTATGACTTTTTATCAATTGCAATGCGCGCGTGGAGCGAAGAATTTACCACGGCCATGGTGAGGCTCCTGGAACCATTGACAACAAAGGTAAAGATGGTGATGTCCATCAACACCGGCGCGGCTGTCATGGGCTTGGGCTACATCATTGGTCTTCGATATGCCACGATCATAGCATGCGGCTCCTTTTTGTCTTGGCTCGTATTGATCCCGCTCATCAACTATCTGGGTATTGGCATGGAACAAGCAGCCCAGGGCGCCGCCATGGTCCCCGTCCTCCCGCCCGCTGAGATCCCAATCTCAACAATGAAGGCACAACAGATCTTCACCAATTACGTGCGCTATATCGGGATTGGCGGAATCTTTGCAGCCGGTGTGATAGGTATCATCAAGTCATCGCCTATCATCGTTCAGGCCTTCACCAAGGGTTTTCGCGAGATCTTCGCATCACGAAAGGCGCACGAAACTGAAAAGATTGTAGAGCGCACTCAAAAAGACATCCCCATGGCCACCATTTTGATTGGAATCTTCCTGCTCATCATTGTAACCGGCATATTTTTCCGATATTCAGTCTTAACAGGCCAGTCAAATCCGTTTGGTTTGACCCTAATTGCCCTTGCTGTAGTCTTTGTCATTTCATTTCTATTCACAACAGTTTCGGCTCGAGCCATTGCCATTGTCGGCATCAACCCTGTTTCAGGGATGACGCTTATGACGCTCATCATTTCTTCGCTCATTCTCATAGCCGCGGGACTCACAGGCGCCCACGGGATGATGGCGGCGCTTCTGATCGGCGGTGTTGTTTGCACAGCCCTTGCGATGGCGGGCGGGCTTATAACCGATCTGAAGATCGGCTACTGGATCGGATCAACGCCATCGCGGCAGCAGTGGTGTAAGATATTGGGGACCCTCTTTTCTGCGGCAACAGTGGCCCTCGTCATCATGCTGCTAAACAAGGTCTATGGATTTACAGTGACCCCCGAGCATCCAAATCCCCTGCCTGCACCGCAGGCCAACGCCATGGCCGCTGTGATCAAGGGTGTTATGGCTGCCAAGGGAGCTCCATGGCTGCTCTACGGCATCGGCGCCGTGATTGCCGTTATCATGAGTTTTCTCGGCATTGCCCCGCTTGCCTTTGCGCTTGGCATGTATATTCCGCTTTCGCTTAATACGCCGATCCTTGTGGGCGCGCTCGTCGCCAAGTTTGTTGAGCTTTCTGCCAAAGGAGATTCGGACCTTGCAAACCGCCGTCGTGAAAGGGGCACGCTCATCGCCTCCGGCTTTATCGCTGGCGGCGCTCTCATGGGCGTTTTTGGTGCCGTTATCAAATACATTGAGTCGGAGACAGGCCGAAAGATTTTGTACGACTTCGCAAATGAGGGCAATTTCGGCAACTGGCTTTCGTTTGCGATGCTCGTTGTAATCTGCCTGTATGTTTATTTCGAAGCAAGGCGGGCAAAGAAAGAAATATAAAATCCGCAAAGGAGTTAACCATGCGCGAATCACTTTTGGATAGATTCATCAAATACGTAAAGATAGACACACAGGCCGTACCAGACACGAACCAGTTCCCAAGCTCCATGGGCCAGCTTGAACTGGCAAAGGTCGTGGCGCAGGATCTCAAGGATGCCGGTGTTGCAGACATTCGTGTCAACGGCAACGGTTATATTTACGCCACCATTCCCTCCAACGTGCCCGAGAAACATCCGGCATGTGGAAAGGTGCCGACGATAGGTTTCGTATCCCACCTCGATACCGCCGCTGAATGCTCGGGAAAGGACGTCAAGCCGCAGATCATTAAGAATTATCAGGGTCAGGATATCACATTTCCTGGAAATCCGTCGTTCGTGATCAAAAAAGCCGAGGAGCCGGTTCTGAATGAATGCATCGGCCACACCATCATAACATCCGACGGAACGACACTGTTGGGCGTGGATGACAAGGCGGGCATCGCAGCAACAATCGAGATGGCATATTTTTTCAAAGAGCATCCTGACAGGCTGCACGGAAAGATCCGCATCGGCATCATGCCGGATGAGGAGCTTGGCGTCGGCGCTGAAAAACTGGATCTTAAAGAATTTGGTGCGGACTTTGCCTACACGATAGACGGGGGCGCTGCGGGCGAGATCGACACGGAGAGTTTCAACGGCTACAAAGGCAAGGTGGTCGTGGATGGATTTGCCGCCTTCCCGGGATACGGCAAGGGAATATATCTAAATGCCACCAAGGTGCTTTCAGAATTTGTCGCCCTGATGCCGGAAGAAACCTGGCCGGAAAATTGCGATGGACGTCAGGGCATCTGGTGGACTGATGGATTCAAGGGAGACGTCGCACACGCCGAAATGAACGTGTTTCTGCGCGATTTCGATCTGGAGGGGATCAATGAAAAACAAAAGATCTTACACTCCATCAAGGAAAGGCTTCTCAAAAAATACCCGAAGGCGAAAATAGACATCAACATCGGCGAAACCTACAAGAACTACAGGTATGAACTGGACAGGGACAAGAGGGTTGTCCAATATGCAGAAGAGGCTATCAGGCGGGTTGGCCTAAAGCCCAGACATCATTCTGTCCGCGGCGGCAACGATTCCTGTCATCTGTGTTTTTCCGGCCTTTTGTCCACCAATCTTTTCATCGGCATGCAGCGGATGCACAGCGTGAAGGAATGGGGCTCTCTGCAGGTGATGGAGAAGGCAGTCGAAACACTTGTCGCCCTCACGGGTGTGTGGCTCGAGAAAAGTACTTGAAGATCGCGTTGCAAAAAAGCGGCGCGAGATGCTCGCATAGCGAGCCGCGCCGCTTTGATATTGCTCGAAAAATGGAGGGGTTTATGACTCTTCGCATGATCCAGACCGATAAGGCGCCAAAGGCCATCGGGCCGTACTCGCAGGCCGTGCAGGCGGGAAATCTCATCTTTATTTCCGGGCAGATCCCTATCGATCCAATGAGCGGTGAATTAATGCTCTATAATGGAAATGTCGCGGAGCAGGCTCACCTCGTCCTCAAAAATCTCAAGGGCGTTTTGGAGTCTCAGGGGCTTTCATTTGAAAATGTCGTGAAGACAACCATTTTTCTGACCAGCCTCGGGGATTTTGTGAAGGTAAACGAAGTATACGCCAGTTATTTCAACGACTACAAACCTGCGCGCGCATGTGTTGAGGTCGCGAGACTTCCAAGAGATGCGGGAATAGAGATCGAGGCGGTTGCTTTGATCAACCAATGAAAACTAAATTTGCATTTTACGTCTTATTGGTAATCAGTATTCTCTCCCCTTGGACTGTCTTTGCCGAGCCAAGGCATCTCACCATCCTTCATTTTAACGATCTCCACGGCCATCTGGAGCCCGATGGCCCAAGAGGTGGGGCCGCGCGGATTGCGACCGTCATCAGGAATATTGAAAAGGAAAATTCAGCAAAGGGATACCCAACCATCCTGCTTTTCGGTGGCGATGCGTTCAGCGGCACGCTTATTTCAAGCGAGTTTAAGGGAGAAGTTGAGTTTCGCGCACTCAAGCAATTGGGCGTAAAGGCCATGGTGTTAGGCAACCACGATTTCGACTATTCGCTGCCTCTTCTTGAGAAAAGGATCGGCGAATCAAAACTAGACGTCGTCGCCGCGAACGTCAGGTGGAAAAAGACAAAAGAGCTTCTCGAACCGCCGACAATATCAATCATCCCTGCAACGGGCTCTTCGATCGTGATTGTTGGACTCGTCTCCAAAGAGACGCCGCATCTGACCAATTCAGCAAACGTCGCCGACCTGATATTTGACGATCCAATAAAAACAGCAAAAAAATACTCGTGGCTTTCCGCCTACCATATCCTCATTGCCCTAACCCATGAAGGAGTTGATGCCGACAAAAGGCTTGTGGAAAAGGTTAAGGGGTTTGACGTCATTATCGGAGGCCATGACCATGTGCGCCCCCATGATCACTGCATGACAGTCAAACACATACCCGTGTGCCAGACCCCGGCAAACGGACGTTATCTTGGCCGGCTGGATTTTGAAATCGACGGGAAAGATATTCATCTGATTAAATCCGAGCTCATTCCGATCACGAATCAAATTCCCGAGGATCCAAAGACCCTCTCACTGGTGCGAGAATACAGCAAGAGCCTCGACGCAAAGTACGGCCGTATAATCGGTCGGGCGCTTTCCGACCTTTCAAACGCCCGCGGCCGCGAATCCCCCCTTGGAGATCTCGTCGCCGATGCCATGCGCTCCGCTGCAACAAGCGATATCTCGTTCATAAATTCCGGCGGAATTCGGGCGCCCATACGAAAGGGCCCCATTACACTCAAAAGCATAACTGAGGTCCTGCCCTTTGATAATCATCTAGTCACATTTGAAGTTTCAGGCAAAAAGATCCGAGAGATCTTCAATTTTTCCGCGGCCCGCGAAGGAGGGGCGTTCCTGCAGGTTTCGGGCCTCTCTTTCAGCGTCAGGGGGAAAAAAGCGAAGGACATCGTGATCAATGATTTGCCTCTTGATCCCAAGAAAAAATATACAGCCACAACCGTGGATTTTCTCATGAATGGAGGCGACGGCTACACGATGCTCAAGGCCATTCCGGTAACTTCACGTGGTGCCTTGCTTCGCGATATAGTTGTCGATTACATTCAAGCAAAGAAGGATATCTCCCCGCCATATTTAGGAAGGATTGGGCAATAATTTCTAGGAAATTCACGCCTGAGACATGGAGCCTCTAAGAAGGGCTGCAAGGAAGCCGCGCTTGACCTGAACAGTGTGGTGAAGCGATGTGACACTATGGATGGTTGACAGCAACGCAGGATAAATCTCATCCCGTTTTTCTTCCTCTGTTGACCTTTCAAGAAGCGCTACAAACAAATCGCCCACCGCCTGCTTATCACCGATAACCGGAGACGAGACAAATTCACTCATGATCGCAAGTTGAAGTTTTGTTGATGCCCTCCCAAAGAGTTTCATCAACAAATGACCAGCCTCATAAGGACGATATTTTCCAACCTCGCGCAGACATTCAAACGCGAGTGATTCGTCAAGCCCGCCGCACCCTGCAATGGCATCCATGGCTGGAAGGATTGAGCTTGTGTCGCCGCATGCGATCCCTACCAAGCACCGATACAGATCTTGTCCCCCCGTTGCTTTGCTTGCAATCAATTGATGCGCTGTTTTCGGCCTCATCCGCGCAAGCTCAACCGTTGCACCAAGCGAGCCCACAAAATATCCGCGGATCTCCGATGTTTTTTTAATATCGAGCCGCTCAAGCGGGGCAATGAGAGACTTAAATCTTTTTTCAAAACCAATAAACCTTACGGCGATGGAGCTAAGCGACTCGCGAGGAGAAGGAAGGGAGGCTGCCTGTGCCTTTTGAAAATTCGATATGGGTGCTGAAAGATCGAAAATAAATTGATCGCCAGAAGAGATTTCCCCGCGTTGCCGGACATCATCGCCGGGCACGGCGGCGCCGGAAAGGTCAGACCATCTTGTGCGGATCGTCCTGAGTATTGACATCACTATAATGCTAGAACGCTGAAAACCGGTCTGGCAAGAGAAAAATGGTTTTTTCAAGGTTTCAGCTTGGGCTAAGCATTAAAGCCAAAATCCTTTTCAAAGGCATCGCAGAACTTCCTGCCCCAGTTATCCAGTGCCGTCAGCTTGCCGATGAAGAATCTCAAGACGGGCGGTTCGGATACAAATTTAAGCCCCTTGATCAAATCCCGATGCTTATATATCCAGGCTATCTTATCAATTATGTACTCGATATGAGAGATTGAGTACACCCTTCTGGGAAGGGCGATGCGGGTTAATTCAAGGTCGGCATACACCTCCTTGCCGTTTTTATCCCGGTCGGTTGATATGGTTCCCCTCTCCATCGATCTGACTCCCGAGGCAATGTATAACGCAGCCGTAAGGGCCCCGGCGATGTAGTCTTCTTTTTTAAGATGCGGCAGAAATTTCCTTGCATCGATATGACAGGCCAAACCGCCCGCCGGTGTGACAACGGGTATCTCCATTGCATCGAGCTTCTCGACAAAGTATTTTATCTGTTCAACCGAGCAGGCGGCAACGGATGGGTCGGTCATTTCCCGAAGGCCCGCCGTCATCGCACCGATCTCCCTCATTGACATGCCGCCATAGGTGAAAAATCCCTCGTAAACAGGGAGCCAGGGTTCCAGTTCACGGAAAAGCTTTTCGTTGTTTGTGGCGATGCATCCGCCCCGGACGCACGTATTTTTTCTGCCGCTCATATAGAACAGGTCGACCATACCGCACATTTCTTTCACGATCTCCGCGACCGTCTTCTTTTCGTACCCCTTTTCCCTCTTCCATATAAAATAGGCGTTCTCACTGATTAGGCTGCCATCCAATATCAACGGGATGCCGTATTCATGGCAGATTTTTCTTACCTCTTTGAGATTTTCCATCGAGAAAGGCTGGCCGCCGAGGAGGTTTGTTGTCGCTTCCATCCTGATAAATGCGATTTTATCCCTGCCATGTTTATTTATGGCGTCTTTCACTTTTTCAAGATCCAGATTGCCTTTGAACTGACATGTGCTTTTGGTGTTCATCGCCTCGTCGGCATAGAGTTCCAGACAATCCGCGCCGCCCGTTACTTCAATGTGCGCCTTTGTAGTCGTGAAATGATAATTGGTGATTACGATGTCAGCCGGTTTTTTAATAAACACCTTTGCCAAAAGATGTTCGGCCGCCCTGCCCTGATGCACATTCATTACGTATTTATAGCCAAGGACGTCCTTGACCGCGTCGGCAAATTCGTAAAATGTCTGGCTTCCTGCGTAGGCGTCGTCGGTTTTCATGAATTCGGCAAATTGATTGTCGCTCATTGCATTCACGCCGCTATCGGTTAACATATCAAGGAAGACGTGTTTTGTCCTGAGCTGGAAGGTATTATAACCCGCTTCTTCGAGCGCGTGAAGCCGCTCCCTCGCGGGGATGAGCGAAATTTTTTGAACCATCCTTGTTTTATACATCTCGACGGGGATTTCCTTTCCATTGGCTAGTTTGAAAAGCATTTTACCTCCTTTCGTCGTTAATGACGCCCTCACCTACAAAAATTTGCTGACACCAATATGACGGCAGTTGTGGCCTGGCGAAGGATGCCGATTTTGTCTGCGAGGTTTGGCGGTGGAGCTAGGCGTCGGACACCAGCACTTCGGTGTCCGACACCTAGCTCCACGCTGAGGGTTGTCTGGGCCCGCCGAAGCTCCCTTGTGCAATTCGTCTAGCGTAGGCGGGCGAGTTGCCCTCAGCGAGCCAAACCGAGACAGATACAAAATCGTGCAGCTTGAGCTAAGACACAACTGCCATCATATTGGTGTCTATGTTTTCTTTCCGTGTGTAGCCGTCACCGTTGTCGCAATTCCGCCGCGTACGTTGAAATTCCCTTTTACTTCCATCCACTTAGGTTGACAGGCAGAAACCAGGTCCGTTAGAATCTTGTTCGTCACCGCCTCGTGGTAGGCGCCTTCGTTTCGATAACTCCATAAATAAAGCTTTAAGGATTTAAGCTCAATGCATAGCTTATCAGGAATATATTGAATCTCAAAAGTCGCAAAATCCGGCTGCCCTGTCATCGGGCAAAGACACGTAAACTCGGGGTAATCCATTTTGATCACATAATCCCGTTCGGGATTTGGATTTGGAAATGTCTGCAATTCTTTTGATGGCTTGCTTGTCATGATTCTCCTTCGATATCGAACGTTTTCTTCGGCACTTTCTTATACAAATAACGATTGCCGTTGGGCAACAAAAAACCGCTTCGAGAGCGCGTGGAGCCCTGTTGAGCGCCTAGAGGAAATTAAACTTTGCCAAAGCACTTTTTTTTGCTAAATTTACTTATGACAATGGAATATAAAAAATTTGATATCCCCTATGAGTTTGGGGCAAAACGACCGATCTATAAGGTTCGGTTTAGGGGTCTGCTTTCGGATGCAGCAAAAAAAGATACTGAACATTATCATCTTTATCCGGCAGACAAGAATACCTATTATGTCTCTGGCTATTCGCTAAAGGCGCTTGAGCGTCTATCATTCAAGCTTGAGGTGGTGGCGACGATTTCTCCTGAAGAGATTGGTATTTCCATCACTTCCCCTTTGAGGGTTATACTTCACGATATTCCAACCGTTGAGGCCTGCGAGGAAATTTTGGCACTCGCCCTTTCCCAGAAGGCAAGAAAAGGTCTATATAAACCCATATATTGCGGAAGGACGCATGAGCCTATCCCCGACTCTTTTGTCATGGATCGGCCCGGAGGAAGGCGCCATTACCGATGGCTTTGGGACCGGAGGAAGACAAAACGATCGGTGGTTGGATTTCAAGACCGCTTCCCGAAGTTGATTAAACTGATGAAGGATCCCGACACCCGGTTCGTCCTTTCCCTTGGTGCGGGGGGTTTGAGGCTGTTTGCCCATCCCTCCATCTTTCGTCTTATCGAGGCCCTGGGGACACAAAATTATATTGAAGAAATTTGGGGTTGCAGCGGCGGCGCGCTCGCCGGTCTGGCCAACGTCCTTGGGGCCGACAAGCAAATTATCGAACACGCGGGATATGAATACTACAATCAAAAATATAATGTCCGCCTAAGCCCCAGCGCGACTGACGTCATCAAGAATGTCATTGTCGACCGCTTTTTACCGGGAACAAAAGCAAGCCTTCAAGGGTTTATTAATGTCCAGCATGATATCGAACATCTTCTTGCGCGCGTTGCAAAACATCATAAGCCGACCGTTCCGTTTTTTGCCATCGCGTACAATATGAGCGCAAGGAGAAACGAGGTGCTCACGCCGACCAATGTGAATTCGTCACTTTACGACGGCGTAATCAAACACTGTTCGCCCATCAACGCGGTGCTCGCATCTGCAGCCATTCCGGTCTTGTTCGTGCCGCGCATCATCAAGCGCGGCGAGACGCCCATCACCTACATTGACGGAAGTATTTTCGAAGAGATTCCGCTTGCGTCTGTCTATTACAAATGGCGCATAGACAAAAAGCATGACCTCACAAAGAAGAAGAGACTTTTTATCCTTGCGGTCAATCTGGCCCCGCAGCTTCACACCTGGAAAATTTTTGGTAAATTTCTGTCAAAATACGTCCCCTTCTTCGAATTGATCGGTATTTTGACGCGTCTTGCCGATCTTGCCAGACGGGCCCGGATTGAAGATCAGATCCGCACGATCAGCGCCGATCACAACGCCCGTATTTCCGAAGTAAATCTCGCACTGACAACCAAATTCAACATTCTCGACCCGAGAATAATTCCGCTTGTCATCGACAAGGCCCACAACACTTTTTTCGATCAGCTCCTCAAAATTGAGGCCGGCCTGCCTGATTGAGGCGAATACGATGCCGGCCATGCACGCACTTTGATCTTTTCATTTTCGCCTCAATGGACTATGAAAAGCGATTAAACAAAACGACCGGTAAAAACCGGGGGAGGTGATGTATGAAAAAAATTGGATTGCTGGGCATGATCGTCGCTTTGTCGGTTGTCCTTTCGGCCTGCGGCGGCGGTGGAGGGGGGGGTGGCACAACAAAAGCCCTGAAAGGATTGGCTTCATGCTCGGCCGTAGCGGGTGACGCGGTCATCTGCGGTACCGCCTATGCCCCTGACGGGCAGACGCCCATTGTGAATGCCGAGATCGTGGAAGTGTCGCCATCTGCCATGGTGGTTTCGCTCAAGGGTTATCGGGCGGATGAATTCGGAAAACTGACGCCCACCGATACGGGCTGTTTTACGGACGCAGCTGGTCAGTTTGCCTGCGGCGGCATCATGAGCGCCGGAGCGAAAAATTTCCGCTTCACCGGCGGCGGCTTCACCAAGGATTTTTCAGCCACCACGATATTGGATGACGTCGTCAACATTCCAAAGGCTGATACGACAGCTACAGGAGGTACCGGCACTTATAAATATGCGGTGGTCCTAGGCTCTTATGATTCCATTGAAGATGTCCTGGCTCGTATACTTTCTTGCGGCACACTCGATACAGACAGCAAACTTACCGTTGGCACCGAATGTTCCCAGATCGAGTTGATTGACGCCTACGGCACAAATCCAAACACGGCATTGACCTCTCTCCTTGGATTGACCTCCGGGACATATCCTACGCTTATGGATTTCCTTAAAAACGCAAAAACTGCTGAAGCCCTTGCCATGTTCAAGGGAGTCTTCTTCAATTGCGGAATGGATGAATCTTTTATTGATGATGTAGAGGTTCAATCGGCATTAAAAACCTACGTACAAAATGGCGGCAATCTTTATGCTTCGGATTATGCATATCAATACGTCAAAAATATATGGCCGGATGTCATTAAATGGTATGGAGATCCTGCGCCAGACCCTGCACCAAAAGAAGGCAATATAAATAATGACCAGCCAGTTAATGTCGCAGATGCAAACCTTTTGGCATGGCTCAGAACCGCTGGTGTGATTGGAACAGACGACACGACCTTCAATGTCAACTTTAACCTTCCTGGCTGGGTTGTCATGACAGATATCGGCAGCGGCACGCATGAAATCCTCACCGCAAACAATCTACCAAATGGGCCTGGCGATGTTCCAATTGCAGGGAGGACAACGCTACCTATTACAGTAGATTTTAAAGACGGTTCTGGTTGCGTGTTTTATACCTCATATCATAATGAGCCGGCCGAAACAGTATCGACAGACTTGCCACAGGCGCGCGCACTTGAATACATGCTATTCAACCTTTTTGGTAACTGCAGCTAGTTAGCAAATTGTTCATAGCAAAAAACCCCGGCCCATGCCGGGGTTTTTATTTGTTGCCGCAGTGACAGTGGAGCTCACGGAAATTAAATAATTAGTCTTCGAGCGAGCGGAGCGAGTCGAGAAGCAATCTTGTTGTTCTCGACGCAGTCCCGCCTGTGGCGGGACTTTGCTCGAACAATACTCGAACTTACTTGAGTAGTTAAATTTTTTTCTCTGTGATCTCTCGACGCGCAGTCAGGAGGGTGAGTGTGTCCGACATCCAGTGTCGGACACCTCACCCACCTCTGTGAATTTATTTTTAAACCGGTTTTTCAAACTGGCGCACGGCGACGCCGGCTTCCTTGAGGAGTTTCAAAGGGGTCTCTTCTATCACATAGGCCTTGTTATAGACAACCTCCACAATCCCGCTGTTTATAATCATCTTTGTGCAAATGAGGCACGGTGAATAGGTCGAATAAAGCGATGCCCCTTTTATGGAAACGCCGTGATATGCAGCCTGCACGATCGCATTTTCCTCGGCATGGGAACAGAGGCATTCTTCAAGTTTGGCGCCGGAGGGACCGAAGTGATTGCAGCGCGGACATCCGCCCTCATTGCAGTTCTTCACGCCGCGAGGAGTGCCGTTATAGCCGGTTGAAATAACACGCCGATCCAGAACGACAACCGCCGCAACCTTTCGTTTGATGCAATTGCTCCTAAGCGAGACGACGCGCGCGATCTCCATGAAATACTCGTCCCAGTCCGGACGCTTTGCGTTGGCGGCAAGGGCATGAATGACCTGCCTGACCTGATCGCGAAGCTCTTCAATCGTGCCGTTATTTTCGACCACCGCATCCGCCATCACCTCCGTGCGATTGAGCTGCTGCGTGGTCGGATCGTTTGAGGTCGCCTCTCGCGCCTCATACTCCAAAAAATCCTCGTATGTCTTTGGGTCGTTCTCGCGGTTGCGCGCGCGCGTGCGTTCAAAACGGATCCTCGGATCCGCCTGAATGGAAAGTAGGCAAAACCCCTTGCGGCCCCGGAGGGTTTCCACTTCGAAGGGATTTCTTATGGAATCGATCACCGCGTGCGCGTCGGGCCCGATTTTTTTGAGCGCCCGCTCGGCCAAGACACCCGCTCCATAATTTGACCGGAGTTCATTTCCTATGGTGATGAGATTCTCCCTTGTGACCTCCTGACCGCGGACAATGAGTTCATATCGAAGGATGTCTGAAAGCGAAAAGGGCTGATAGCCGCTTTCCTTCAGGAAATTGGCGACCTCTCCCTTTCCGGAACCGTTTTTTCCGGTGAGCCCTATAAGCATGATTTCTGCCCCATAACAGAAGAATCCGATTTTTACAAGGGCGCAAATGCCCAAAGGACCGTTTAAATGACCCCCATTTTTGTTGCTTTTTTTACGCAACAAAATGTAACCACATCCGATAAAGGGACAGGGTGTGTTATTATGCCTCACACGAAGTCCATACATTACATAGCATATGCCTTTGAGGTGGTTCTGGATATGCTGAAAATCAAACCCCATATTACGGGGAGTCTGCGAGAACTCTACAGTGATTTGGAAAGACAGCTTGAAGAACCGCCTGATGAAATTCCGTCCAGTGCAAAACTCGAAGAACTTATCGCGCAAATAAAGACATCCGGCCTTATTAATCCTGCGGATGAAAATACGCTCCATGACGCAGCGTTTGCGTTTTGGGGTTCCTTCCTCAAACTTGTCTCGCGTTTAAAAGGAAGGGTCCAGCCCAAAGAAATAACGATGCCTGTTGCGCCTCTGATCCTCTTTAAAATGCCGAGTTTCAACGGTTCAGGTTCTGCCCTGTTTTTGCCGGCCGCCGCAGACCCTGTTGGCCCGGTTGAAATGCCATTTCGTCATGAAGAGGTCCATCTCGCGCATGAAATCCTAGACGACAATCAAATCCTCATCGTCGGCGGATATCTGACGAGGGATGTCTCATCATTTTTCCTGCCCAATTTCCTCTCGTCTCTGGAAGTAAGAAAAGCCTCCTACTGGCATCTAAAATATACGGATGAAATCGGTCGGGATGTTGCAGACAACTTTCGCAGAGACAACATTCCGCAATACATCGTGCTTGAATGGGACGACCGCATGACCCAAAATACAATTTTCATGGACGCCCTTCAATACGCTTTTTTAAGTGATAAATCACATCGGCTCGTTATTATCAATCCCAAGGAGGGCGAGCCGCTCCATGTCTCAGCGGAAAAGGCCCACGGCTTTTCACGACGGGTCTTGGACGACGAACGAACCCCGATCCATGTCATAGGACTTGTCCCAAAATACTTAAATCCAGTTCAAGCGGCTCATCATCTCTTTTCCGACGAGGAAAAAGAAACCCGCAAACCGGCAACACCTGTTGAATCCTACCAAACATCGACGGATTCCCCCGAGCAGGCGCTCGCAGGATACGCCGGAATGGTGGATCTTATTTCCACTTACATTCCACTGCTCACCCCTTTTCTCGATCATGTAAAAGAGATGAAAAAATCTACGGGGGCCTGGGAGCCGCTTGAAGAAATAATCGAAGAGGTCCTCAAGGACGTCCGGGTCAACGTGCCGCGCACATCTGTTGCCGTTGTTGTCTCGGGCGGAAAGATCTCGGCGGGTTTTGATGCGTCCGCCTTTGAACTTCTTTCCCACGAAAAAAGGTTGCGCCAATTCGAAAGCGGACACGTCTTGCTCCTCCTCTCCCACGAGGACGACGGTAGCGGCACTGCAAATCCGCCGCGGACCGAAGGCTCGCCTTCGACTCAATCCGGCGGAACAACATCCTCAGCAAAA
>Ga0315276_10000376_pt1 | contig 37898 bp, 27 predicted proteins | sample YL17G05_0_MG_FD_204542 | JGI IMG/M metagenome (GOLD analysis project Ga0315276, IMG submission 204542) | Sediment microbial communities from Yellowstone Lake, YNP, Wyoming, USA - YL17G05_0 | ecosystem: Environmental > Aquatic > Freshwater > Lake > Sediment | place: USA: Wyoming | collected...
AGCGAAGCAATCTGGTTTTTTAGATTGCCACGGCCTAAACGGCCCCCGACTACGGCATTCGAGGGCAGGCAGGCCTCGCAATGACGACCCGCCCTTTTCAAAAGCGCATATATTTAACGCAATCGGTATTACGCAATGCGGCATATCACAGGTGATGGGGACAGCTTTCTCGTGCAAATAAAAAAACGAGGAAAGACCACTTGCTTTCCTCGCTTCTTATCACTGTTCGTAGTTCTGCTGCTTTTAGGTTATGGCGAGCAGTTAAAAACCATATATCGGCTTTAGTTCAGCTTCGGTCGGCAGGTGATTATAATATTCGCCCCTTGGGCCGGCATAGCCAACGCCTTGTTTCCGCATTGTTACCTGGCTGGTCGAGCCGTTGCTGTTTGTGATATTGACCGTAACGGTGTTCATCTCCTGGCGAACGTCCTGTATTTCTGACTGCGTTCTTTTCTTGTCGCCCTCGTTGCCGAGGACGTAGCCTGTTCCGCCGCCGACAGCGCCGCCTATCAATGCCCCGCCTGCGGTATTGCCGCTCTGATGCCCGACAATAGCGCCGATGCCGGCACCTGCCAAAGCGCCTATACCTGCGCCTTTTTGCGCCTCGGTCTCACAGCCGGCTACAAACACCAGGCCTAATCCTAAAGCCGCTGCAATTAGAATTGCTACTGTACTTCTACACATCTTTTTATACCTCCCTTAAACCAAAAAAATATACTTTTCTATCTGCCTGTATGTTCGCTATTTTATTACTCACCGGCTGCAATAACAAGCGAATAATTCTTGTAAATTTTATCCTGTGCGCTTATAGTTTTATCGACTTATTCAGGATTTTAACTTGAAGGAGCTGAAAATGAAACCGAGTCTGGCAGTTGTCGGCGCAGCAGGCCGAATGGGCAAACGCATACTCGTATTGGCCGTTGAGGGCGGTTATTTTGAAATCGCCGCTGCCATTGAAAAAAACGGCCAGCCCGACATCGGCAAAGATGCCGGCCTTGTGGCTGGTATATCGCCGATAAATGTCAAAATCGGCGGTGCATATCCCGCCAGGGCCGACGTTGCGATTGATTTCTCGCAGCCGCAGGCGACCGATGAAACCATTGATTACTGCCGCAAAAACGGCATTGCTTTGGTTCTCGGCACTACCGGCCTGTCAGCCGACCAGCATAAGAAACTAAAATCGGCAGCGGATAAAATCCCCGTAATGTATGCGACCAATATGAGCATCGGAATGAATATGCTGTTTTCGCTGGTAGGCAAGGCGGCCTCAATGCTTGGTGAGCAGTATGATACAGAGATAGTTGAGCAGCATCACCGCTTCAAGAAAGATGCGCCGAGTGGCTCTGCCCTGACGCTGGCCGAGAATATCTGCAAGGCAACCGGCAAAAAATTCCCCGACTGCCTGACGTACGGCAGGAGCGGCAAAGAGGCCGAAAGAGAGAGCGGCACTATCGGCATACACGCCGTTCGCGCCGGCGATATTGTCGGGATTCACTCGGTGATTTTCAGCACGCTCGGCGAGACGGTAACGCTGAACCACACCGCCCACAGCAGGGACACCTTTGCACAGGGCGCATTACGCGCCGCCAAATGGCTCATCGGCAAAAAGCCCGCCCTCTATTCGATGGCCGACGTATTGGGTATTTTGTAAGTCCGTCCAACAAGTCCCGTTCTTCCTACTGATATAAAACCGATATTATTCCGACGGCGTTGAATAATAAATGGATGAAAATCGGTCGAAAGAGGGAGCCGCTTTTTTCATACGAATACCCAAGGCACATCGACAGCACAAACAGAGCCGGCCAGTGAGCGGGGTTTTGATGCACTATCGCAAAAAAGGCTGAACAGACGGCGATAGACAGCCACGGCCTTACCAGAAATGAACGTATCATTGTTTGAAACAGGCCGCGAAAAAGCATCTCTTCGAATATCGGCGCTATGATAATGGTGGCGATTATAATCAGCACCCTGACCGGCAGTTGTGTAAATGTCCCGATTAGTTTAAGCTCCTCGTGCTGCTCGATGCGAAAATCCTCTCCCCAGATAAGCTGCCCGATGACCACTGTCAAGATTATCGTTAATATTACCAGCGGCCAGACCGAAACAAGATTAGCCGCTGCGGCGAAGAAATCTCTCGGCAATGTTTTTATATCCAGGCCGAACCCCTTTAACTGCCGGGCAAAGCAGGTCTTTGCGAGAAAAATAATTACTGCTGCTGCAATCAGTGCGCCGATACATAGAATAAGGTTGTTAACAGCGGCCTTTTGCCAGTCCGGCAGGTTAGGCAGCAGGCCATCGGTTATCGAGACGGCCGCTGTAATGCTGCCGAACCATATAAACAGCGGGATAAAGGGCATAAATGCGGTCATATCATTTCGGCGAGGCAATGAGTCGAGAAGCGCTTTTCTGCCCAGCGACGTTTTTATCAGCCATCGGGCCAGTGACAGTACTCCCGCCGTAAAAAGACCGATGCCGGCGATTGTTATATTAAAGTCAGGCTGTTTGATAATTTCCGAAATATTCATTGATACGTCTTTTCTTTTTGAAGTTTTGCGACTAAAATGCTTTGCAGAAAGGTCATTGCGAGGCCTGCCGTTTAGGCCGAAGCAATCTAAAAATATATGTGTCAAAATAGAACACCTATACGTGAAAGAGATTGCTTCGCTTCCGCCTTCGCCAAGGCTTCGGCGGACGGGTCGCTCGCAATGACGAAAAAGCGTTTCCTACAGAGCGAACTAGGATATATCTTGTATTAAATTAGCTGTGTCTTTTCAAGGAAAATAGCTTATGGATATGTTTCGCATTGAAGGGCCTGTTCGGCTGGCCGGGCAGGTCGATGTAAGAGGCTCGAAAAATGCCTCGCTGCCTATAATGGCTGCCGGCATTCTGGCCGGCGGCAAAACAACGCTCAAAGGCGTCCCCAATCTTTCCGACATTGCTGTTTTCGGCCAATTGCTGGAAGAGCTGGGCTGTAAAGTCACCAAAACAGACGGCGGCGATTTGTGCATCGACTCAACCGTAATCGATAATCCCCACGGCGACTACGAGATTGTCCGCAAGATGCGGGCAGGCATCTGTATACTAGGCCCGCTGCTGGCGCGGTGCGGCAGGGCGGAGGTGTCAATGCCCGGCGGCTGTGCAATCGGCGACAGGCCGGTCGATATTCACATAAGGGGGCTGCGCGAGCTCGGCGCCGAGATTCATCTGGCGAACGGTTATATCGTCGCCGATGCGCCGCACGGCCTCGTCGGCAAAAATATCTTTCTCGGCGGGCCGTTCGGCTCGACCGTTCTGGGGACAGCCAATGTTATGACGGCCGCTACGCTGGCAAAGGGCAAAACCGTTATCGAGTCAGCCGCCTGCGAGCCGGAAGTAAGCGATTTGGCAAACTGCCTCAACAAAATGGGAGCAAAGATAACAGGCATCGGTTCGCCAAGATTAGTCATTGAGGGAGTAAAGCAGTTAAATCCGGTGGAGTATCAGGTGATTCCCGACAGAATTGAGGCGGGGACTTTTATGGTCGCTGCTGCGGTAACAGCGGGACAACTGCGAATAACCAACTGCCGGCTCGATGATTTGATGGCGGTGGTTGACAAGCTGCGGGGTGTCGGCGTAACGGTAGAGGCCGCTGATAATGGCTGTGTTGTAAGCCGAAGCGGCCCCATTATACCTGCGGACATCACAACTCAGCCATTTCCCGGCTTCCCCACCGATTTGCAGGCGCAGTTTATGACGCTTTTGGCCCTTGCGGACGGCAACAGTGTTGTGGTTGAAAAAATCTTCCCCGACAGGTTTATGCACGTGGCGGAGTTGAATCGAATGGCAGCCAACCTGCGAAAGGAAGGCCCCGCCGTGATTATCGCCGGCGTAAAAAGACTGATGGCAGCACCGGTGATGGCATCTGATTTGCGGGCATCGGCGGCGCTGATTCTCGCAGGCCTGGCCGCTTATGGAACCACAACCGTTCAGAGGGTCTACCACATCGACCGCGGCTACGAGAAAATCGAGGAAAGGCTCAACTGCGCCGGCGCAAAAATAGTCAGGGAGAGCGTTTAGGCATATTAAAAGTCAAAAAAAACGTGGCGGCCATTTTTGAGAAAACAGTTGATATAACTGCTTGGCTGAAAAAGCATAGCGTAATTTGCCATTCCTGTAAAGCCCCACCCCACCGATTTAGACTGGTATCAATCCCCCATCAGCCAGTTATTCGCCGCCGCCGCGTAATCGAGAAAATCCACCCTCCTGTCGTAATTCGAATCCGCCTCCCCGCAAAACCCCGTATATTCGCAGTCGTCCTCAAGCCACCGCTCCGCAAACAGTCCCAAATCTAATTCATTTACCCCGCAGTCGTGATTCAGGTCCCCGCCGTAAACCTCCGGCACTCCCCATCTTCCCCAGTAAAGCGAACCTTTTCCACCCGCCGTAGTAAACTCACCTCCCGCAATCAACTCGCCGTTATAGACCGTAAGGGCACGGACAGTCAGGTTCGTCCCGCTTCCTAACGCCTGCCAATTGCTCCCGTCCCACCGGGCAATATAATTGGTACTTACACCTCCTGCCGTGTAAAAATAGCCTCCCGCAATAAGCTGACCGTTATAAACCGTAAGAGCCAGGACTGAGCCGTCCATCCCGCTTCCTAGCGCCTGCCAGCTACTGCCGTCCCAACTCGCAATATAATTGGCGTCTACTCCACCTGCCGTGGTAAAATCGCCTCCCGCAATCAACTGGCCGTTATAGACCGTAAGGGACCAGACATCGATGTAGTCCACACCGCCCATCCCGCTACCGAGCGACTGCCAACTGCTGCCGTCCCACCGGGCAATCCTATTGGCGCTTACACCGCCTGCCGTAGTGAACCAGCCTCCCGCAATAAGCTCACCATTATAGACCGTCAAGGCGTGGACATAACTGTTCATCCCGCTACCAAGTGCTTGCCAACTGCTGCCATCCCACCGAGCAATCCCGTTGGCACTTACTCCACCCGCCGTGGTGAACCAGCCTCCTACAATCAACTGTCCGTTATAAACCGTAAGGGCCATGACCCAAGCGTCCACCCCGCTTCCTAATCCCTGCCAACTGCTACCGTCCCACCGGGCAATCCTATTGGCGCTTACTCCGCCCGCCGTAGTGAAAAGCCCCGCCGCAATCAACTCGCCATTATAAACCGCAAGGGCATAAACACTACCATTCATCCCGCTCCCTAACGCCTGCCAGCCGTCCCCGTTCCAACGACCAATGTTATTAGTGCTTACCCCGCCCGCGGTGGTAAACTTACCCCCAGCAATAAGTTCGCCGTTATAAACCGTAAGGGCTTCAAGCCGGGGAGAGGTTCCACCAATCCCATTTCCTAACCCCTGCCAACCGCTACCATCCCAGCGGGCGATTTTATTAACAGCAACACCACCTGCTGTAGTAAACGAGCCTCCTGCAATAAGCTCACCGTTATAAACTGCAAGGGCAAGAACATTACCGTCCATCCCGCTTCCCAGTGTTTGCCAATTGCTGCCGTCCCAACAGGCTATTCTGCCGGCAGAGTTACCCCCGGCAGTAGTGAACCAACCTCCGGCAATCAACTTATTGTTGTAGACCGTTAGGGTGCGAACCCAATTATCCATCCCGCTCCCTAACCCCTGCCAACTGCTGCCATTCCACCGCGCAATATAATTAGCGCTTATTCCGCCCGCAGTGGTAAAATAACCTCCCGCAACCAGTTCGCCGTTATAAACCGTCAGGGGTTTAACATAATAATCCATCCCGCTGCCCAATGCCTGCCAGTTATTACCGTCCCACCGGGCAATATAGTTAGCAGCAACGCCACCGGCAGTAGTGAAATTGCCTCCCGCAATAAGAGAGCCGTTGTAAACCGTCAGGCCGGAAACATAAGGGGGAGGGGCAGATTCGGTGCTCATTCCACTGCCCAAAGGTTGCCAATTACTGCCATCCCACCGGGTAATATAATTTACGGTTACTCCGCCTGCCGTGCTAAAGGCTCCTCCCGCAATAAGGTTGCTGTCATAAACTGTAAGAGCATTAACCTGAGAGTTCATACCGCTTCCGAACGCCTGCCAACTGCTGCCGTTCCAGCGAGCAATCCTGCTGGTACTTACCCCGCCCGCTGTGGTAAAACTGCCTCCTGCAATTAACTGGCCATTATAGACCATAAGAGCATAGACTATATTGTTCATCCCGCTGCCTAATGGTTGCCAGTTACTGCCATCCCATGCCACAATATAGTTCGCTGCTATATCACCGGCTATCGTAAAATTTCCGCCAACAATAAGCAGTTCCGGCTGCGGCCCGTTACCATCAGGGTCCCAAGTAGTTACAGCATACACAGCCCCTGTCCCGGCTTCCAGTCAAATTCGCACTGCGAAAACCCTGCTGTGGCCACCGCCATTACGATAAAAACAGCAACCCCTCGCATACCTGCTGGTAATTCGACACTCCCGTAAATCCCCATATTTTTCTTTCTCCCTACAGATTTTTCACAGGGATAATGATTCACCGCTCAGTGTAAAACTATAATATTCTATATCACCGGACAAAATTTGTCAACTAAATTCCGCCGTTCCTCGTAGCGTAGTTTACCCGCCATTCGTGTGGAGGGTTTACCCGCCACTCCGTAATCAGTGTTAGTCCGTGTTTCAGTCCGTGCCTGTTAGTGTTTTTCATCGAGCATTGAGTATTAAGCATCAATCAAAAACGCACCCACTCTTCGCCCAAAATTGGAAAAAATAAATTTTTCCCCAAATCCCCTTACTCCTTATTTCATAACAACTTACCTCTTTTTTGCCTGCCCTTCGTAGCCCGCAGGGCGAAGTAGGGTCAACCCAAATGCGCATCTCCGCCCAATTATAGAGATACACTACGTCTTGATGTTGTATTAAACAAAATTTGATAAAAAAATTTATCCGCCGCAGTCCCGATTTAATCGGGACGAAGGCGGAGGCAATGATTGTCTGCCTTGGGCGGAAAAATCAATCAAAAAGAGTTAATTATGCGAAACGAACCCAATTTCCGAAAGACCAAAAATGAACATAACCCATAATACGACAAAGGATTATGTGAATAATTTACGACTTTTGAAAATGGAAAAACAAACCCAATCAAACCCAATTTTATCCGCCTCCAGCGGAATCCATCCATCCACCAATCCACTCGAATACATCATTTTTTTGCTGAAATCCGCAGCCGGATTCCATTTAAGTCCTTGTTATGACAATACTTAAGCAAAAACACTGGTGTCTTCTGATGCATTTTGACGTATCTCTGATGTATCTCTGGAGTGCTTCTGAATCACTTTGGATGCGTTCTGATGACATTCTGATTGCTTCTGATGACATCTGATAACAGTTAGCACGCACCAAATCCCGCCCATCTTACCAAAAGCAACTTTAAAAAAAGCGTGGCGGCCAAAGATGGCCGCCACGCCTAAAAACGTCAAAACAACTTTCCGAAACAGACGTTACGGATTATTGGGGTTAATGCCGAGCGGGTCGACATCAACATTGCCGGTAACATCAAGACTCTGAACTTCAGCAACAGTGCTGTGGTCCCAGAAGTTGTTTTCAGCTTTAAGGACAGGCTGAGGAGTGCCAGTCAGAGCATTGACAACGTCACGTCCAACATTGCCCTGGAAGGTGTTCTGGCCGCAGCTTGATGTAGCTACTGCGCCAGGACCAATACCATACAGGGTCCTTATGGCGGCAGGAACATACTGCCAAGGATTCATCGGCGAGCCGCCGCCAAGGTCGATGTGCGTGTCACAGGGGTCTGAGACGTCGGTGTTGACGCCGTCAGCTCCATTGTTCTTGATGAGGTTGCCTTGAACGTGGACAAAGGCACCGGTTGTGTAGAAATACATACCAAAGGCGGTGCTGTTTTCGAAGATGTTGTTGCGAATTATAGCGTGGATGCCTTCACCTATTCTAATACCGCCGCAACTGCCATTCTTGGTTTCTGTGCCGTAGTTGTTCTCAAAGATGGCCACAGCGCCTTCCTTGCCGCCAAGTCTTACACCCTGCGAGTCACCTTCGAAGATGCTGTTACGGACAATCAGCATTGACTGAGTGCCGCTGTTGCTGGAGGTCATTCGAATAGGCTGGTTGCCGTTTGTGGAGTGCATACCGCAAATGACTGCGATACCGGGCCCCAGGCTGCGGTAACCATCAGCGGTGCTGTACATCTGGGTTTTGTCCGCAGATGAGCCGAAGGTGCCGTTGCGTTGCGTGCAATACATACAGGAGCCGCCGACACCGTTCATACTTACAGTGTCTTCGCAAACAACCATATTGGTAATACCTTCGAACAGCATTCTCATACCGTGCCGCATATGGATACCATCCGGGAACCGCTCCCATCTGATATTCCTGACGATGTTGTCGACGCCGTGAATACGGAACGCCTGCTGGTTTTCGGCCTGACCGCAGTCAAGAGTGCCGTTGTAGTAGAAGCCGACATTCTTGTCCTGACCGTCGATGATGAGGTTGTCGCCGATCCAGTCATACTTGTTGTTGGAGTCGCCCCAGGTCTTTATGGGGTCGACGCGGCCGTCCCAGTTGCCGTATATGGTGGTATTGCTGAATCCGAACAGGATTCTGCCGCCGCCGCCGTGACCCTGGAGAGTTGACACCACATCGCACCACGGAGTCCACGAACCGTTATGGCACCATTCTGGTTTTTCAGTATAGAACTGAGTCTGTGATGCCTCGATGGATGTAAGAGCCGAAGTAAACGCTGCGAAGTCCGGCTGAGTGAGGACGTAATCCGGCCAGTTGTAGTTGCCGAAATCGTTTATGGTGATGAAGTTGCTCTTGGTCATCGAGTTTGAACCGCCGGGACCTGCAACGGTCAGCTTGATTGTGTAAATGCCGGCCGATACGTACTTGTGGTGCGGAGCCAGCTCAGTGCTCCATTCGCCATCGCCGAACTCCCAGAGGTAATCGGTAATCCAGCCTGTGGAGAAGCTGATAAATTCAGGCGCAACGTAAGCATTCCAGCCAGTGGTCGGAATCGCGGTGAAGTCAGCAACAGGCGGAGCAACGCTGCGACCGGTAAGCACTTTGGCAACAGTCTGACCAGCAGAAACATTGGCAAAGGTATCTGTGCCATAAGGCGAAGTAACCGTTACGGTCTGACTGCCTGTGCCATATACGTATATGCTGGCCTTTCTGCCTTTGACGGACAGATTCACGGCAGCAGCGCAGCTTGCGCCATACTGAGAGCCGGTTGCGCTTGTCGCTTTAACGATAATCGCTCCGCCGGTCCTCTGGGCGAAGAACTTTGCGTTGCCGGAAATGCCGCTCTGGCTATATGTGCCGCCTGTCGGGTTGTATATAACGGTATCCGACCCGATTGTCGCAACGCAGAGATTGCCGGGATAACTCTTGCTGAAGGACACGCCTGACGGATTGGCGTGCACCATCCACAACAACCGCTGATTAGTGGTTGTGATTGAAAGCGGGTCCAGACCTACAGCAGTGAAGCCCGACGCCGGGTATAACAGCTCGTCACGGGACAAATTGCTCGTGTAGAGGCTGTCTGATACCTTGGTCAGAGGCGGTTCTGAGTGGAAGCGACTACTAATCGAATGGCCGGACTCAACCTCATCAGCAACAAGAACATACATCGGGTCACGAAGTACCAGCAGGTACCTGTGATAGCCATCGTTGCCGGTGGTAATAGTTGAGTAGATGCCGCCAAGGACTTCATCGAGCACGTTGCCATAATCCGAGTCAACAGCGCCGATGCAGTCGGCATTTGCCAAGGCATAAGCCTGATAACCGCGAATGTCATCCATAGCGCCGCCTAAGCCGTCAATCAGCAGACAGTTGTGCATATCGGTGTTGCCCTGCGGTGAGGCGTTCCAGGCAATCCAGTCGCCCGCTCTGTATATGCCGTAATGACCATTATCAGCACCATCGTGCGAACTGGTCTGCACCTGACAGTTACCCGGCACATCCGAACCGGAGTGTTTTTCGCTCCAGTAGGTATGTGCATCGTGGCCGCTATTGCGTGTGTAGACGTAAGTACCGCTGTTGCTGGCGAGGTTCCAGTCTGAACGATACATATGGAATTCCGCATCATCGAGGTGGATATAAAGCGGCAATCCTGCCTCTGCGGGTGTCATAGGCTCAATACTGGCATCGTACCATATATATTCGAAGCCCTGCCACCACCAGGCATCCGGGTCGCCCTTCGGCAGTGGAATGAGTGTCCGAGTGAACCACTCGGCAACTCCTGCCATCTTGCCGGCTGGAATCTTACAGGTGTCGCTGACGCCAACAGCCTTGTTGATGGCTGAATGGAATCGCATAGCCTGTACGACACCGTGGTCTCCGTTATAGGCAACATCCGCCCATTCACCGAGTCCCGGAGGTGCAACGGCCATCCAGGCAAGAACGAAGTTCTGAGCAAATCCGGACTTGTTCTCATCGAGGACTGTAGCCGGGTTTGGATACTCATTGAGTTCCATAATGTACCTGTGAACCAAAGCGCGTGAGCCTTGATATGCGCCGTAACTTGGGCCTTCGTATGGGAATCCGTCTGCCGGTCGCGGACCATTATTGGACAGCGGAGCAATGGTTCCGAGAACGCCATTGTTGCACAGACCGTTAATACGCTCATTGTGGTAAATCAGGTCGTACTCTCTGGAGGTGTTAAAGATGCTTTCGTAACCCGGTTCGCCACGAAGGTTATACAAACCAGCAGCGTGGTCGGCGGCACGGCAGACCATAAAGTTGTGTGTCGGCCTCAATCTCCAGGTGTCGCCGGTCTCGTAGTTCAGTTCCTGGACAAATTCGGCTATGTTTGCAAGGACGGTAGATTTGTCTGAAGAGCTAAGCCAGGTCGGACCTCCGTGAGCGGGGTCGTCAACGATTGCATCGTAAGCCATGCAATAGCCCCAGAAGGTCTCCATACTTGCAATACCAGCGTCATCGCCGCCCACAATCCAGTTATAGGTCATACAGCTTTGGACCATATCCTGGCAATACTGGCCGTACCCGTTGATTTTGCTAATCAGGTATGCGATAACAGATTGCTGGGAAGTCATATTACGCGATATGCCATAGAATGTGGCACCCGTAGGAGCAGTGCTTGTAAGTCTCGCCCAGATTTCAGAATGTGTTGTCTGAGCTTTTGCCCACAATCCGTTCTCAGTGCCGTAACCCTTCATAATCAGGTGCGGGTGCAGGTTGTCGAGGTCAGCCGCGGTGTCTGGAAAAGCAAAACCTGAACCGCCTGTGGGGGGTTCCTGAACTGTAATGTAATTAGTTTTCGTAATACTATCACTATTCAGCGGGCCGCTAACAGCCAGGCCTACTGAATAAACACCAGGCATATTGTATGTATGTGCCGGATTCGCCTGGGTACTCGTGCCACTATCACCGAACGTCCAGTTCCAGCTTGTTACACTGCCGCTTGACAGGTCGCTGAACTGCACCTGCAGCGCAGCAAAACCGGCTGTCGGGTTCCCGCTGAAATCAGCAACGCAGGGCTGCGCAGGGTTGACGGTGATGTAATTGGTCTTGGTCTCCGTATCGGTCCCGTAAGCGCTTGAAGCGGTCAGCGCAACAGTGTATACACCTTGCGAATTGTATACGTAACTTGGATTTCGTGCTGTGCTTGTGCCGGTGTCGCCGAAAGTCCAGCTCCAGCTATTGATATTATCTCCTGTGGACGTGTCTGTGAACTGTATAGTCAACGGCACCGAACCGCTTGTCTTATTGGCCGTAAAATCTGCGGCCGGCGGTGTCGGGGACGTAACAGAGATGAGGTTGGTCTTTATGCAGTTGTAGTATATATTGGTGATGTTATCTCTTACCTTCAGACAAACTGTATATACGCCGGTGTTTAGGTATGTCCACGATGTGTTGCCGCCGGAAGAATCACTCCACTCAAAACCGCCGTTGCCGTCAAAATCATACTTCCAGGTGTCAATGTCGCCTGTAGACCTGTCCGTGAAAGCTACATTCAGCGGAGCTAATCCTGATGCCGGATTAGCGTCGAAGTCGGGGACAGGTACGGAAGCGGCAACTGTAATATAATTGGTCTTTGTGTTGGTATTGCTTCCGCCAGCATTTGAAGCGGTCAAAGCGACCGTGTAAGTGCCGGCTGCGGTGTACTGGTGAGATGGATTCTGTGCCGTGCTTGTTCCGCTGTCGCCGAAGGTCCAGCTCCACGCGGTAGGACTGCCGGTTGACGTATCAGTGAAGGCTACCGTCAGCGGAGCATTGCCGCTCAACGGTGAACCTGTAAAGTTAGCAGTAGGCGGAGGAGTCCCTGTTGTAACAACGATGTAGTTCGTCTTGGTATTAGTGTTGCTTCCGCCGGCATTCGAAGCGGTCAAACTGACCGTATATGTTCCGGTAGAAGTATACTGATGAGATGGATTCTGTGCCGTGCTTGTGCCGCTGTCGCCGAATGTCCAGCTCCAGGCGGTAGGACTGCCTGTTGACTGGTCTGTGAAATTCACCGTCAGCGGGGCATTGCCGCTTGTCGGTGAGCCGACAAAGTTTGCAACGGGCGGACTTACACCTGTGTTTAATTTGCTGACACCAGCGATGGTTCCAAACCAGACCAGCGTATTGCTCTCAACAGCAACAGCATTGACGGTGTTATTGGCCAAACCGCTGTTGGTTGAGTTATAGACCGTCCAGGAGGAACTGGCGAATTTGCTGGCACCTGAGCCGTTTGAGCCGGCCCAGACGGTGCCGTCAGGAGCAATGGCAATCGAACGGTTATCGTTGTTTGCCACTCCCTGGCTGCTTGTGTAAACCGTCCAGGTTGTGCCGTTAAACTTGGTAACACTTTTCAGCGTTGCAAACCATTTGTCACCATTGGGGGCTATCGCAGCAGCGTATATATCGTCGGTGCCGCCAAAGAAGGCCGTATTCGTATAGTTTGTAAAGGTCGTGCCATCATACTTCGATACGCCAGCCAATGTTGCGAACCACTTGTTGTTCAAGGAGTCCACAGCCACGCCATTCACACAGACATTAGGCAGACCGTTGGTCGTGTTATATGTTGTCCAGCTCGTGCCGTTAAACTTGCATACGCCCCTGTCGAGAGTTCCAACCCAGATTGTTGTGCCTTCCGCGGCAATGCCTAAGCAGCTATTCGATGCCAGGGCACTATTACCGGTTGTCCATTTCGTCCAGCTTGTGCCGGTATATTTACTGACGCCACCGCCGGTTGCGACCCATTTGTTGCCTGAAGAATCGAAGGCAATAGCCTTCACTGTGTTGTTGGACAGCCCCTAGCTGGTCGTATATTTCTGCCAGCTTGTTCCTGTAAACTTGGACACACCGCCTCCATTTGTCCCGAACCATTTGATGCCGCCGGTCTCAACAGCCGCACCTTTAATGGTATTGTTGCCAAGGCCCGGTGTGTTGGAAGTGTTATACGTCGTCCAGGTGTCTGCTGCAGAGATGCCCGCCATTACCAGGGTCAGCACAATCACAGTTGCTAAAAACTTGTGATTTTTCATATTATCCCCTTTCGTTTCTCAATTTTTTTACTTTCAGTTCCGAACTAAACATAAAAAGCTATGCAAAATACACGAGTTTGGATTTCTGGTTTCTGTCTTTCCTCACCTGACTTATTTTTTCTTCCTCCTTTCTCCCCCTTTCCAAAATTCCCATTTTTGTTCCAATCCAAAACAACCTATATTCTCGTGTCTTTGCACGCTGACAGCGATGATTTTGAAGTGAATGGCTGTACCGTATGTAACTTCTTGGCGCAGTAATCAACAACCCCTGATATGAAAACCCTTCAAATTGCCATATCACTCCCTCCGTGCTGTGAATATAGAAAAAATCATTCCACTCACAACATACATAATAGCAATACAGGGTCGTGATTTTACCTCGAAAAATTAGTTTAGTCAAGCCTGTTTTTTTTAATATTTTCTCTTTTTCCTAATTTTTCAGGGCGTTTTGGCGTATTTTCCCTAAACTTTTTGCTAAATCCCCCCCATTTTCCGCTTTTTTACTCTTTCTTTAGGCCAAATCTAATAAAAAAGCGTGGCGGCCGGGATGGCCGCCACGCCTTAACAGCTTCTGCATCAAGTCTTTAGAGTTCGGTTAAAATTAATATCTTACAGGGTCAACGTCGACAGCTCCGCTTACATCGAAGTTCAAAACATCACCGACGGTTATGTGGTCCCAGTAATTATACTCCGCTTTAAGCACAGGCTGCGGGCTGCCGGTCATTTCATTTATGACATCACGGCCATAGACTGTACCGTTGCCCTTAATCGTGTTCCGGCCTGCACCTGTTGCAGCCGCCGCACCGGGGCCGACGCCGTAGTAATTTCTTGCCCATTGCGGAACGTACTGCCAGATGTCCGCCAGTCCGCCGCCAAGGTCAAAATTACTATTTGCCGCAGAGCAGGTTCCGGTCGTGAAACCGCCGCCGGCATTGTTCCTGATGAGGTTGTTCTCAATCCGGGCAAAGGCTCCACTGCTATAACCATAGATGCCATAACCGCCACTATTCTCAAAGGTGTTGTTGCGAATTATGGCGTGTATGCCTTCATCTATCCATACGCCGTGGCCTTTACGGGTACTTGTGCAGTAATTGTTCTCAAAAATGGCAACTGCACCCTGGCTGCCGGAGGTTCTTGCATTATACGATGAGGCTTCTCCCCCGAATGTGCCGTTGCGCACCACAAGCAGTGATTGTGTCCCGGCATTGCTGGAGGTCGACCGAATTGACTTACCGGCACCGGTTTTATGCATACCGCAGATGACTATCTTTGAAGGTGCAAGATTGCGCCAGCCGGCTGCGTTGGTAATCAAAATTGTCTTATCCATCGATGCCCCGTATGTGCAGTTGCGCGCAATGCAGTCAACACAGGACCCGCCGACACCGTTCATACTCAGTGCATCCTCGCAGATTATCATCGTGGTAACACCTTCGACCAGGTTTCGCATCCCGTGCCGCATATAAAGACCATCAGGGAAGCGTTCCCATCCAATGTTCCTGACAACGTTGTCGCAGCCGTGAATACGCAATGCCTGTGCGGTTTCCGCCTGACCGCAGTCCGCAGTACCGTTGTAGTAAATGCGAATATTTTTGTCCTGCCCGTCAATAATGAGATTGTCACCAACAAAGTCGTATTTGTTGTTGGAATCGCCCCATGTCTTTTTCGGGTCTATGCGACCATCCCAGTTGCCGTAAATGGTGGTGTTGCTGAATCCAAAAAGTATTCTGCCGCCGCCGCCGTGACCTTGAATGGTTGTTACCACATCGCACCACGGCGTCCACGAGCCGTTATGGCACCATTCCGGCTTCGCAGTGTAGAATTGGGTCTGCGATGCCTCAATAGACTGAAGAGCTGATGTAAAGGCAGCAAAGGATGGCTCAGTAAGAACGTAATCCGAAAAGCCAAAACCGGCAAAGTCTTTTATGTTGATGTATTGCTCTTTGGTCATCGAGGCTGTGCCTCCCGGCCCGGCCACCGTCAGCTTCACCGTATAAACCCCTGCCTGCGCATACTTGTGATGAGGCGCCGACTCTGAGCTTGCCTCACCATCGCCGAACTCCCACAGGTAGTCTATTATCCAGCCGGTCGATGTGCTTACGAACTCCGGCGCACAGTAAGCATTCCAGCCCTCCCTCGGTATCGCAAAGAAATCCGCCACCGGCGCAGCGCCTTCTGCAACAGTGATGTATTTACTCTTAATCTCAGTATCAGTGCCGCCCGGCCCGGTAACTGTCAGGCTGACCGTATAAGACCCGCCCCATTTATACAGATGAGTCGGATTTTGTTCCGTGCTGGTTTGCCCGTCTCCAAAGTCCCAGTTCCAGCCGGTTACATCTCCGGTTGACTGGTCGGTGAAGCTCACCGTCAGCGGATAATTCCCGCTTGTCGGCGAACCCGCAAAATCCGCCACCGGCGGCAGGATAATCGTTGCACTGAAATTGTCCGCACGGTGGGAAAACAGCCTGTTTAACGAGCCGAACAATATCCCAACGCATCCCTGCGAAAAAGTATTGTCCACCACTGAGAGCCTCTCAATGCCGTTTAGTTTCAGCTTAAGGGTTGTTCCGAGAGAACTTGCCTCAAGTCGGAAAAAGTCGTTAAATTGCGGATTGGCCACCGCATCCTTGACCAGAATAGTCTCAACGCCATCCTCAATTTTCGAGATACGCACCTGCGAAGTTGCGCCAACCTGCCGGTAAAGCAGGTAGTAGTTGTCCGCATCCTGATACCTCATAATAATCCCGAAGTGGGAACCGTCGTCATTGTTATACGATGCAAAATCAATCGCTGCGGTTTGGCCTAATCCCGTGAGAGTCGGCTGAATAGCTATATGATAGACCTTGTTTGGTTCGTTCCGAAGTTCATTGTTGAGTATTGTCATATCTCCCTGAACTTCTACCCATCCGTTTCCGATGGTTGTGGAATCCGGCCGGTTAAAATCGTCCGCAAAATCCAAACCGCTGGCGGGACAAACGCCCCACAGCATCGTCCCCGTCACAACCATCAATAATGTTAAAAATTCGCCTTTCTTCATTTTCTGTCTCCTTTCCCTTTCTTTGCCCCAATCAACTAAATCTTAACAACTATTTAAAATACACGATGCCGAGGCTCCTTTTCCGAATTTATTTCCCCTTTTCCCTTGACCTCCTTTCCCCAATTAACTAAGTTCTAATCTAATCCCGGAAACCCCGAAATATTCAATCGTGTATTCCTCGCTATACACAATATGAAAATACTTTAAATCAAGTCCCGCGGGGATAGAGCAAAAACACACAATCTTATGTTAAAATTACACAGTTTTCTTTGTAGATTCAAGCAATTTTTGGCTTTTTCTCTATTTTTTTAGCTTTTATGCTAATTGGCATGTTTTGGTGGTGCCAGACCAAATTTGGCAGGACCGGCACTTTTTATTACCTGCTGCCATTATGAAGCTTTGCTTGCTTCGGCGGCTTTTTGGGAAACAGCTTCAATATCGACGCCGCTTTATTAGCGTAACATCTTGTGAATAAAGAAGTTATAGCTAAATATTAAGTCCTGGAGATATGGTCCGATAAGCGTTATCCGCCTTGTCTTTTTTGGGTTAAGCCTAACAAAGGATTTGTCGATTAAATAAAGGTTGGTAAGATACTGTTTTAACTATAATTTTTTGTGCCGGAAGGCCTGCGGAGAAAAATATGCCGAAGGTGCGTAGCTTTACCGTTTTGCCGGTTCTGCCGGAACCACTCAAAGACCTTGATTTTATCGCAAGGAACTTGTTCTGGTCGTGGAATCCGGAATTTGTCGATTTATTTAAACGTATTGACGGTAACCTCTGGGCAGCCTCCGGTAATAATCCCATCAAGTTCCTCAGCACCGTCTCACAGGAGCAGTTGGAAGCTATGGCCGAAAATCAGGGCTTCGTCTGCGAGCTGCAGCGGGCCGTCGAGAAGCTTAAACTATATCTCAGAATGCCCACCTGGTTCGAAAAGGTTTGTTCCACCTCCGACAATCCGGTTATCGCATATTTCAGCGCGGAGTTCGGCATCCACGAGAGCCTGTCCTTTTATGCAGGCGGCCTCGGTGTTCTGGCAGGCGACCACCTCAAAAGCGCTTCCGACCTCGGTGTCCCTCTCGTCGGCGTCGGCCTGCTTTACCAAAAAGGTTATTTCCGTCAGTATCTCAACATTGATGGCTGGCAGCAGGAAGTATACATCGAAAACGATTTTTATAATATGCCGATTGAGCTTGTTCGCGACAAAGACGGCCGACCTGTCACCATCAGTGTCGAATTTCCCGGCAGGGCAGTCCTGGCACAAATCTGGTCCGTCTCAGTCGGCAGGGTGAAACTATACCTCCTGGACACTAATATACCTGAAAATTCGCCGACAGACTGTATGATTACCAGCAGCCTCTACGGCGGCGACCGTGAGATGCGCATCCGGCAGGAGATTATGCTGGGCATCGGCGGACTGCGGGCGCTGGCCGCCATCGGTGTTAAACCCACCGTCTGCCATATGAACGAGGGACACGCCGCCTTTATGTCGCTCGAAAGAATCAGGCAGCTCCAGAATGAAAAGCGTATGTCCTTCGACGAGGCGATGGAAGCCACTAAGGCGGGCAACGTATTCACGATTCATACGCCTGTAAAAGCAGGTCTCGATGAGTTCCCAGTCGAGATGATGGACAAGTATTTCGGAGATTATTATCCCGCTCTCGGAATAGACAGAAAGTGGTTCCTCTCGCTCGGCAGAATCAATCCGAACGATGATAACGAAACTTTTCAGATGCCGGTTCTGGCGCTGCGGCTCAGCAGCTACGTAAACGGCGTAAGCAAGCTGCACGGCGAGGTCTCGCGACTTATGTGGTCGGGAATCTGGCCCGCTGTCCCCGTCGACGAGGTGCCGGTAACATCCATTACCAACGGCGTCCATATAAAAAGCTGGCTCTCGGACGAAATAGCCTCCCTGTATGAAAGGTACATCAGCCCCAACTGGACCGATGATAACATCGACCGCTCCGTCTGGAAAAATGTCGACCAGATACCTGACGAGGAGTTCTGGCGCGCCCATCAGCGATGCAAAGAGCGACTGATAGCCTTTGCTCGCATTCGTCTGAAGGCACAGATGCAGCGCAGGGGGACATATCATACCGAGCTGAACTGGGCTGAAGAGGTCCTCGACCCCGAAGCGCTCACCATCGGCTTCGCAAGAAGGTTCGCTTCCTACAAAAGGGCCAATCTTTTGCTCACCGACCCGCAGCGGCTCGTAAAACTGCTCGGCAACGCAGACCGTCCCATTCAGATTATCTTCGCCGGAAAGGCCCACCCAAGGGACAAGGAAGGAAAAGAAATCATCCGCCAGATTATTCATTTCGCCAACCAGTATAACGTGAGACGCCGTATCGTTTTCCTTGAGGATTACGATATGGATGTGGCCAGGGTTATGGTTCACGGCGTCGACATCTGGCTCAACACGCCACGCAGACCGATGGAGGCCAGCGGAACAAGCGGTATGAAGGCCGCCATCAACGGCGCTCTCAATGTTAGCACCCTCGACGGCTGGTGGTGCGAGGGTTATAAACCCGACGGCGGCTGGGCCATCGGCGCAGGCGAAAACTACGACGACCCCGCTTATCAGGACATCGTGGAATCGCAGGCCGTTTATAATATGTTCGAGAATGAAATTGTCCCTTTATTCTATACCCGCTCGGCCGACAATCTGCCTCGTGCCTGGATACGAAGGGTAAAAAATTCCGTCAAATGGATTACCCCGCGATTCAACACCCACAGGATGATTGGCGAGTATGTCCGCCGGTTTTATAATCCCGCATCGGCAAGGTGGCAGCACCTCAACGCCGACACGTTGGCCGCCGCAAAGGCACTCTCAGGCTGGAAGGCCAATATCAAGGCCGCCTGGCACGAATTCGCCGTCAGGGACGTGCAGGTAAATGTCATCCACAACGGCCAGACCCCGCCACAGTTTAATCCGAAATACTCCCAGCTTAAAGTAGGCTCGAAGGTAAACGTCAAAGCAGTCGTCAGGCTCGGCAGAAGGGTCAGACCAGAAGATGTCTCAGTCGAGCTTTATTACGGCCCCGTAGACGGCTGGGGAAACATCAACAACGGTGCGTCCGTAAAAATGGATTGTGAAGGACCCTCGGGACAGGAGGGCGAATACTCATTTGCCGGCTCAGTCGCCTGCAAGGTATCAGGCCGCCAGGGCATCGCCGTTCGGCTTTTACCGAGAAATCCCGACCTTGTTAATCCTTATGAGCCGGGCCTTATCCTCTGGGAATCTCAGGATTCCAAATCCCCCGCTTCTACTAATTGACCCCCGCTTCAGCGGGTTTTCCACCACGCAATACGAACGAAAAATGTCATTCTGAGCACAGCGAAGAATCTGTGCTGTTATCAGATGTCATCAGAAGCAATCAGAAGTCATCAGAACGCATCCAAAGTGATTCAGAAGCACTCCAGAATACATCAGAGATACGTCAAAATGCATCAGAAGAAGGCAGTGTTTTTGGCTAAGTGTTGTCATAACAAGGACTTAAAGAAAATGAACCACAGATTCACACAGATTAACACTGATTTCCGCCAAACGGAGTGGCGGGTAAACCCGCCGGAGGCGGGCAAGTCCGCCGGAGGCGGGCAAGTCCGCCGGAGGCGGATAAAATTGGGTTTGTTTGGGTTCGTTTTGACCAAGTGTCCAAAGTCATTTTTTCGTTGTAATTGGTTGTTGTTATTAAGGTTATAAACATTTGACTTTTTGAAAAATTGGGTTCGTTTTGCATAATTTGTTATTTTTGATTGAAACCTTTTTAACCGCAGATTTACACAGATTAACACTGATTTCCGCCAAACGGAGCGGCGGACAAGTCCGCCAAACAAATAGGCGGATAAATTTTTTTATCAAATTTTGTTTCATACAACATCGGGATATAGAATCTTCCCATAATTGGGCGGAGATGCGTGTTTGGGTTGACCCTACTTCGCCCTGCGGGCTACGAAGGGCAGGCAAAAAAGAGGTAAGTTGTTATGGGATAAAGAGTAAGGGGATTTGAAAAATTTTTGCGATTTTGGGATTTTTTTAGAAAGGTAGCCTCGCAAATGATTGAAAAGTGAAGTAGTTCATAGTTCATAGTTCATAGTGTTTTGTTCATTGTTTTTAACTACAAACTATGAACTACCAACTACGAACCAAGAAAATGGTGTCCCCAGATTACCGAATTGTTTTGGGTCTGTTATTTCAGCCATTGCAGGGCGGTCTTTTCATATTTCTCTATCGACACCTCTACCGTCGAACGCTCCACATCAGACAGGCGAGTAGTGAAGCGAAGCACTGTCGCCTGCATGCACGGGTTGGACACACTATTGAAATTACGACGATGACTTTGGCATACCTTTTGGATGTTCTGGAACCCAATGCACTATGAAATCAACGTGGAAGTCCTCCGGACGCAGGCCGTTCTCATCACTCACCAGATTTCCAACGTTTGAGCCTGCTATAAGGCTCATTATCGAACCATCTGTGAAGTAGATAATCAGGGCTTCGCTTTCGTGTACACCTTCTATTTCCTGTCGGAAGCCGAACTCGACTTTTTCGATGGTTTTGCCTTTCATGTGCGATGCTTGGACAATTGAATAATGCGCTTCAGGCGAACGATTGATGTGGGGTAGCCATTTCTTAGCCTCGTGGCGTTTATGCGCCTCTTCTCCATTTACTCCAAAATCGCGTTCAATCATGGATAGGAGTTCCTTTACGGCTTCCAAACAAAGCGACAAATCTTTTGTAAATTGTGAGAATGCAGGGAGGTTCTCGGCTGGAGGCCGTACCCCGTGGGAAGCAAGGCGACGTTGCTCACTGACAAGGTTTACAGCGGGCATAAAGTTTGGGGCGGTTTCGAGGTCGGGAAATAGCTTTGTGATGGCCTGAATGGTGTTCTTATCGCCAACTTTGATGGTTTTCCCGAGGCTGGATGCAAGGATAGAAATGCAATCCTTATCAAGGCCATCTATCAAATATCCGTACAGTCCTTTGTGTGAGTCTTGATACCGATGTGTATTTTCAGCGGCTGGATAACCCAGTGTTTCATCTATTTCGTGCTTGTATAAAGGAACGCCCACCAGCTCAGTCGTCAAGCCGTTGATTATCTTTATCGTTTGCCCAAGATAATGTAGTGGGCCGTTGTCAACATCCCAACTACCTTCCAAAAAGCATAACACCCAATTACCAAATCTTTCGTCATAGTCTGTTGTCCATTTCGGGTTTTTCAAATGAAACGCGGACCATCTTGGAACATGCGTTTTAGATTTTTCAATTAAGTCAGGTAGCCACGCTACTATAGCAAGGTTTCCGTCCCGTAAAGTTCGGTATCCAAAGCTAATGTTTACAGTTTCGCTGGTTTTTCCCCTACTTTCCAACTCTCTATAATATTTAGTGGTAACAGTCAATTTCCCTGCAAAATAATCGGACTCAATCCTGTATTTGTGTGGCTCGTTTCGATAGGCGGCAAGCACCTGTTGGTCATAATAACCCAAGAGGTGTTCTACTGATTTGAGATCGGACTCGTTGTATCTTGACGTTGACATACTTGCTCAAAACACTACGCAGATATTGTATTGGTGCGCCCAACAATAATTAGATTAATCCACATAACACCCAAATATCGATTCAATTACCGTATAAGACGCCTGCGAAACTTTGGTTCGGCGAAAAAAATAAAATCGTCCGGCATTACACAGGTTAAAAGACCCACGCCCACAGGTGGCGTGGCTAAACAATAAGAGATTGCCGCACTGCGCTCGCAATGACATTCCGGCCCGGATGGCTTTCCCTCAAAAGGTGAATTGGCGTATTTTATACCAATTAGCCGGTAAAATGGCAAGTATTTTACTGGGGTTATTACAGAATAATACCAATCGAGATTAAAAAATGCGCCTGGTGTCATTGCGAGCGCAGCGAAGCAATCTGGCTTTTTAGGATTGCCACGGCCTAAACGGCAGGCCTCGCAATGACGACCCGCCCTTTTCAAAAGCGCATATATTTAACGCAATCGATATAAGTGGATGATATGGACAGTATGGACGGAATGGACAATTTCTGGGCCCCCAACAGAAGTCCTCACGAAGCTTGAGTTGGGGGCAAGCCCCTCAACAGTAATATCTCACGAAGCTTGAGTTGAGGGCAGGCAGGCAGGATTGGGGTAAAAACGACAATAAGAACCCCCAAACCGCCCCCGACAACAGCATTCGAGGGCCCCAGATAAAAGATTTCTGGGGCAGGCAGGCAAGGGGTTTGGGGGCTAAACATTTTAGGTAGAAAAACCGCCAGTGGTGCAGGGGGCTAAATTTTTAGTATATTCCCCGCCTTATTATGTTGACGAGTCGATGCAAATAATGTAGATTACCCCTTTTATTTTTAATAGTTACGGTTATTTTGTAAGGAAAAATGCGATGCCGAAGCAGAAAACTCATAAGGGATTGGCCAAAAGGGTTAAAATTACCGCCACGGGCAAAGTCAAGTTCAGACGCTCCTGCGGCGGGCATCTTATGAGCGGCAAAAGCGCCAAACGCAGAAGGAGAATTTCCAAGTCAGCCATTATGAGTAATGTAATGGCCAAAAAGGTAAAGATTCGTCTCCCATAACCCTAAGCAGGGTAATGAGTTAATCGTAGTCTGCTTCTCGGCCGACAATCAGCTGCCGCAGCAGACCGTAAAACCAATAGAAACTTATCATAAAGGAAAGCTGATATGCCAAGAGCCACAAAAGGCGCCGCCCGGCGTCAGTCAAAAAAACGAATTCTCAAGAGGGTCAAAGGCCATCGTGCATCAGCGGGGCATTTATATCGTTTGGCCAAAGAGGGAGCCGTAAGAGCGGAGGTCAATGCCCGCATCGACCGCCGGCGTAAAAAACGAGACTTCAGAGGATTGTGGATTACGCGGCTGAGCGCAGCCTGCCGACAACGCGGAATAAGATACAGCCAGTTCATCAGCGGCTGCAAAAAGGCCAATATTCAGCTTAACCGAAAGATGTTGAGCGAAATCGCTATTGCAGACCCTGCCGGCTTCGATGCTATCGTGGAAACGGCTAAAGCAGCGTATAGCGGATAGCGGATAGCGTATAGTGGGGGGGTATGGATTTTTTGAGTGCTTGAAGAGTTTGAAAAAATCGGCAAAGAGGCCATTGCGGAACTGAAACAGATAATGGATTTGGCCAGGCTGGAGGAGTTCCGCATAAAGTACCTCGGACGCAAGGGGCGGGTTACAGACATTCTCAGCCGGATAGGTAAATGTCCCGCTGAACAGAGGCCGCAGGCAGGCCAACTAGCAAACAAGATAAAAAAAGAGGTCAGCGAAGCTTTTGAGCAGTTGAAGGTCTCGCTGCTTGCGGCAAAGCGGGAGCAATCACAGGAATTTGTGGATGTTACGCTGCCGGGTGTTGTGCCGCAAATCGGCAAAAAGCATATTATTACCCAGACTATAAATGAGCTGCTGGAGATATTCGGCCGAATGGGGTTTGCGGTGGCATACGGCCCTGAAGTTGAGGATGAATGGCATAATTTCGTTGCTCTGAATATAGGCCCGGAACATCCCGCCAGAGACCCGCTGGATAATTTTTATATCGATGACAATATCCTTTTGCGGACTCAGACCTCGACGATTCAGATTCGTGTGATGGAAAAGACCAAGCCGCCGATTCGCGTGGTTGCGCCTGGGCGGGTTTATCGGCCTGATACGGTCGATGCGACGCATATGTTTATGTTTCATCAGCTCGAAGCGCTTGTGGTTGATGAGGGCGTTAGTATGGTGGATATGAAAACCACCATCGACCAGTTTATCAGGGTTTTTTTCGGTGCTGATACGAAGTGGCGGTTCAGGCCGAGTTTTTTCCCGTTTACCGAACCCAGTGCCGAGGTGGATTTACTCTGGACGGACAGAACGGGCAAAGAAAGCTGGATAGAGATGGGCGGCTGCGGTATGGTCGACCCGAATGTTTTCGACCAGGTTGGAATTGACAGCGAGAAATATAACGGCTGGGCGTTCGGTTTCGGCATAGAGCGGCTGGCGATGAGGAAATACGGTATTACGGATATTCGGCTGTTTTTTGAAAACGACCTGCGTTTTCTTGGCCAGTTTTAGGCTGGCGGGGGTTTTATGGTCGTTGATGAGGATACGAATCGGTTGGCCGGCAAAGAAAAAAACCTCATCAATCCTGCAATTCTGATAAGTGCTGCCTTGTTTCTGGGATTATACCTTATCTTTACAACGGTTCTTATTGCCAAAGACGGCGTCACTTATATCGAAGAGGCACAAATGTTTTCAAATAATCCGATAGGCGCCGTCAGAGGTGTTTCCTTCGGGTACTCATTTCTTGTTTTTTTGGCGCATAAAGCGGCCGTTTTATTCTGCGGCGGGACATCTGTACATTGCTGGATATTATCTGCACAGTGCGTAACCCTGTTATGCAGATTGTCAGCAATAATACCTTTGTATTTTATAGGTAAGATTCTGGTCGGCGGCGAGAGAAGTTTCTGGGCGGTGCTAATTCTCATAATGCTGCCGTATCCTGCCGAACTCGGCAGTAATGCGCTCAGGGATTGGCCGCACATTATGTTTTTGGCGTGGGGAATGCTGTTTTTAATCATAGGCAGCAAAACCGGAAGGTGGCGGATGTTTGCAGTTGCCGGTTTTGCTGCAGGGCTTGGGCATACGATACGCCCGGAATGCGCACAAATTGTAATATATGGAGTTTTGTGGCTGCTAATCGGTTTGTTTCTTCCAAGACCTGGCATAAGCAGGCTCAAAACCCTTTGCCTGATACTGGCGATTCTAATCGGGTTTGCGATTCCGGCAGCGCCTTATTTTAAGGCAAAAGGAGAAGTCTTACCCCAAAAACTAAAAAAGCTTATCAGTTGCAACGCATTGAGACAGCCAAACGAGCCTGAACAGACCGGCTTTAGTTGTAATGCCGGGGTCTGTACAGCTTCAGCGGCGTCAGCGTCAGCCGACGTAATAAATGCCCTTGCCGGTCTTGTCCGGGAGATCAGTGATAATATGATGCACTTTTTTATGGTGCCGTTAGTGATAGGTTTTTGTGAACAATGTCGCAGGATGCGAAAAGTTTTGCTTACCGAATGGTTCTTCATATATGCTTTATTAACGTTGTATCTGGTGATGATGGTATTACTCAAGATTAATTATGGCTATATAGGCAGAAGGCATTGTATGCCAATGGTTGTGTTTGCTGCTTTTTATGTTCCCGCTGGTCTGCAGATACTTGCAAGGTGGCTATGTAGAAAAACTTCCAAAAATGGTTCGGCTGCAGAGGAAAATATACGACGCTGGTTTTTTATACTTATAGCGGTTGGATTTGGTATTTGCGCGGCGAAACTCGCCAGGATAACCCCTCTGCGATGGGACAAACAAGGTTATAAGGATGCGGCGGAATGGCTAAGCAAAAATACGGCTCCTACGGATATTATAGCGGTCACAGACAAGCGTATAGCTTTTTATGCGGAGCGGAAAGGCCTGCTGTATGATGAGAAGATTCCTAAGCGGGCTGATTACGTTGTAAGAATTGTTAGAAGTGAGGATGAAAAGCCTGAGCCTGGTAAAGAGACCGGGGAAGAGTATTCAACATGGGTGGATAAGCGAAAAAAAGGCGAAAAAGTGGTGATTTACAGGGCGATGCGTTAAGAGGCGGGCAGTAAAGGCAGTTACTGGCCTTTTTTCAACAACACCACGGGGATGGTCATTGCGAGGATATAAAGATTCAATAGTAAAGAGCGTCGTTGAATATAAAGGTAGTCGTATTTTATCTTGTGTTTTGGGTTTAAATCGTAAAAGCTTCTTATCTGTGCTAATCCGGTCAGGCCTGGTTTAACGGCAAGTCTTAATTCCTGAAGTGCTTTATGTTCGCCCACTCGATAAAGATTTTCGGGTCTTGGGCCCACAAGACTCATTTGTCCTTTGAGTACATTTATTAATTGTGGCAATTCGTCAAGACGTGTTTTTCTCAGCCACCAGCCCAACTTTGTTATACGATGGTCGTTTTCAGCGGCAGGTAAAAAACCAGAGAGTTTTTCTGCGTGTTTGACCATAGTTCGGAATTTGTACAGGGTAAAAACCTTACCATCTTTGCCGACCCGCCGTTGTTTGTATAGGACCGTTCCTTCGGAAGTAAGCTTGATCAATATAGCGGTGAGGATAGTTACTGGCAGAGAAACAACCAAGATGACTATACTACCTATAATATCGAGACTTCTCATCAGGAATTCTTCGGTATCACGTTTCCTGCCGATAAAAGTTGCCAAAGAAAGCGTGTTGTTGCCACTAATCCTCTCTGGCAGCAACTTGGCATAACAAACAGGGCCAAAGACAATTTCTGCCTTCAGTTTTTGTGCAAGATAGGTTATAAAGCTCATATCTTTTTCATTTGGGAGTTGGTCGCAGATAATAATCTCATCAATGTCTGTGCAATCGGTTAGTTCTCCGACTTTATTGATTTCTATTTTTTCTATGTTGGCTTTCCCTACCATAATATCGTCTATATTACCTTCGCCGATGACTACAACTTTCTTTTTGATTCTCCTGCCCAATTTCAGGATAAACTGGTTTAGCTTAAAAATCAGTATCAGATTTATAAAAAAGGATAGAGCAAAAATACTAGTCGGGAAAGCTCCCCATTTGACTCTAAAGACATAGACGAAAGTAACACTAAGCAATGTCCCAAGAAAAAGTCCTGAAAAAATCCTCTTGAATAGTTCCCACGACGACCTGAATCTGCTCTTATAAACTTTAAAAACAACTAACGCCGACATATATATCAGCGTTAGAAACACAAAGCTATTTTTGTAAGGTAGAAAATTATTCTCAGGAAATGGCAGGCTGTATCTAATTAGAAAAGACAGTAAAAAAGCTGTATTAATAAGAACTATATCTATTAGAACTAATAAAAATCGAAGTGTCATCGCATTATTTAGTTTCTTTTCATATACTGAATTAGCTTTGAAGCAGGTTTTTTTAATATTATAAATGGCGAAATCTTCAAACCATTTTTCTTCCAGGCGTGGAAACACTCCATATTAGCTTTAACAATTTGCCACAGGCTTTTGTTGCTCTTTCCCCCGGTTCTCATTTTTACCAAAACACTTGGAACATAATAAGACTTGATTCTGTGCTTTTTCAGAAATCGCAGCATTAATTCATAGTCTGCACCTATATCATATGTAATGTCGAAAGCACCATACTCGTCAAAAATACATTTTTTTACAAAAAAGGTAGGATGGGGAGGATGCCAGCCTTTCTCAAACAACCCCTCTTGATAAGATCGAGATCCCCATTTTCTGACTGTCTTTGCCGGGTTATCTTTGGCTACATACTCAAGGTCACCATAACAGCAATCAATGTCGTCATTATTGTCAAAAACACCCACGACTGTTTTAATGATATCTTTATCGGGATAAAAATCATCACTATTTAATATGCCAACTATATCACCTGTTGCTAGTTTGATTCCCTTATTCATCGCATCATAAATGCCATTATCCGGCTCGGATATGCATTTGGCAATCTGACTTTGATACTTAGCAAGAATCTCAAGTGTACCATCTGTAGAACCACCGTCAATAACTATGTACTCAATATCTTTATAATCCTGCATCAAAATACTTTTTATGGCATCCTCAATAGTCGCAGCGCTATTAAAGCACACAGTTATTATTGAAACTTTCATCGTACCTCAAAAACGGTTTTCGTTTGTTTACATGCTTTCGATTTTTTCTATTGCTTCTACTATATCTTCTGCTTGGATTGCTCTCATACATGCACTATTATACTTACATGTGGGTCCATCACAGGGACGGCAAGCAAAATCGCCTTTTCTGATTATCTGGATAAGGCTGCGACCCCGGGGAGCGGTAATCGCCGGGTCTTGCGGGCCAAAAAGCACTATAACCTTTTTGCGGACCGCTGCGGCTATATGGGCCATACCACTGTCGAGCCCTATAAAAATTTCGCAACAGGACAGATAAGCCGGTATGTCACTCAAAGATACCGACAATACATCCACAGGCACAGCACATTTATTCCGGATTGATTCAATTATGGCGATATCATTTGGGCTGGATAGAAGGGTCGGTGAGTAAGAATTCTTTTTTAAGTATTCTATAATCCCGGCAAAGCGATCCGCAGGCCAAAGCCTTTTAGTCTGACTTGCCCCAGGGTGAATAATGGCGATGTTTTTCATGCCCAAGCTATCAAAGTATTTTTTTGCGTTGCATATCTTAGCATGGGGGACATTAAAGCCGGGGATATTATCATTGCTTTCAGCTCCTACATGCCTTGCTACATTCAGATTTCTTTCGATTAAATGAATATACTCAGGATGTTTAACAACATCTGTCAGCCAATATGAGCCGCCGGTAAAATCATACCCCACTCTTCTTCTGGCTTTTGTAAGATATAACAAGAAAATATTCCTTATATCTCCTCGAAAGTCCAACGCCATGTCAATTTTGAGTTTTTTTAACTGTCGGATTTGAGAGAAAAGCTGCTTCAGATTTCCGAATGAATAGTCGTATCGTGCCCAGGGGATTCGCGTAATAAAAAATTGATCAAAAAGATACTGATCTTCCAGTAAATCCTTTCCCCATTGGTTGCCCCAGAATATCAACTCAGCATCGGGATATTTCTCTCGAACTGCCCTGTACGCAGGCAAAGCCATTATCACATCGCCAATTAGATGTGATTCGAGTAGCAATATCCTTCTGTATTCTCTTGCATCGTTATTCTCAGCTGGAGAATTTCCAAATCGATACAACAGAGATAGGGCCTTGTCGATAAGGCTCGCAAAAAAGAGCCTCTTTTTATTAAAATACATCTTCTCTAACTGCTGCGGGTTATCCTGGTTTTTCTTTGTCAAGATACTTTCCCCAAACATAAACACACGAGCCGATAAGACTCCACAGTACGGTAACTAATTTCTGTATGAAACGACCATATAAGAATATTTACTTTACGAAATTGATTTTTGTGGTCTGTGGACGTTCCTTTGGGTTATTCATATATGTACTCAAAACTAAAAAGGGCAATATATACCCAGGGTACAACCAAACGATATCAAAGAAAAATATCAGCGGCATAGCCAAAACCATAATCATCGCTTGGGGTGCGTAACGTTTATTCGCCAGTTCCTTTTTGTTTTTTACAAAGCTTCTTATCAGAAAATGCCAATAGCAAAGAAAGACAAATATAAAAACAAAGGACAGTAACGACAATTGTGAAATAATCGCATAAATACCGTTATCGGTTACACTATCGTCAGGCAGATATCTATTAGACACGCCGAAACCAATACCTAAAGGAAATTCAGATAACGACTTGAACAAAAAGTCAATACTCCTATACGAACAGCTTGAGAATGTATTACTAACTTTAAGGAATAGCCCCACTCCCTTTTCAAATAACAGAAAAGCGTGATTATAAAAATAAAACGTAATTGTAGCAGTCCCGCTAATAACAGTTACCAAAAACATCTTAAAACCGTTAACCTTGCAAATGAACAAATCAAATATGGCTACGGAACACAGAATGATAATCAAGAATCCATAAAGGGAAATTGATATGTTACTAACAGAAAGTATAAATAACCCGAAAAAGAAAAAAGTAACTTCGAGTGCGTTCCTTTTTTGTGCGAGAAAATATATTAGAAAGGTTGGTACAAGCCTTCCAAAGTGGCCTGCTTCTATGGCGACAGATGCAAATCGTGGTATGGGAATAAGACCTGAAGCAATATTCAAACCAACAGTGCTTTGGCCAAAAACAAAAAATAAAACCTCCTGTAGTATCATTATGAAAAGAGTAGTTACGCCGACGTACTTAAATGTTGACACAATAAAATCTATGTCTTTTTCAGTCTTAACAAAATTTGTAAAGTAAAGGACAACGAAGAACAAGATGAACACCCTTAATACCATAACCATTCTTTGAAAAAAGACCCTGTCGGCGGCATCATACTTGTCGAAGTACCCGGCTCCATACAAGATTAAAAGATGAAGGAATAAAATTGCTGCCAGTAAAAACAGGGTCTTTTCGAAAAAAAGGATTTTTAGATTTCTCTTCAGGATTATTAAGATGGTGACCAAGCTAATTACTATGCCGACGTAATCAAAGAGCCTTGCACTATACATTTGGTAGGCGAAATTTGTGAAAAATGACAGAGAAAAATACAAAGCTATGAATTTGACATGTATATTTTCCCTGGATTTGAAAATGTAGAATAAAGCGGCGAAGATAACCAAAAAGCCCAGATAGATATTTACAAATTCTTTTCTATATCCTAAAGAGACGAACTCCAGGAAATTTACATAACCAGGTCTTAATTCAGAAAAGGTTACCACTTCTTTCCTTCGATAAATATGTTGCCCAATATTTGTTACTTTCTACAGACCGCATAAAAGACGGGGTGAAGTATCTTGGGGTTTAAATTGCCATTAATTCCACGAGTAAACCTTACATACGCCCAATAAGCCTTTCTAAATGCTTTTCTGATTTCTTACAGAATCCAAGCTATGATAATGTAAAGTACATTTCTATTCCTACCAGACACCAATAATGTTTCAAATCCGTAGAAATCAAATGTTTTAAATCCAGCTGTGAGCAGAACCTGGCTTAAGCTATGTTCAATGAAACCAATCTCATGTGTAAAATCATTGTACCTATGCAGTTGGCCGTCCGGTGCCTGCAAATTCGGCACTTGTATTATCAAAATCCCACCCGATTGCAAAGCTTCCCTGATGGAGTTCAGTAAACTAATAACTTCATCCTTTGGAACATGTTCTAAAACATCAAGTATTGTTATCAACCCAAATCTGTTTTTGTTTTTATTCAACCACGCTGTGGTATTGCTGATCTCAATACAATTCAACCCTAATGTTTTGCAAAATTCAACTATGCTGGGAGAGATATCAATTCCCATGTAATTCTCATACCCCCAACGTTGCATGCAGGATAACATCTCTCCCCTTCCTATACCAATGTCCAACACTGGAACCTCCTTAGATTGAGGGAAGAATTTTTTGTAATTATATTCAAATTGTTTAAACTTGAATTCGGCCTGCTTTCTTTCTCCGAATGCGTTTTCCATATAATTGTCAAAAATCTCTTTCATGGTTATAGTCCAGACTTTGAGTAAAGTTTATAAGTTCACAAATTATTCGGTATCAGAAGCAAGCAAATAGCGAGTTATATAAAGAAAATAAGCTAATGGAATTACATTCGATAATACAAAACACCATGCTACAGTGTAAACAGAAAGGTTCCCTGTTAGTGCATAGTAGCCAGTTACTAAAACAAAATTACCGCCGGCACTCATAATGTTGGTCTTTACAATATCGCGAACCCTGCCGAATCCCATGGTGCTATAATAGGCTGGTACGCCGACCAGGGTTAGGAACGTGCCGACCAGCATAATCCGAAAAACCCCTGGCAGGGTTTCTACATATCTATCCCTAAGCCAAATCCTCAACAGCAACGGTGCGAATATAGCGAAAACTCCATACATGGGGATGCCTAAAAGAAAGATTACTTTCATTGCATCACGGTATATCTGTGATATTTTGTTTTTGGCATATTTTGTCTTATCCTCGCTAAGTCGGCTGATTTCCGGCATTAAAGCTCTAAATCCTACCTCTATCAATGCTCTAACCTGCATGCTTCCGGCGAAAGTAATTTCGTAAATCGGTATTGTAAAGACCCCTGCGTAACGAGAAAGCAACAGCTTATTAAAAGGGCTTAAAAGTATACTTATCAGCGAGTTTCCGAATACCGCACCGCCAAAATGTAAAAGCCGTTTGCATCGATAAACATCGAAGCTGTTTATTTGCAAAAAGCGGATGGGAGCTATGCGCCAAATGCAAACAAGACTCACTATATGGATAAACAAATATGAAAGAATACTGCCAATAAGCAGGCTTTTAACCCCAAAACCTATGAACAGCAACAAACCGGCAACCGCCACGCTTATACCTCGACCAAGCGATTGAATGTAATTTGTCAAATCCATCCGCCCCAATCCTGACAGCAATGCTTCAAAGACTTGAACAACGAATACGTAAATACTCAAAACACCGATATAGGGCAATAACCATAACACCATCTTTGCATTCTCATCACTCAATTTGAATGCGGCGACAATCTGGTTTTTCAAGGCCAATATTATTATCAGAGCAACTGTGCCGCTGACACACAGTAATGCCAGGGCTGTTGTAACATAATGTTGAATTCCCTCAATGTTACCACGGCCATACTCTTCTGCGACAAGTTTCATAACCGCTTGGCCCATACCAAGGTTGCCCAATTGAGCAAAAGTCAAAACAGTAGCCAAAACGAGCCAAACGCCATATTTTTCGTAGCCGAGAAAGTGCAAGTATATTGGATATGCGACAACCATCGCCACTGTGTTGATAACCGTCGTCACCATTCCTGATGCCATGTTGATGCGGAGTTGAGATGAGAGGAGTTTTCTAATCATAAATTGACCGTATAGATTATCTGTTGTTAGCTATCGCAAACTTCTTTAGACTCCGTCCCCGTGGGTTGCAATTAACCGCTAATTGTGCCGGCATCTTTATCTCGTAAACTACGGATAGTCAGTCGCTAAGAAACCTGATCTTGACTTTTTTTGAGACCTTCTAACAGGAAGGCCGCAAATACCGATATCATTAACGATATCACAAATACAACAGCAGTCTTTTTGACTGTGCCTTTGCCAACCGGATAAACTTCCGGTTTTTCCGTAATAGGAGCGCTTACCGAGATTATGTTATCAAACTTTTTTATAAGCAAATTTAAGTAGTCCTTTAATTCTTTGTTGTTGTAGCTATCAGGCAAACCGCTTACAAATGCTTGAAATTGTTGAATTGTATGGTGCGAAAGCGTGCGGTTCTTTAGCTCAGCGAGCAGCTTCTGATTCAAGGCCAACAAATTCCCATAATACTTGTATTTTTCCTCCTCTGCCACGATTTGTTCTTCGAGCTGTATTGCTTTTGACTCGGCGGCTTGTATTTGACGCTCGATAGGTAAATACTCGCTGTTATTGCTTATGTCGAACTGGAGAACAAGGCCGCCTGGGGTATCACTTGGAATTCCAGCTTTCACATTTCTAAGTTTGGCTAAAGTTGATTTATTTGTTCTTAAAGCAAGCTCCGTGTTAAACCTGTTTTCTTCAATATCAGCCATCCTGGCTCTGCATTCCCATGAGATGGCATTCAGTTGTTCTTGTACAAAATATACCGGCATTACATTCTCAAGACTATTTCTTATAACCAAAGATATTTTAGGAACATCATTTTTAAGTGTTCCAATTACGGTTAATTTAAGCAGCGAAGCTTTTGATTGTCTAAGCGGTTCTAATTGGTTTGGATCGGTTCTTTTTTCTTTGGGAAGAGACGAATACAGCGGTAAAACTTCAATATCAACAAATTTCTTCAGGCCTTCTCTGCTTTTGGCCTTGCTTATTAGCCTGACATAGTCAGCGACGCCATTTTTCTGTAATTCATCCAGAATTTGGTTTATATTATCATGGCTGTAGAATTGCTCGACAAGCACATTATAATTTTTCTAATCGAGCCCCCAGCGACTGATATCATAGACGTAAGCTATTTTGTACTTTCCTGTCGAAATGAAAAGAATCAGCCCGACTATAAATGTCGGCAAGACCGAACCAAGTAAAATTAAGAACTTGTGCTTCCAGAGAACGTTTAAGTAATCAATCAGATTTATTTCGTCTTCATAAACGCCTGCCTCTTTGTAAGTGCCTTGTGTAACCGGTTGGCTGCTTGGAACATCCTGCTGTGAACTTGCCATATTCTTATTCCTTTTCTAAAATTTCAGACTTTTCTTAATCTGCTCCACAATATTGCGGGAATTACAGGCTATAAATGATATACAAATCTCAAAAGCTGTGGACAAACCATAATGTCCGACTGCTTTCCGAGCATATTATTCTCGCACAGTTAAAACTCAAATGTTATCATTTACACAATCCATAATCAAGCGTTTTAGAAGCACTTTTAACGAACAAGCAGGATTTTCATAAATCCGGAGATATTCCGGAAGCTGTTGTTGACATTGCAGTTTGAAAGGTTTAAAATCCCCAAATTGCGCAAGTTTATAAGGAGACGGAAGATATGGATTTAAGAGGGGTTGTTCTTGCCGGCGGAACAGGGTCAAGGCTTATGCCCCTGACCAAGGTTACAAACAAGCATCTGCTTCCTGTCGGCCAAAAACCTATGATTTATTACCCTATCGAGAAAATGACTTCGATTGGAATTAAGCAAATACTGATTGTAACCGGTGTCGAACATATGGGCGACGTGGTCAGCCTGCTCGGCTCAGGCAAAGATTTCGGCTGTCAGTTTACATACAAAGTTCAGGATGAGGCCGGCGGAATCGCCCAGGCGCTTAGCCTGGCCGAGAATTTTTCAAACAACCAAAGAATCGTTGTGATTCTCGGTGATAATATTTGCCAGGCAAACCTGAAAAAATACGCCCAAAGATTTATCGCTCAGGGAAAGGGCTCGAGAGTTTTATTAAAACAAGTGCCCGACCCCGGCCGTTTTGGCGTTGCAGAAGTGCTGGGCAATAAAGTCGTCGGTATCGAGGAAAAGCCTAAGCAGCCCAAATCGGATTATGCCGTAACCGGCATATATTTTTATGATTCTGCAGTTTTTGAAATTATAAGGACACTTAAACCATCGGGCCGGGGCGAACTTGAGATTACGGATGTCAACAACGCTTATATTGCAAAAAAGCAGATGGAGTATGATATTCTCGATGGATGGTGGAGCGATGCGGGGACTTTTGAATCTTTAAACAAGGTTAATGAACTGATTGTGAAGGAGCCGCCGCAATGACAAAAAAAACGGTGCCGTTAAAAGCGGTTTTTGCGGATGAGGGGTTGATAGTTCGCGGTTCGGGAAAGCTTATTGAGGGTGTGAAAGTCCGGCGGGCCAAGGTGCTGCCCGATGAGCGAGGCCGGCTCGGCGAAATAATGAGAGCCGACGACCCGTGGTTCGAGAAATTCGGTCAGCTTTACTTTACCACCACTTATCCCGGTGTAGTCAAAGCCTGGCACTATCACAAAAAACAGACCGACCATTTTTACGTTATCAGAGGGACGGTTAAAGTCGCTCTATATGATGAGCGTCAGGATTCGCCTACCTTTGGAATTATCAACGAGGTATATCTTGGCGAGCATTGTCCCGGTCTGCTCCGCATACCGCCGGGCGTTCAGCACGGCTGGATGTGTGTCGGGGAAACTGAAGCTTACATTGTGAATATACCATCGGAAATGTACAACTATGCGGAGCCGGATGAGTACCGCCTCCACCCGCACGATAACCACATCCCTTACGACTGGATGCGCAAAGATGGCTGATAACGTGTTGGCTATACTGGGCGGCAGGGGGATGCTCGGAACAGATTTGGCCAATGAATGTGGCAAGCGAGGTATCAGCCATCAGGTTTTTGACCTGCCCGACTTCGATATTACCGACAAGCGACAACTCGAAGATGTTGTTGCAAACGCCTCAGCGATTATAAATTGTGCGGCCTATACCAACGTCGACAAGGCTGAGTCCGAATATGACCTGGCTTGTCGAATCAATGCAGAAGCGGTTGGTGACTTGGGTCGACTGGCGAAGAAATTCAAAAAATGGGTACTGCATATAAGCACCGATTTTGTTTTCGACGGCAAATCCGACAGGCCTTATGTTGAAACCGACACGCCGAATCCTATAAGCGCTTACGGCAGGAGCAAGCTTGCCGGCGAGGAGCTTTTGATTGAAAGCGGCTGCCGGTATTGTATAATGCGTATCGAGTGGACTTACGGTTTGAATGGCAATAATTTCGTGAAAAAGTTAATTGAACGGGCCAAGACCGGCGGTCAATTGAAGGTCGTTGACGACCAGACAGGCTCGCCGACGGCTACGACAGAAGCTGCCAAAGCAATTTGCGGTCTTTTGCGGAAAAGGCCCGAGGGCATTTTCCATTTTGCGAGTGCAGGCTATGTCAGCCGGTTTGGAATGGCAAAATTTATTATAGAAAAACTCGGTATGCCGGTCGATTTGGCTGCCTGCAAAACCAGCGATTATATCAGCCCTGCTGCAAGGCCGTTAAACAGTTGCTTCAACTGCGATAAAATCAAGGCTTTGCTTGATGGACCAATCGAGCCTTGGCAGGGAACTCTGGAGAAATTTTTGAGGAGATTATGAGAAAGCTTTTGGTTACAGGCGGTGCGGGATTTATAGGAAGCAATTTTGTCCGGATGGTGCTTACGGAGCATAGCGACTGCTTTGTGGTCAATCTCGACAAGCTCACCTATGCCGGCAATCTGGAAAACCTGGCCGGCCTTGAAAATCATCCCAATCATAAATTTGTCAGGGGTGATATTTGTGACGGCCCACTGGTTGATAAACTTATAGACCAGTATAAGATTGACGCTATCGTAAATTTTGCCGCGGAAAGTCACGTTGACCGCTCAATTACCGAGCCGAAAATTTTCATAGAAACCAACGTTACCGGCACGTTGACATTGCTGGAGGCTGCCCGCGAAAAAAAGCTGGAACGATTTGTTCAGATTTCGACCGATGAGGTATACGGCTCGCTTGGGCCGCAAGGCAAATTTACCGAGCAGACGCCGTTGTCGCCTAATTCACCTTATTCGGCCAGTAAGGCCGCTGCCGACCATCTGGTCAAGGCGTTCGGCCACACCTGGGGACTGCGGTTCAATATAACCAGATGCTCGAACAACTATGGTGAGTATCAATTCCCCGAAAAAATGATTCCTCTGATGATTAACAACGCCCTGAACGACAAGGAGCTGCCCGTTTATGGTGACGGCCTGAATATCCGCGACTGGCTGTATGTTTATGACCATTGTGCCGCTATATGGAAGGTATTGACCGAGGCACAGCCGGGCGAGATTTACAATATCGGCGGCTGCAATGAAAAGACAAATCTTGAGGTGGTAGGACTGATTCTTAATCAGCTCAACAAGCCGAAGTCGCTGATAAAGTATGTTAAGGACAGGCCCGGCCACGACCGAAGATACGCAATCGACGCAGGCAAAATAATGAACCAACTGGGCTGGCAGCCATCGGTCAGTTTCGATGAGGGTATCGTAAAAACCATAAACTGGTATCTGCAGAATCAGAAATGGCTCTGCAATGTTGTTTCCGGCGAGTATCAAAAATATTACGAAGCGATGTATTCAAACCGCTGAAAGCAGGATAATGATACCTCGGCGGACAGTTTGCTTGATAGTGGTGTTTTTATGTGGAAATCTTACCTGATAACCGAATACGTTGATGGACAAAGATTATCTACGTTTCTTCGGAATAGCAATATTATTGACGACACCCGCTCAGA
>Ga0315276_10000377_pt1 | contig 37870 bp, 41 predicted proteins | sample YL17G05_0_MG_FD_204542 | JGI IMG/M metagenome (GOLD analysis project Ga0315276, IMG submission 204542) | Sediment microbial communities from Yellowstone Lake, YNP, Wyoming, USA - YL17G05_0 | ecosystem: Environmental > Aquatic > Freshwater > Lake > Sediment | place: USA: Wyoming | collected...
CTTCTTCTACCAGTGAGAGGGCTCTCTTGAGCTGGTCGGCCTTCGACTCGTAAAACTTGTCGGAGACGAGAGAGCAGGATGCAAGACCGATGAGGTCCGTTTTCTTTGAGGTGGCATACACGCGCTCACAGTGGAAGTTTCTGATAACTTCTGGCTCTGGTTTCTTTTCGTTGAATGCGCTCATCGGTCTCTCCTTTTTATTTAGTGAAGCTATAATATTACATTGTTGGGCCTTAGTAAACTAAGTTCGAAATATTTTTTTAATCTATATCAGACTTACAAACTTACTCTTACCCATTTTTGTTTCCTTTTTGTTTTTTAAAGTTTTCATATTATCTTCGAGTATAGTCCCATGGCCTCGGCGTACTCGCACCTAGCTTCCATGCCACGGTATTTTGCCCATTTTTTAATTCCTTCTTCCGATATGTAACTGTCTTTTGCTGCCGCTTGTATTGGGAAGCATGTTCTGTAGATTTCCAATTTTCTTTCTAGTAATTCTTCTGAAAGTTTTACGTATACTATCGGTTTCATGTCGGTGTGAGGACCTGTGGAGTGTATGTACGAAGGGTTGTCGATTATGTATATGTTTTCTGGATAATACGACATGGTAGGTCTTGTTGCGGCCACCACTGCTTCCCAGACGGCCGTGTGGTCGTGGTGGTAAGACGGTCCTTGCGTGAGGATGACATGTGGTTCCAGTTCTTTTATGATCTTTTCTATCACTGAGACAAGCCTGTTCTTAGGACACGTGTCCAGACAAGACTCCATGTCAAACGGAAGGTCAACAGAAGACCTAGTTCCTCTTATGAAGCATCCTTCCATGATGTCAACGTACTTTTTGTAGTCTATTATCCTTTGTTCTCTTGAGATGTAGCCCATGTGGTTAAGGATGAGACTGGATGCTGTCACCAGAACGAAATAGTATTGATAGTCATTCTTGTATTTTTCTAGGAATCCACCGGCAAACAGCATGCTGTCGTCGCTGTGAGCCTCTATCACTAGAAGTCTTTTCTTTTTAAAGGGTCCAGTTTCCATCATGTTTCTTGTAGAACTTTGCAGGCGATCCCATGTAGATGCCAGGTTCCGTTATTTCTTTCGTTACGCAGGATCCCATTCCTATGACAACGTCGTCGCAGATCTTCACTCCCTGCTTTATGGTTGCGTTGGCGCCTATCCAGCACCTCTTGCCGATGTGGCAGGATCCGCAGATGACCGCTCCGCTGGCTATAACGGTTCCGTCACCGGTGACAGTGTTGTGACCGACAGTCACCCTTCCGTCTATCTGCACGTAGTTTCCTATCACGGTGGAATCCAGTTCGGCTCGCTCTATGAGGGTCAATGCTCCAACGTTCACCCCGTAGCCGAACACGATGTTTCCAACATGTTTCATTTGAACTCTCTCTCCGCATGGCCCGACTGCTATTCTGATTCCTTCAAAGATTACAGAACTTGGGTGGATGAAGAGGTTTCTGCCGTATACGTTTTCTGCCGGCTCTCTGTTTTTGTTTATCTTGTTATGGATCAAGGTAAATTCGTAATCGACGTGTTTTGTTCTGTGGTAGATAATATTTTTTGGAACAAATCTTCCTGAGAGGTCAAGGTCTTCAGGGATTATTATCAATACGTTCTTGTCGGAACCCATCGCTCGATAGAAGTACTTGAAATTTCTTGCGAACGTTATTGCTCCGTCTTTAAGGTTTTCTATGGAACATGTTTTGTTGTACCCTTCAAATATGTCACTCATTTTCAAACATCTCGTCTCCGGTTTCGTCTTTCTTTTTTGTGGAGAAACTTCCGAAACCTATTTCTGTAAAATCGTCTAATGGTACTTGGTCCGATTCTCTTATTATCATGTTCTTGTAGTCTATCTCGCAATGTATCTCTACTCTTGCCTGACCGCTCCGGTTCTTTCCTACGTACAGTCTGAGCCTGTTCTGTTCAAACTCTTCTCTTGATTGTCTCACTACGAGCACTAGATCGGCGATCATGGCCTTCTCCCAGGACTCGGAGAGGTTAGAGATGTCCGATTCTGTCCTTTGAAAACCTGCCCTGTTGATCTGAGAAGCTGTCCAGACAGGGCAGCCAAACTCTGCTGCCAGAGCTTTTAGTTGCCTGTATATGAGTCCTAGGTCGTTTCTTCTTTCTGTGTTTTTGACGGTGGACTTCATGAGGTCGGCGTAGTCGACTATGATGAGGTCCGGTTTCCTGTTACTGGCCATGATTTTTCTTTTTATGTACATGGCCAACATGTCTTTTGTTAGTACTTCGGGAGGGAATTCCTTGATAAGAAGGTAACCCTTGTGTTCTTTCATAAATTTATCCACGTATCCTTGGATGACTTCCGGTGGGCTATTTATGATGTCCATCATAGGTCTGCCAGAAATGAGGCAGTCGTACCTCTGCATAACTTCTGAAGTGGTCATTTCCAGGGAGAAGTGGTACACGGTCTTATCGTGCATCAGAGCTTCTTTTCCTATGTTCACAAGAAACAACGACTTTCCAAAACCAGGAGGCGCCGCTATGAAGTAGAACTTGCTTGGGTACGCTCCTCCGTTCAGAATGTGGTTCATCTTTTCTGACCAGGTAGGAACTATCTTGTCCTTGTTCTCAGAGAGCTTGTCTCTTTCTCTCTTGGTAAAGTCGTTCAGCTCCATTTCTCCGAAATCTGCGTCAAAGGTCAGTTCGTTCAGGAGGTTGTACAGCCTGGACTTTATGTTTGAAAGGTCCTTCTCTTCGATGAGACCGGCGTTCATGTTCGTGTCGGCCGTTTTTACCGCTCCGACTATTTCTTGCGCGTTCCTAAGGATTACGAGGGATTTTATCCTTTCGATGAAGTAGTCGATTGTGGAATTTTCGTTTATGTCGTTGGATTCTCTTCTCTTCATCCCCTTTTCTATGGCTTTGGCTATCTTGGAATTCTTATACTTTTCTATGATGTAAAATTTGTCTTTGTTGTTAAGGCGGTCGCGTATGACGTTGACAAAATCCGTCTGCATTTCTGGATCAGACAGAATTTGTTCGTCGAAGAAATTAAACTGAAATGCCTTCTCGAACACAAATAGATGGTACTCGTTCACCGACTCCAACAATGTGTTCAAGAGGTTCACGAACATGTCGTTGGAGAGGTTGATGTATTTATAAATCAAATGTCACCTCAGGAAAAGTAATAGCGGGCCAGGATCGAACCCATTTAATCTCTCTTATGGAGGAGAGAGAACCCGCTATTTTAATCAGATGCTGTTAATCTTCTGAAAACGATATTGCTAAACATGCTGTTTTAGGCATGTTTATGAAAACAGGATAGCCTGTTTTAGTCTTGCAACTGATCGTGGAGTTGGGTTCTCCTTTTTCCGCTTTTAGAATGACAGTTTTGTCATCCTGTAAATCGGCTAGAGTTACGCCATTGTCCGATGGATCTGCAGCGAATACGTTTTTGATTTTTATTTTCATCGTATTCTCCTTTCGGTTTTACGTCCCGCGACGTATTTACGTTTTGCAACGTAAGTTTAATTAAAGTTCTATGTTTTCAAAGTCGGCGTCTACTGACGGTTTGCTTCCGACAGGAGTACTTGGAGTCGAATCACCAAAGTCGACGCTCTCGTCGATCGGAGGAGCTTTCTTGGCGTAGGTGCTGTTTCCGCCCTGTGCTGGTCCAGGTCCTGCGTCTGCAGCGTTTCCGGCTCTTTTCACCGCGTAGTTCTCTGAGACGATGCGGCTATTCTCTTGTACGAACTGCCAAGCGATGAGAGGGGCCATGTTCACTATGAAATAGGACTCTTCCTCACCAAGACCGAATGAGTACGACTTGTTCTTTTGGGAGTTGTAGATGGAGAGCATGACGTTGTACTTGAAGTTGAACGGCGACTTCACGTCGGTAGCGTTCCTGTTCTCTACCCTCTTCAGTGTGAGGACGGACTTGTGCTTCACGTCTCCGTCTCCAAAATAGTGTTCGAGGGCGTACGTGTCCTGTTTTACTCCGGTTAGGAGGTTCTCAAAGATCTTCTTGATCTTGAGCACTTCGTTGTAGCCGAAGATCATGGGAATCTTGTTGTCGTAGTCGAACGCTCTGGTCTGCCCTTCCTTCGCAGGAATGACTTCGATTCTGAACCTGGTCTGGTCCTTGTAAGAACTGAGTTCGAGTCTGAGAGCGGACGTTTTGTGGTAGAAGAGCTCTGAAAAATAAGTTTTAGGCGTTGCCATTTGGTTTCTCCTTTTTGGCAGTATAGTCACATTGTAGCGTGATTTCGTGCTTTTGACACATAGTTTGTTTAATTATGAATCCGTTAACATAGACGCCGTCTAGTGGCATCTGAACTTTGTTTTCTATTCTTTTATTGATCTCTATTATTTTCAATTTTTAAGAGCTCCATTTCAAAAGGAACCACGTCCTTCTTCAGAGTAAACACTTTTTCCCTAAGCATGTTAAGGTATTTTTTTGGTCTCTGTTTGTTCATGAGTTTTTTGTAATCTACGGAACTATCACTGTTCTTCTTGTCTTTAAACAACACGTGACTGAACCCGTTCATCACAAACTCAAGAGAAGGAAGTTCCTTGAACTTTTCGACCTTTGTTATTTCCACAAAAACTAGTTCTTGAGAATTGTTTTTCTTGTCAAATTCTCTGACCCTTACGATCTCCTTCTTGTTCTCTTTGTTTACTTTAAACAGCATCAGGGTGCAAAGTGCCTCCCCTAGGATTTTTTGTGCCTGCAGTTTGCTACCGCAGTCCATGGTGTAGATGTCACTGCTGCTCTTCTTGTGGTGGTGAATGCTGGTGTTGCTGATGTTCTCCCTGCTTTCAAAGTTGATGATTCTCATGGTCCCTGGTTTGATCTCTTCGATCTTTTTCCAACAGTACTGTCCGTGTTCGTAACAGTATACCTGCGTTCCTTCCGCGAACATACCCATAAAACCAAGCTCGTCTTCTATACTGTACATCATCTTTTCGCCCGTATAAACTATTCTAGACGGGTACAGCGGCGAATGAGAACAGCTCAGTAGGGCCACGGAAGACAGGTCCATGTTTACTGGAACTCCGGTCTTGATTGACTCTATCTGGTTGTTGTACAGGACCTTATTTAAGAGCTTGAACAGTTCCATGCTCCTGAACCTTGGTCCGCCCCATCGATTAGCATAGATGGAAACTGTCTGTAAGAGACTTTCTATGTGAATCATTTTAATCTTTGTCTAACCAAAGTTCTTTACCGACAAGATTGACATGAGGCGACATCCAATTATTTGAATCGTTTGGCAATATGACGTCTATTGTTTTAGTTTGCGTGAATTTACCGTCTTCAGTCGGACAATATTTTACAAATTTGACATTAATTTCATCGCCATATCTTGGATTTAAGTCTATTATTCGACTTAAATAATCTCTTAGTTCTCGTATCGTTGACATAATTAAAGTCCGGTTCTACCCAGCGTCAGAGGACCGGCTATGGCTACCGGACCGCCTTTCTTGTTGTTGTACGACCTCTGGTTTATTCCCATCTGGCTCGCGTTCATGTTAATTGCGCCTGAAAAATTTATCACCTGATTTTGTTTGTGTAAAAACGCTTTGCATTTCTTGTTAGAACACATTCCTGCAATTACTGTGTCGACATTGACACCAGGTTCATACGCATTAAAATCACTAAAACTGATGAGTATTTCCGTAAATTTCCCGCACTTGTCGCACTTAAATTCATAAATTGGCATGTACTACCTCCTTCATATCGTGAAAGTTTTTGCCTGCGTAAATTTTGTATCTGATGTTTGGTGTCTTCACTGCCATTCCGACAGCAGGTGACTTACCCAAGACCTGTTCGTTGAACGTGTTGACTCCTTCCAAGATTATTCCTGGAATCCTTGTGAAAGCCACTTCTATTTCGTCACAGACGTCCTTCATGTGTTCGTCTGGAACGTTAAAGGTTGCGGAGTCGTGGCAGGTGTTTACCACGTTCACTCCGTACTCTTTCTTTGTCCTATTTATGAATTCTATCATATTTAGCAACATCATGTCCGAAGAGGTCGATTGTATCGGCATGTTGTGAGCACTTAGAAAACTCCTCCAGTAATTGTCAGAACTCATGTCGTCTTCGGAATACCTTCTCTTTCTGAATGACGCTCCGAATATCATTTGGTTCGCCTTAAGGAATTCTCCTACTTTGACCTTCATCTCTTCCATCTTCGGGTACCTCTCGTAAAACAAATCGATGTACTTTTGGGCATCCTGTTCGGAAGAATTCAGTTTCTTTGCGAGAGTCGTCTTGCTTGCCAGGTATATCATTGATATTGTGATCTGCTTGGCAATCTCTCTTTCCTCGTCGTCTATGTCTTCCTTTTTGAAGATGGTCTTTGCAAAGTGCCTGTAATAATCCGGGTTATCATTCAAATCGTCGATTAAATGATAATCCTGACAGAGAAGGGCAGCGACCGCCACCTCAGCTTGACTCATGTCAACGTGTACCAAACTGTGTTTCTCGCTATCTGACAGGAAATATTTTGACGTAGGACTCCCCATCTTCATCTTGTTCAACTGTGGTTCGGCGTACTGCAGCCTTCCGGTCTTTGTGGCGAACACGAAGATCTCCGGGTGTACCCTTCCGTCGGCGCTTTCTGTTGACATCTTCATGGTGGGTCTTACTATGTCGTCTATCTCCCATGCCTGAAGGCTCATGAGTCCTTTCGCCATCTCTTCGTACGGAGCGACCTTCCACCCTGTCCATTGGATGAACAGTTTGTCTAGTTGGACTATATGTGACACTTTCTTGTAATGTTTTACGCTTATTTCGTCCGCTTGGATCTCTCTGTTTATCTTTAGGAAGAGACTGTGTTCGGCTGCGGCGTCTTCTGCTGCATATTTCAACGATTTAAGCGCACAGTCCAAACATTCATCTGAGGTCATCGTCTGCCAGTTCTCTATGTATCTTATGTACTGTTTGACGTAGGCGTACTGGGAGTAGTTCAGGAAGTCTCTGGAGACCGACTTAAGGTTGTAACCTTCGATTTGTCTGTTCTCAGAAATTATGTGAAGCATTTGCATGGCGTCTTTTATGATGTTGTTCTCCAAGAAGTCTTCGAACGATCTTCCAAAAAAATTACATACTCCAAAGATGTCAAAATCGCACTTCCATGCTGTGAACGTTTTCTTCTTGTCGAATATGTACTTTTCAAGCCTACTAAGGACAGCGATGAGGTTATCGCCTTTTATGTCGTGCATTACCCCTGGTAATCCGAGATTTATGGCATGACCGTAACCGTCTTCCCAGCTGAAAGAGGCTATGTATATGTGGTGTTTTGTTTTGTCCCATATCTGGAGACCGGCCGTTTCAAAGTCAATGGCCACTGGGTAATAGTCCGGTAGTGCAAACAGCTCGTCGATCACCTGCATGACCTCGGAGAACTTCATTGCCATGTTGACCTTGGGCGAGAACCCGTTCTCCACTATATCAACTTTTGGATTCTTGTGTATGTTCTTGCTCTTTGACGTGTAGACCTCTTCCGGACCTGCCTGAAAGCTTCTTGTGGCCCTCTTGAGACTTTCCAGGCAAGACTCGAATGCCATGAAGGTCTCAGGTTTGGCCATTGTGAAGTCAAGCGGTGGCATGAAGGCGATGAAGTAGTGTATCCCGCTGCTCTTGATGAAGTAAGAGAACTTGTGAACCTCTTTCCTGTCTTCTTTGTAGAACTCGTTTATGTCGACAAGGAACTTCTTGTACAGCGAGGCTCCGAACACAAATAGGATCTCGTCGTTCTGTACCCTGTAGTTCTTGAGACTGTTGACGGCCACAAGGTTGTTGGCTATCTTGAGGTTGATCTCGACGCTGTGTTTCTTCTTTATTTCTTTGAAGATCTCCACCAGCTTGTCAAGGTTCTTCTTTTCCTTGGGCTTCTCGCATATTATGTTTATCAGCATTTTGTTTTTTGTTCCATATAGTCGATAAATTTATATATTGTGTCGAACCTCTTTGATTCGTCACGGCAATCAACGAATTCGCATCCTAAATAGTCACAGCCCACTTGTTTGCAATACTCTATGCATTCTTCGTCCGCAGATTTCTTGCTGTCTTCCATCTTTCCTCTTACCATGTCAAGAGTTATTTTGTCACCCGGTTTTAGATTGAACAACTTGTGATACGTCTTGCCATGCCAATGCATTAGTTCGTTTCCATTATCAAAATCTCTAACGTATATTCCTATTTCCATAATGGTTGCGATTACTAGCTTGGGTTTCTCTTTGTATCCCCAGTTTATCATTCTTTGATTTCCTTGACGAACTTTATGTTTTTTACCTGAGCAAAGTTGTTGCTCTTCGAGATGGTCCCGTAATAGATGTTATTATACACTGTTCTGCCATCTTTTGTACTATCCTCGAACGCTTCGGCGTATTTCTCCCAGAAGTACACCCTTGGGAGGGTCGTTACGCCGTCAGATATTTCAAACGTGTGGTACGCCTTCCCCTTAGCTGTCTTTTTCTTGAGGATGCTTTTTATCCTAAATAAGGAGCGTATCTGTGGCTCTTCTTCGAGTTCGTCTAGGTTGTTAAGTATGATGTCTTTCTTCTTTTCCTTTATGGACTTCTTCAGCATTGCGAAAAAGGTGATCTCTGTGAAACTGACATTGGCAAATTCGGACTCGTTCTTGATGATCGCGTTGAGGTCCAGTGTCACCTCTTCGTCTTTGTACTTTCTCTTTTTAACGAAGTAGTTATACATATCGGACCTATTCTTTCCTTCAGAGATGGAGTCAAGAGCTCCGGAAAGGATGAGTGCCATGATGACTCTCTTGTTCTTGACGTATTTGTTCTCTGAGCTTATCAGGTCGTCAATGGAGGTGAACGGTCTGAGTTCCATGATGGCCTTTGCGGCCTCTTCGGATATTCCTTTTATGAGGGACAGTCCGAAACGCAGGTTGTTGTCGTCTTCTATTTCAAAGTTCGTATTGGACTTATTCACGTCGACCTGTAGAACCTTCACGTCTCTTCTTGTCTTGAACCTTTCTTCTTCGTAGTAGTAGACCGGATTTGTCATGATGTGTGAGATGTACTTTCCTACAGTAGAGGAACCGTACTTGTCTTCTTTCGATCTGGATGTGTTGTTCAATAGAGAACAGTAGAACTCTAATCCATAGTGGGCTTTCATCCAGAATTCTCTAAACGAAGTGATTGTGTAGGCGTCACTGTGTGCCTTGTTGAAGGCGTACTTGGAGAAACTGAATATGAGGTCCCACAGTCTCAGGACTTCTTCTTCAGGCATTCTCTTCATTGCGTTGTTTACAAACTTATCTTTCCAAGACATGACTCTGTCTATTCTCATGTCTTCGAATTTTTTAGACGCTTCTTTCTTTGACAGGTCCTTTCTGACTTTATTCACTTCTATTGCGGTAAATTCGCCAAGTTCTACGAAACACCTCATGAATTGTTCCTGGTACGTTAGAACGCCGTACGTTTTGCTCAGGATGTGTTTGTACGAGTCGTGGATGTCCCATTTGCCGTCTCTTTTTCTTTTGGCAAACTCCCTGTGCATTCCCATCTCAAGAGGACCAGGGCGGATAAGGGCGTTGATGGCCGACAGGTCGTCAAATGTGTCAGGCTGTATCATTGCCATGGTTTGGTTTGCAAGTTTGCTCTCGAACTGAAAGATTCCGGCAGTGTCCGTTCTCTTGGCAAGTTCGTAGACCTCAGGGGCTTCGTACGGCACGTCGTCCCAGTTTATGTCAATACCGTGTCTTTTCTTTATCAGGTCCATGGTATCGGTCACGACCTGAAGGTTGTTTAGACCAAGAACGTCAAATTTAACGAAACCTTGTGCGGACAGTTCGTGGTAGTCACCGCCTTCCGTGTTGGCAGTGACTATGTTCTTTGACGCTCTCACGAGCGGTATCCATTCGCTCAGGTCGACCGAGGACACCACGAGACCGGCGGCGTGCATTCCTGTTGATTTTAGGGAGTTCTTTATCCTCTTGAACAGCCTCTTAACATCCGGGTACTTATCGAGGAAGTCCTGTACTTTCGGGAACATGGTACACAGTTCCTCGTAAGAAAGGTCGTCTATGGTCATCTTCCTTCCCTCTTCTCCTCTGAGGAAATGGGGAAGGCCGGCGGTGAGCGAGTTTGACTCCTGAAAATCCACGTTGTACATCTTGGCGGAGTCCTTGATGGCCGTCTTTACCTTTGAGACGAGGTAGGTACCGATGGACGCAACCTTTGACCTTCCGTATTTCTCGGTCAGGTACTCCTTGACGGCGTCTTTTACTTTTGGCTCGAAGTCCATGTCAACGTCTGGAAGGTCTCCTCTTCCTTCGTCGATGAACCTTTCAAACATTAGTTCGAACTTGATTGGGTCTATGTCTGTTATCCCCAATAGGTAATTCACTAGACTTCCTGCGGATGAACCTCTTCCTGGACCGGCTGCGTACTTACCGTATGTTTTTGTCACCCAAGAGTATAAGTCTTCCAATATGAGGATGTAGTCTACAAAACCAAGTTTTACGATAGTGTCGTATTCTTGGCGGCACCTCTGCTTGTACACCGGGTTTTTGCTGAGGCCTTTGGCTACCAGGGCGTCGGCAACTTTCCGGTACAATATCTTATCGCTGTTCTCAAAGAGCTTGGGAAGCTTGATGGAGGTGTCCAGTTCTATGTTGTCTATCCTAAGGAATAGTTCGTAGTTGTTCTTGATGCATTCCTCCATGATTTCTTTACAGTCAGAGTTGTAAGAAGCGTTCATTATGTCTTCTCGTGTCTTCAGGTATAGGTCGTTGACAGAGAACTCCCAGAATTTCTCTTCGGTCTCTTCGTTCTCTATTTCTCCGCTCTCTTCTCCTTCTTCTTTGTCTTCTTCTTTCGTATACGTCTTCTTGGACTGGAGCATGAGAATGGCTTCGTGTAACTTTTGGTCCTCTGGGTACAGGTAATGAGCGTCGGAGGTGAGAATGGTCTTAACGCCGTGTTCTTTGGCTATGTCGTAGAGTTTCGGATTCAATTCGAACTGGACGCCATAGTTTATCGACATAAGTTCTATGTAAAAGTTCTCGCCAAACGTCTCCTTGTACTTCTTGACAAAACTGTCCGCCCTTACTTTTTCTCCTGAGGAAAGGAACCTTGGAAGTTCTCCTCCGGCACATGCAGTAGAAACGATGATTCCTTCCTTATTTTCCGCAAGAAGGTTAAAATCTATCAGCGGGAACTTGTAGAACGAGTTCATGTAGGCTTCTGACGTGATCTTAAATATGTTCTTGAGACCCTGGTAGGTCTGTGCCAGAACGAGAATGTGGTTCCTTGGTGAAGAGAATTTTTTTCTCATCTCAACGGCGTTGTCTTCGTCGGAACCTATCCACGGCATCAGCAGTTTTCTGTCAGGGATGATGTACAGTTCCGCTCCAAATATCGGTTTGATTCCGGCTTTCTTGCACGCCTCGTACTGCCTGAAGTAACAGCTGATGTTGCCATGGTTTGTCAAAGAACATGCCGGTACGTCATGTTCGACTGCCCATTGGACATGTTCGTCGACAGAACCCATTCCGTCACGCATAGAAAATTCGTTATGGTTGTGAAACGAAATGAAGGGATACTCTGAGGACATTACTTCTTAAACGTTTCTTTGTAGATGATGTCTGCTACTTCCTTCTTAGTCTTATTGGATGTGTCAATATAGACAGTATTTAGATCAAGTTCATCTATAAATCTTTGGTATTTTCCTTCGATTGTTCTTTGTGCTTTCATCTTTTCTGCAATCGTTTCAGGCTCTGGCATAAAACCACCTGAGTTTCTTATACCGTATGTTTTTGTTGCATCATCTTTTAAGCGTTTTATGATTCTATTTTTTAAAGCTTCGTCTGTGTTTACGGTTAAGAAAAAGATTTTGTACTCGAAATTATTCTTAAGGACGCTGACGAATTCGTTATAAATTTGTTTGTCATATAGCTCATTATACACCATTTCTGACAAGAAGCATCTGTCTAGGAGAATTTTTTTATCTTTAACTGAAATGAGGTACTTGAGACAAGTCATATGAGAGATCTGATAGACAACATCACGAGGGACGTGAATATTATGAGGATATATGATGGTGCCCGCCACATTATAATTGAAAGCGAAATGCTGCGCATCATTGAATCTCGGATGGTAAAACATGATGATGGACTTCTTCTTCTTAAGGATGTCTAGCGTGGTCGTCTTGCCTACGTAGTTCGCGCCTTCGATTATCGAGAGCATGCCTCCGCCTTAATGGTCTCTATCCCGTTTGACTTTAGGTATACGAGACCGTCGTGGTTTCTGTATTCTTCTACATAGTACACTGTTTTTACCCCTGACGAAACTAGTAGTTGAGCGCAGGATTTGCACGGTTCCTTAGTAATGTAAACAACGCAACCGTCAGTTGCTATTCCGTTTTTTGCACAGAACCCGATGGCATTCGCTTCGGAATGAATGGAATCAAAACAACCATCCGTCTGCACCGTATAGGGTTCTTCTCCGACTACGTTGATGACCGAGTCTTTTTGTCTGCACGTTATTGAATCCAGGCATTCAAGGGCTCCTGGAGGACTTCCGTTGTATCCTGTGCCGATGATTCTGCCGTTTCTGGTTATAACACACCCGGCGTACCCTCTTCTGCAAGTGGATTTCTTCGCCAACATGAACGCCAGGTTGAGATAAATATCGTGTGTCGTGACGTCCTTAGGAGTGATCAGGCCACTTAAGGGCATCAACATGTTTATGTATTTCACTTTAACTCTCCACTTCGTATTTCCAACTAGAGATGCAGTCCCCTAACATCTGTCGTCCGTGGTTTTCGTTCTCCACTGTCGAATCTCCGCAGACTACTATTTCGTCCACGATGGTCTCTATTTCATCCGCTATGTTCACCACCATGTCTTCAAACTCCGGTTCAATGTCGAACTCAAAGATTATTTTCATTTTGTCTCCTTAGAATGATGGTCCGCAGAGAACTGTTTTCGCACCTGGTTCTATGACACCGCCCTTAAGAGGCATCCAGTCGCCATATTCCTCCGTGTCAACAGCCCAAAGCCTTCTAAGTTGAAACTCTGGATCAGTCTTTTCAAATCCTAATACTAACATTTTGCCTGCCTGAAACATCGCCTTAGTACAATCGATTCGAAACGCAGTAGCAATATATAGAGGCGCGTGAGTGCTAGGAACCACTTTGCAAGCTTCTTTAAATAAATCGCTAGAACTATTGAGTTCAACAATGCCAACATATTCAGTTATGTTATCTTTGTAGTGACGAACGGACGCTTTGTCGAGATAAAGTATGTTACCGTCTTCGGTAGTACTTTGCTTGTAGAAACGATCAGGATCATCGCCAACAAACCAAGCGTGTGAAATACAGACTGAAAATGCTACGATTGAAAGAACTAAGAGCGCAACAACTGTTTTTCTCATAATTTATCCTTTCACGTTTATGATTGGCGTGATAAAATCCACGACATTTACAACCACGCCCTTCTGTGCGTTCATTACATACTCCAAATCCTTGTAAGCATCGGGAGCCTCGTCCAGAGTCGTTTCGTTCACATTGGCGAGTATCCCATCCATCTGTGTTTTGAACGTATCTAACGTAATGTTCTTTTTAGCAGCACCTCGGGACATCTTACGGCCAGCCCCGTGTGAAGCCGAGTTGAGGTACTCCATATTGCCCAATCCTTCAGTAATGTACACGCCTGAAAGCATCGAGCCTGGGATTACACCGAGCTCATGTAACCGGGCAGGAGTAGCGCCCTTGCGGTGAAGCACATCACCATTATCAAGAACGGTAGCATGATTGTGATTTTCATTGATATAGTTGAACAGTGTAGCATTGTGCCCAACCATGATCTTTACAACCTCCTTCAGCATGTTCTTACGATTATCAAGCGCAAACTTCAAAGCAAAGTTCATGTCCGCCAAATAGGCACGACCAAGATCAGAATACAACTCGAAGAACTTGTGGTAAAGCTGATTATCCTTTTTCGCCTCATTCATGTACCACTGAGCGATCTCCCACCCTGGACGTCGAGACCCAGAGTGAATAGTGATGAAAACAGTTCCCTTGGCATTATAGCCAATTTCAATGAAGTGATTTCCGCCACCGAGAGTGCCATGCTGCTTAGCAGTCTTCGCGTTCACCTTGTCGGTTAACTCCTTATCGTTAGACTGAGACCGAAACTGTTCAGGATAAGGATTGTCGTGTTCAGTAAACCCAACAGGGATCTTCTCCTTGATCAAGTTGAACACTTCAACTCGATCAGCCTGATTGAATCCGTTGATGTCGCTCTGTGGGATTTCATAGCAAATCATCCCGCAACCGATGTCGTAGCCAACGTATGACGGAGAAATGTGATCTTCTACTAGTGCCACAGCGCCAATGGGCAAATCGTAGCCCTGGTGACAGTCAGGCATGACAGCGATAGTCTTCACAAACGGAATGTTTGCGTTGTCGTATATCTGTTGTTGAGCACCCTGCTCAATTTCATTCATTGGAATCAGGGACTTTATTTTGTCCGCATTAGGCATTAAGTTCTTTCCTTACTTTCATAGGGCACATGTTCCTAGTGAATTTCCACAGTGAGGACAGACGTAACATTTTCCTTCCTTTACCATGGATGTATTACATTTAGAACACACTTCTGTTTTTACACCGTGCGGTTCCACTTCTTCTTTTACTTTGATCAGTCCAAGTTCTGTCAGGGTGTCCCATATACAGTCCTTTACGGCTGCTAAAATGTTATCGTACTCTCTGTTATTATATATAAACGTTTCTTTCTGTTTGTATACTTTGTTGTCCCTCATTTCGTAGTAGTTCTCTTCTATGTAGTTCATGTCTTCTAGTTCTTTCAAGAGTTCTAGGATGTTCTGTAGGTTCTTCTCCCTGGTGAACATCATGGACAATAAGCGAGCTATTGGAAGGAGCTGTTTGAAGTACTCCAGGTCCTTACAGCTCAGGAACATTTCTCTGATCTCGTTCTCTTTGAAGGTTATGATCGTGTGGATGCTTGGCCTATTCGACCTTCTGAAGATCTGGTACTTGTAGGCCTTCATCTTGTGGAGGGCCTCTTTGGTTTTCGGTCTTTCGTCAACGTCCGTTAGAATAGAAGCTATTGTTCCTTCGCGGAACACAGTCATTCCTTTTATGTAGTAATTTCCTGTAAAGACCTCTTTCATGAAATGACGATAATTTTCCTTACTTGTTGTTTCTGGGAAATTAATGGTCTTTGAGATGCTGTTGTCTATGTACTGTTGTATCTTGTTCTGCATTTTTAAGTGACCGTCAAGGGATACGTCTCTTGTAGTTTGAAAGAAGTCCGGTCTTTCTCCGTACATCTTTTCAAAACCGAGGGACTTGAACATATTAAAGGCGTAGTTACGGAGTTCCGATTTTCTGGTCAAGTTACCGAATTCATCCCTCATTCTTCTATTTTGGATTAAAGAGAATATTGGTTCTATGCCAGACGACACGTTATTCAGAAGTAATGAAATTGTTCCTGCAGGTTGACAGGTTAACATGGCAACGTTTCTTATCCCATGTTCTTCTATTCCTCTCTTTATGGCGTCAGGAAGGGTCTGTACGAATTTTCCCTGTAAGAATTTTTCCTTGTCAAACTTTGGAAACGGTCCTTTCATCTGAGAAAGTTCTACGGAAGCTTCGTAGGCGGAGTTTCTTATTGTCTGCATGAGCGCGTCAACAAACCCTATGGCCTCTTCCGAATCGTATTTGATCTTCAACATGGCTAACATGTCACCCAGTCCGGTGACTCCTACGCCTATTCTCCTGTCTTGCATGGAGACTTTCTCGGTTTGTTTCAGGGGATAATTCGTCTCGTCCAACACGGCGTCGAGCATCCACACCATGTCGTGGACCGTCTGTCTCAGTCTTTCTATGTCGACTTCTTTGTTGACAAATGGACTCTTTACGAAGGTCGGCAGAACGACCATCCCAAGGTCACAACAGCCGTAATCAGGGAGGGTTATTTCTCCGCACGGGTTGGTTGCTTCTATCTTTTGAAAGTACCAGGAGTTGCTGTACTCGTTCACTCTGTCCTTGAACAAGATCCCAGGTTCGTTGTAATCGTAGGTGTTATCCACGAATTTTTCGAAGATCTCTTTGGCTCTGATCTTTCCGTAAACGGTCGTGCCGTGTTTTAGTTCTATCTCTCCGTCGGTTTTGAGGGCGTCTATGAACTCTTTCGTGACCCCTATGGAGATGTTGAAGTTGGTCAGGTCCTTGTTGCTCTTCTTCGCCGTGATGAATTCCATGATGTCGGGGTGGTTCACGTCCAGGATGGCTATGGCCGCTCCTCTTCTGTTGCCAGCGGACGCGATCGTGGCTACCATGGAGTCAAAAGACCTCATGAACGAGATGGGTCCGGACGCCGCCGCCTTCACTCCCTTCACGAACGCTCCTCTTGGCCTGATCTTGCTGAAGTTAAAGCCTACTCCACCTCCGGCCTGTTGTACTTTTGCCGCCTGCTTGATGGTCTCGTAGATTCCTTCTATGGAGTCATCTATGACTGGCAGGACGAAACAGTTGAGTGCCGTGACGTTGGTTTCCTTGTTCCCTATGGCCAGGAGGGGTCTTCCGGCGAGCATTCCTCTCCTCTCGGAGAGCATCTTGTAGAACGTCTCTTCTATGGACTCTTCCGTGTAATCGTACAGTTCTTTGTCCTTGATGCTTTCCACGAACTTTTTTGCGAGAACGCCGGAGACCCTCTTGAACGCCTGAGAGACTTCCGTTTCGGAGGGTTTCATCTCGTTATCCCTCACTGCATATTTTTCCTGAAAGATTTCCTTGTTGAAATCAAACAGTCGTTCAGCACGAGAAAGGTCAAGTTCTGTCATCATTTTACTCCGTTTTCTTTCTTGGTTGTCCAGTCCCTAGCCATGACCCGTTCCACTTCTTCGAAGAAGAACGGTGCTACTTCTACACCAAGGTGACTACTCATCTGGAGTAAGAACACAATGGCGTCTGTCACGCCGTCGGCTATCTTGTCCTTAACTTCAGGAGTTAGTCCGTCCTGGTACTCTCTTATTCCCTGTTTAGACTTGAGAAGGATGTGTCCTATCTCGCCGAGTTCCTCTACGGCGCCGATAAAGCACCACTCGTAAGAGGTGTCTTCCGGTTTGAAGTTTTTCTCTTGCCATTTCTTGAGTCTCACCTGGACGTCATGGAGATAATTGGTTGCTATTTCCTTGTTTGTTTTTTCCAATAGTTCTGTTATGGATTTTTTTTCTTCATCGCTTAGGTTGATCATGTCACTATCAGTCCTTTTTCTTGTTTGGCTTCTGCTTCTTCTTTTTCTTTCATGGCCGTTATGAACGCGTCCATCTGTTTCTTCTGATCGGCCACGTATTTTACGGAGAAATCGTCGAACTTTTTCTTCATTTCTTCGTTTTCTTTCCCTTCGCTGACGATCTGTAGGACGAAATTCAGGTGCAAGGTGATTCTCTGAACGTCCTGGACGAGCATTCTTACGGCGTCTTTTACTTGTCCGTCGACCATTCCTAGAGCTCTTGTCAGAGTGTCTATCCTTTGGTTTATGTCGTATAGAACCTTCGCGTCAATCCCTGCTTGTTGCGATGTCTTCATCTATCTCTCCTATTTCTATTTGTGTTATTTCTTCCATGTTCATCATTTCTATGAACAGGGACTGAAGATTTTTTGTCTTGAACAAAAGATCTCTTAATTCCTCTTTGTTCTTCATCTCTGCTATGTCGTTTGTCACCATGTCTCTTGGATCTATAAAGCTAAACTGACTTACTGGAATATGTTTTGCCAGTTTTTTGCAGTAGGTATCAATAGATTCTAGTTTAACATCTTTGTCAAAAGCTAGACATATAGGTCGACCGTTTCCCTCGTTTTTTAAGAATTCTAGGGTAGACTTCCAGTTACCCTTTCCAAACGTACACACGGCACTGTAACCGAACTGAGCCGCCTTTAGTAGATTAAACATTGATTCTACCACTATTGTGTGTCTATCGAACCCGGCGTTGTGGAAGAAGTACATCGGTCTGTCTATTCCTGTTTCCAGTTTCTTTATTATGTGCGGTGGACTGTACGGAGTTAACTTAAGGAATTTCCTGCAGTAGAACGACCATTTGTTCACCGGGAATATTATGTAACCGAAGTACCTGTTGTTTCTGTCGGTTATTGGGTACAGCGGAATTATGGCCCTGGCGATGTCGTAGTCTATTCCTCTCATGTCTAGGTATAGGTGGAATTTTTCTTTTACTGTCGGGTCTGTCATTCCTGCAACGTTGGTCGGCAGCACTATCTCCGGTTCCTTCGGCTTTTCGACCTGGTTCTCTTCCAGGATGTTATCCGTGAACGGCTTCTTGAACCTGAACGGGATACCGTAGTTCTTTAGGAGTCTAGTCAGAGGTCCGCTGGTAGAACACTTGAAACAGTTGTAGGCGTTCTTGTTGAAACTGAGGCCAAGGTGGTACTTCCTGTCATTACAGAACGGACATCTTACGCTTAGTTCGCCGCGCTCTAAGTTGGAATGGTACTCGTCCAACTTGAACTTGTAACCTATCTCCTTCGCAATGCCCTTGATGTCTATGAACTGTATCTCATTCACCTGTGTAACTTATCCTCGAGTTTCCATCGACGTCTTTGATAGCAAATATCTTGTTGTCAAACAAGTAGTCCAGTTCTTCTACGACAGAGTGGTGACTTATCAATAGTACCATACAATTTAGCTGAACAGCATATTGTTTGATGAACTCTATCACGTATCTTGCCCAAATGTTGTCAAGGTGGTCGGTCGCTTCGTCTACGATCAAGAATTTCAATCGATTGTTCTTAAAAAACGTCATTGCTATGTCCAAAAGAGAAAGCACGATGATGATATCGATCTTTTGTTTCTCTCCAGAACTCATCTGATCGTATTTGATCTTCTTCCCGGCTATGGTTAATTGTTCGGAAATACTGTTGTCGTTTACGACAAAATTAAATTTTACGTCTTTTGTATAAAAGTTGGCTATGAATTTGTTGATGTTTATGTTTAGGACCTTAATCAGGTCCCCGGCAAGTTTCATCCTGTGCGGCGATTTTGGTGTTAACAGTTCTCTCCAGAATGCTGTCGCCTTCAGGTTAAATTTGGCTTCCGAGTGCTCGTTTTGTATCTCTTCGATTTTATTTTTTGTGTCTTTGATCTGTTCGGCCTGGGACGTCAAAGATCTCATTTTTAGAACAGTTCCGCTGTCGTGTTCTATATTATAATTCAGGTCTCTAATGTCAGATTTTAAGCCAGCAAGTGTTTTCTCAACGTCTGCCTGTTCCTTCCAGACGTTCACTGAGTTGATCTCTTTTTGGAGTTCTTCCAGTCTGGCTATTTCGTCTTTTGCTGCCTTACCTTCTATTTTCTTGGAATCTATGATTTCCTGTCTGTTTGGAAGCGGCTGTTTACACGTCTCGCAGTTCTCGTTCTTCTCGTAGAACTTTATGGATTTTATGCATTCCTTCTTGACGAATTCAAGTGCGGAAAGTTGTTCTATCACAGGGTTCAGTCTTTCCGTGGTTTCCTTTACGACTTTTTGCTTTTCCACCAAAACTTTCTGTAGGTCACAGAACTCTACCTGTTTTGTTTCTAAAATAACTTTGTTTTTCTCTATGTTGGAGGACAGAACTTCTATCTGTTCTTCTACGTTCTTTCTGACCTCGTCTTCTTGTTTCAGGAGACCCTCAAGGGTCTTTTCAAGGGCGTAAAACTCTGTGTTTATTGCTTTGTAGTTCTCTTCGTCGTCTTTTTCAGATTTTGTCAGTATGTTGTACATCTTGGAGATTATGTTTAGGTTGAGGACCTTCTCAAGAGTCTCGATTTTCTGTGTGCTGGAAGACTTAATGAACTTAAACAGTTCTGGATTCAGGACGTTATTGTTCATGAACATGAAGTAGTCTATTCCAAGGATGTTTTCTATCTTTGTCTGAGTTTCCGTGTTAGTAAGGTCTTTCGAAACTTCCTCTCCGTTAATATACAGGTTGACGATGGTGTTTGGAGGGTTTCTGCGTCTAACTATGATGTATTCGTTCAAAAGCTTGCCACCAGAAGACTCGAAGAATTCCAGTTTTAATTCCCAAAATTTCTTTTCCGCATCTATACAGATTAGGTCGTCTAGGTTGAGTTCCTTTTTTATGGATTTTCCAAAGAAAGCAAGAACTATTCCTTCTATGATGGTGGACTTGCCGGCGCCGTTTGAGGACATGTCATGAAGGTCAATTCCTTTTACGAACACGAGGTTTCCCTGGTGTTCTAAGAAGTTTATTTCGTGCTTGCCCTTGAACGAGTTTAGGTTTTCTATTCCAAGTTTTTTTAGTTTAATTGACAAAGGGTCTTCAACCTGTCTATGTATTTTTCTTTCAGTTCCACGTCTACACCGGACTCGTTGAGAGCTTTTTCTCCCTGTTCTATGATGAGGTCAATTATGTTTATGACTGAAACAGACGCAGTTTCCATGTCAGATTCTGTGATTTCGTTCTCGTCCTCAAGGCACTTTACTTCGTACGAGGTGAAAACGTGGAAGTACTTGTTCATGAAGTCTTCCACCTTCTTCCTGCCAGAGTCGCTATTCAGAGCAAATATTCTACCATACACGTTGGTGTGAGTATACTTTTTTAGCTCTTCTTCTATGATTTCCATCTTTCTGTTCGTTTTCTCCTCGTCTTCCAGGTTCAACTGGACGAACAGAGGACAGTACGGGTTCTTTATGAATTCAATGTTGTACCCACTGGAGGTGATTTCCAGGATGGCTATCTCCTTCTTTTCCAGTCTGTCTCCGAAGTTTTGGTTAAGGCACGAGCCAACATAACGAAAGTTATCCCTTATCTTCATCTTGTTGTGGATATGACCGGAAAACACGGCGGCGTATATGTCCAAATGCAGGTCGTCGTACGAATTGGTTTGGCTTACTTGAAAACTGGACGCATGTAATGTCTGGACGTGTTCTTTGAGGTCTATGTGGCAGAATACGTAGACGTTGTTTGACTTATTCTTCTTGAATTTTTCGTATAATTTGCCAAACACTTCCTTGAGTTTTTCAGGGTCCCTTATGTATGGGACAAACACAAAATGGGAATTTATCTCGCTCATGTATTTTATCTTTATGCTGTTATTCACAAGAGTCGTATTTGAATAGTTCTCCAGAGTCTCAACGGCCGATATGTTGTCGCTCTTGTCGTGGTTTCCTTCTATGACTATCCCCATCTGGCTCGTGGACGACTTGTTTATGGTCGTGATGGCGTTGATGGTGGTATTATACCTTTCGACGTAGAACCGCAACGCCTGGTGAAACGTGTCCCCAAGGTTTATCGGTAGCGCTATCCCCTTTTCTTTTACGACGGTTGCTATCCAAGCAAGCGTAGAATACAGTTCGTCTACTCTGGAATATTCCGATATGACAAACTTACTTCTTTTTACGTTGAACGGGTATATGTTGGCGGAGTGAAGATCGGAGTACAGAAGAAGAAACACTAGGCCGTCTCCTTTGGAAGCATGTTAACGAACGGGTCTATGAACCTGTCGGTTGATGCCAACAGGCTGTTTATGTTTTCCCTTATCAGGTGCTGCACAAACTCCATCTTACTGTACGAAGGCTTGCTTTCGATGGCCTTGTATATGACAGACAGAGCTTGTGGAGAGAAGGTACAGTCAAGGAGGTCCACTAGTTCGTAGTTCATGGCAAGGAGTTTCTTATTTTCTTCTGTGAAGTACTTACCAAACTTCTTGACGAGTTTCTCGTATTCTGGATGGTCCTTGGCTTCGTCAAAGACGGTAAACAGCTGTTCTATGGTGGTTGGGCACTCGTGACCGGAAGCTACTATGAGGTCCAGTATCAACTGTCCTCTCTTGTTTCCTATGTTTGGTAACCCTATGATGTTGTCACCCTTATCTCCTATCATCGATTTGAACACTCTCCATGCAGGCGGAGGTATGTCGATTTTAGAAACTTCAGTAAGGTTCTTCTGCGTTATCTTTATCTTCTTGTGCGGATTCCACATGCAGATGTTTGGCTTGCACAACAGCTGGTAGAAGTCTCGGTCGTTGGAGACTATGGTCACCGTCTTGTTTCTATCCGAGAAGTGTCTGGCTACGTACGCCATAAGACTGTCTCCCTCTATCTGTTGGAGGAGGACGAGTTTGACCGGCAGCGTCTTGAGGATGTCTATTATGACGGCCTTCTGTCTCTTGAAGGACTCGCTCTTGTTCACGGCTATGTCGTAGTCTGAACCGCTGAGGTCGGAGAGGTTTATGTCTCTGTTCGCCTTGTAGTTCTTGTACAGCTGTTTCTTGCGGGTGTCCCTTCCGAAGTCAAAGATGATGTACGTCTCTTCTGGTTTTTCTTCGGAGATTCTCAGCCTAAGACCTATGAGAAAATTGTATATGGCGGTCGTTTCCTGTCCTTGGGAGTTCTGGAGAGGACCGGACGAAGACATTCCGTAAAGGGCTCTTACGAAGAAGTTCGAGCCGTCGATTATGAGGATGTCACTCATTACTTACCGTCCATTGTTGCAAATGAAGCTGGCAAAGCATTTTCTTCAGTGACCGAAACTATTTGTTCGGACTTTTTCTTTTCTTCTGCGATCTCTTTTGTGATGACACACTGACACACGATGGGGATTCTGTCCCTTTCGGAACCTTTCACTACGGTCTTGTACCCTCTTCTGCCGGTACTAAGACACTTGTTGCATCCGCTCTTTGCTTTGCTGACGAGATACGCGTCGTTGTACTTGTCCCTGTACTCTTCAACTGTCATTTTCACTTCCCCCCAGTGTACGTTTTGTATATCTTTTCCAAGACATGTCTTATGTTCTTTTTCGGTATCTTCGTTTCTTTTTGAATCTCTCTTATGAGGTCTGCATACACGATATTGTCTATGGACTTGCCTTCGTTACATATGACCTTATTTTTGATGCACTCAAGTATTCTTTTGTTCTCGTCGGTGCTTCTTATTTTTAGGTCACTCATTTTGATTTTGGTTATAAATTCTAAGACAGCATACGTGTGTTCTACGTTTTCTGGGTGACTTCCCATGTATATGTCGAAGTTGGCGTTATTGTCGTCCACGTTGACGGTGATTGGTTCATCAGAGGTTATTGACGTGTCTTTGTACTGGTTCTTTAAGTACCAGAATATCTTGTTCTTAGATATGGCAGTGAAGAACGAGAACGCGTCTCCCTTTGTCTTGTCCCATTTGTGGATGGCTTCCATGATGCCGACCCACGCTTCTTGCGCAAGGTCATCATTTATGTAATTTCTCCTAAGGAGTTTGTACCTACTTATTACGCCGTTTATGAGGTTCTTGAATATAGGTTCAAGTTCTTCAATGATTTTAATGTCACGAGTCCTTTGGTACTCTAGGACTCGCTCTTCGACCTCTTCGTTTTTGAAATACATGATCGCACTATAGAACCTCGTAAATTCTTTGTTTGTTTTCTTCGTATACCTGGCCGAACTCTGTTCTCTTAAATTTTATGACCCCTTCCTGGTTTCCAAGGTCCTCGTTGAGGTTGAGGATCCATGTTGGACCAGAAGAGTTTATTCTCTTGTTTTCCTTGAGATGCTCGAATGCAGTCTGCACTGGATCAAACATTCCAAGATTGTTGTTGAAGATGGAAGTACATTCCAATAGCGGTTGGTGTATCTTGTTTTTGATGGTCTTAAAGTCGATCTTCTTTCCGACTATTCCTGCCGCCTTATCTATGTCGTAATTTCCTGCGTTGGCCATTTTGAGTCTTTGGATTGCTGCGTACTTAGGACCGTGACCACCAGGGGTGAGATACTTGTCACCAAACATCTGGCCAACGTTTTCTCTGTACTGGTTCACTATGAGAAAGCACACCTTGGCTTCGGACAAAGGAACGATGAGTTTTCTCAGTCCTGCTGAGTTCACTCTGGCTCTGATGGCCATCTCTTTGTCGTAGTCTTCGCTTTCTACCTCTTTGAGAGCCGGTGTTGCCGCAAGACTGTCCCACACTATGAGAGCAGGTCCGGTGAACGCTTTGTCGACGATTTTGGACTTGACGACAGTCTTGACCATGTTGTACACGTCTTCCAGGCACCTAGGTTGCATGTAGATGAGATCTTCGGTTTTTACTCCGATGTTCTTTAGTCTTGCTATGGACATTGCGGCCTCTGTGTCAAGGTAGATGACCGGGTATCCCTTTTTCTGTGCCTGTGCTGTCACCATCGCAGCAAGAGTTGACTTGCCAGACGCTTCAAGTCCTGCAATCTCTACGGTTCCTCCAAGGATGAACCCGCCACCAAGGATCTTATCCAGAGTAGGTATACCGGTAGGTATTACGTCAAAGGACTCTATCTCGTTCTGTTCGTCTCCGTGGGTACCGTATATGATCGCCCTCAGCTTGTCAGTGTCCGATCCTCCAGACACCATGTTTCCACCCTTAATCTTCATTTTGCCTCCAGATTGACTACTTTTCTTGCGTTGAATTTGGGAGAAGAGCTGGAATAGTCCTTGAAGAATTCGTAAATGTCTCCGGTTTCCTGATTCAAGAAGAATGTTTTTGGAATATCCGACTGGTGTTCTTTATACTCGAATCTTACGTATTTTTCTTGCATCAGAACGGGTCCTCCTCGTTGTTGATAACACTGTCTGTAACTGGTTCATTTGGTGGCAGGTCGTCGTCTTTTTTGAATCCTTCTACTGCCGCCTTTAGGGAATCTGTATTCTCTTGCATTTTCTCTTTTCGTTTCTCATCTTTTTCCATGTCAATGACTTCTTGGGTGTAGTCCTTGAGATGTTTGAGAAGTTCAGTCATGAACTCCGGTTCAGCACAGATGTTCTGTTCGATGTAGAGGTCAAGGGGCTTCTTATTAACTACGTTCAACACGTTCATATAACCAGAAGATTCTGCGTTGATTGGGTTTTCTACTTCCATGGCAACGTCAAATCTTCCTTCTGGGTTTGTGTATACTTTCACCCTGTAGCGAAAGACGTCAATCAGGTTTATGTTCAGTTCTGCCATTATCTTAGAGATCCTGTCAAGCAGAATGACGTAGAGATAGTCCTGGAAAGAGGCAATCTTGATTTTCTTCTCGTGGATGACGTAAGCGTTGAAAAACTTGGTAGGAACTGCGACGCGCCAGACCGCTTTGGGGACCTTAGTTTCGGATAACCACTTGTCCACCACACATCCTTTGCAGTTGATCCTCTGTGCTCTTAGTCCTCTTGCTTTGGCAAGATCGTAGAGACCAAAGTGAGTGTTGACTTCCTCAAACGGGTAATCAATCTCGACTTCGTCCTTTTCCAAATCAATGGAAACAACTTTAGGGACGATAAGGAACGAATAAGTGTTGTTCTTGAGGAACTTGAGGTAGTCTACCGATCCATTTGTGGAGACCGTGTTCTTTGTTGCTGTGAATTTTTTTTCAAAAGTCTCTTTTGCTCTTATCTTCATACTGGCTCCTTTTTATGCTACTTTTTATATTATACATCATGCTAATTGGTTGTACACAGAGTTTCTTATTTTGTTGTTATGCTATTAAGGCTGCTCCCTACCTTCTTCTTTAGGAATTCATTTAGGCTCTCCTCGCTTGCGTTTTTTGTGAAGTCCACGGTAAACAAGTAGTTCATGATACACAATTTTTCAGTGGTAAGACTCTTTTCTACGTCGAGCTCTTTTCTTTTGGCGCTGTTGGCTCCAAGTATGAAATACGTGCTTCCGGATTCGTCCACACCGGAGAGTTTCTCAATCATGTTGTTCAGGAGCTTGGTGGAATTGATGGTGTAAAATATGTAAGACGGCTTCTGTTCTCCCTTGTCTATCTTCTTCCTGTGGGCTCGGATGATGTTCACGTTCTTGGTGAGTTCTGGATCGAGCAACCCGGTGAGTTCCAGGTTCTTCGTCTTGTCTATGGAAAGCATGAGGACGATGGTCTTGTTGGTGACGACCTCGAACGTGTCTCCGAACTTCTCTTTTCCCCAGTCGAATGTGTAGAAGTGTTCGTTGTCTATCCTGTAGACGATGACTTTTTCAGAGAACTCTTTTAGTCTAGGAATGAACTGCGTTATCTGGTTGGCTATGAAGCCGTTACTGAACTTGTGTGAGAGCGGTTTGATCGGAAAGAACACGCTCATGATCTTCGTGGTTGATACTTTCTCTGTGGTTGTTTCCATCTTTTACCCCTGCAATTTGGTACTATACTAATACCTTCTTGTATTTTTGAACACGTAGTTACTCGTTAGCCGCCGATAGTGGTTGGCGGTTCGCGCGAAGTGTCGATTCCACCGGACGCTAATGTCGGTCCACCCATGCTAGTCTTGAAATCGCTTTCTCCGCCGTATTCGTCAACAGAGTCTTCCCCGTCGTCGGCGTTGAACATTTCGTCTTCGCTTTCCTCTTCTGTTGCGGTCTCACCTGCGACCATGTCTCCTCCGGTGTCATCACCGGGAGGTTTTCCCTGTTCGACGTCAAGTTGCTGTTTCTGCATCTTGTACTGTACGTAGGTAGGATTGAGGATGATGTCTCCACCTTCAAGAGGCTTCAGACCGTACTGTGATCTCATCTCGTTCACGGTCCTTAGATAACCGACTTCCTGGGTTTCCATGTTCATCTTCTGGGCGTCGATGACGTCCGTGTAACCGTAGAAACTGAATTCCCATTCTCCGTCGGTAAGAGGACTGATGATGTATTTATTTATGACAGTTTCCATGAACTTTAGGAAAGGAACAAGCCCTTTGTCCTTCGAGAACTTGATTCTTTCGATAGCAGAGGAATCGCTTAGACTCCTTCCGCCGGCACCACCGGAAACACCCCCCTTGTTGGGGAAGTTGATTTCGACCGGGTCAATCTGGTATATGGCGCAGATGACGTTGACAAGGTATTCCAACCACCTTGCGAACTCCATCTCTCTGTTGGACTGGTTGAAGTTGATCCATTCAAGACCCTCAGAGGCGATGATTGGAGTCTTCCAAGCGTTGTTCACTCCGGCTATCTGCGAGTGCCAGGCTCTGCGGAACGCGTCAAGTTCTTCGGTCGGCAAGGAGGTTCCCTTGACGTTCAGGATTCCCTTCGGTGCTGAACCCTGCGTGAAAAACCTCTTGTTGTACTCTTCTCCGTAGATTTGAGCGGCGATGTAGTTGAGTGCCATCTCGATTTCAGATACGCCGTAACCGTTCGTCCTAATGTCCGTGGTCGGGTTTCTGAGAGCGAAGGCCATCTCGTCGTAGGTGTAACCGGTGTACAAGATACCGTCTAGGTATTGGACGAAGTATATCCCCTTGTCCCTTTTTGTTTTCGGGTCGGCGATCCTGATGGTCCCTGAATCCACGGCATAAACCGCGGCAGGCTTGTTAGTCTTAGGATCTTTCACGATTTCGAAACACAGTTGGTCGAAGGTGAGGCTATCTCTCGTTATCTTCTTGAGAAATTCCATGAAATTACTTCTTTCAGGATCGTTTCCCAGTGTTTCTCTCTCCCCGCAGTTTTCGATGAAGTCCATGAGGTACATCATCTTCTTAACCTGTTCTTCGGTCATGGTTTGAGGAGGAAGGTTTGGATTGGCCTGTCTTAAGAGGTGACCGAACTTCTGTGATTTTGGGTAGACCGTGTAACCGATCCTGTCATTTGGAGTAAGGTACTGGCTGGAAAACAGGGAGACCTGGTTCACCCTGGTATTTATGATGGAGGCTATTACGCCGTTCCTGTAAGAGATCTTTCTAAGAAGTTGGTAGGACAGCGACCACGACGTGTTCTTCGACTTGAATTGCAAATAGTCGAGTACGAACAGCGGGTCGTAAAATTTGGATACCGGTTTCTGTTCTGAGGGGTCCTGTGCTCCGACTATCTTTCCGCCAGACAGTTCTACTTGCTTAGACTTAGATATGTCCGCCGTTCCACCATTCTCTACGAAAAGAGGACCAGCTAAAGTCGCGTTCTTTTTTCTTGCCATTACGAACTCCTATTTTTATTTAAATAAATTTCTTACTTTTCCGACGTATATCTTACCGTCGACTAAATTAGTTGTTTTATAGACAATCATTAGATAAACTTTTTATAGTCAATAAGTTCTGCTGTATCTGGTAACAGGAATCTTATGTGTTCGTTTCTATTTGTATCCTGTTGTTCCTTATATACAGAGAGCCGGTCGTCATACATTGTCTTTTTATTGTCTGGTTGCGGGTGTAATGTCACTCCAGTTCCAGGGAACTGGTCAGCGTTTAGGAATCTAAAGCTAGAGACCTGCTTTTGGTTTATCAGGATGAACGTTCCAATGGCAACCGCGATGATGGAGTCGTCCTTTTTGCCGGCTTCCGCTTCTGGTTTGTTCTTTTCAGAGTAAACAAAGCTTAGGGCCTGGTCCAACCATATCTTGCTGTACACGACCAACATGTTGTTCCTAAGAACTTCAGACAGGTTGTCCAGAATGAGAGGCCTGGTGGCAGAATTTGTCACGAACCCCGGTTTTCCGTCTGTTCCGTGGTATATATTAGGGTACTTGTCAAGCACTTTGGTGCCGTCCTGTAACAACCCGTTGACGGCCCAGTAACACAGAAGGTGACCGTGGTTGTTCCTTTCGATGGCCAACTGTGGGTACCTGTAGAGGGAACCCAGGTGGTACAGGAGTCTCCAGAACTTTGGCATAGGTATCTTCTCGCTTATTTCGGCGCACATCTCTATCCTTACTGGGTCCTTGTGCAGTCTTAACATGTAGGCAGCAGACGAGGAACCGGTAGGGTTTCCTTCCGCCGGATCAACACAGAGTATGTGTCTAAACTTTGGATCCGGATCGAATGTCTTGTAGATCTTTATCTTCTCCTGTTCCACTTTCTGCCATTCGACGACCTTGTTGGCTTCTATCCAGAGACTGATTGACTTTATCATGTCCCTGTCAAAGAAGGGTTTTCCGGACGAGAGGAAACAGGACTGGTCGTCTTCTGGGTACTCTTGGAGGAACTTTTCCTTTAGGGTCTGTTGTTTTGACCTTCTCCACGCCATCTGTTGGAGGTTAGTACCGTGAACGACCATGAAATCTTTTTCTTCGTCGGTCAGAGTCTCCTGTATGTAGGCCTGTTCTTCGTTCCCTATTTCGAACTTGTACTCGGCGTGATCGAACCAGCGGTAGAAGTGAGGATAAGGAACGTCATTTATCTTTCTCTCTATCTCCGAAGTCCTGACGGCTTCCATGTAACTGTCGTGGAAGTGGTTGTACCCGTTCGCAGTGGTCTCGAAGATGATGACACCGTTCTCCATTGGGACGGTCTGAATGAGCGACGGAAGGATCTCTTCTGGTTTGTCCCAGAAAGCAAATTCTGAACAGTGGAGTAGGTTGATGGTAGTTCCTCGACCAAACCCGGTGGATCCGGCGGTACCGATGAAGATCTTCGAATTGATCGTCTCGAAGACGATTTCTCTCCTTGACGAATACTTGCTGACCGGTCTTATCTCGTCGGGGAGATTGTCGTACATGAGTTTCGTGATTTCGAAGATTCTGGCAGTAGACTCTGCGTCGTGAGCGATGATGACCGCGACGGTGTTGGGAACCAAAATGGCTTCTGCCAAGAACAGGGCACAGATCATAGTGGTAAAACCAAGCTGCCTTGGCTTCAGGATTATGTGCTGCCTGATCCCCTTTTTTCTTAGGTCCAGGTACGTCGCGTAAAACTGTTCCTGTATGTCGTTGAACAGAAACGGTATGATCTGGCGCTTCTTGTCCTTGATGGAGATGAAGGTCTCAGTAAAGAACCTGTAATCGTTCAGACACAGACCGACTATGTTTTCTTGGGTGTATTCGGGGACGGTCTTACTTGTCAAGGCCGCGTTCCTTGCGTTTTCCTATGACAAATTCTGCCAACCTTATCGTGGTCTCGTCACCACCGGAAGCCGCAGCTTTGGCTACCTGTGATATGGTGGAAGCGGTCCTGTCGTTTAAGGCGTCCTGCAGTAATTCTTTGGCATTCTCTATCAGCAGAGCCGCGGATTGCATTCTGACTTTGTCTTCGTCTGCGGTTACCAGTAAATCTGAAAGGGTGTTGATGGCGTCGTCGAACTTGCCTAAAATCTTGGCCATCAGGTAGGTCTTGTTGTCCTGCACGAGTTTCTGTTTGATGTCTTCGAACTCTGCACTGAGGATTATTTCTTTGAATTCTTTACTGGACAGACCAAGGGAGAGCATGATGTCTTGGCGCTTGTTACCTTCGAACTGCATTGTGGCGACTTTTTCCACCAAAGACGAAAACTCTTCATTATCTATCTCTACTATGGAGAGGCCGCTATTTATCTTCTCAATACTGGACAGTTGGGGGTTAGATTCAACTATACCGTCTTTTGCCCTTACTAGTCTGTTGAGATCATTGAGCTCTCGCTGCATATCTCTTAAGCCATCATTGCCACTGTTCATTTGGTACCTCTATTTGTTTTGCATTCCAAGTGTTATTCTCAATACTATAAGAATATACAGCTTCCTAAAAAGTATGTACACGAACCTCGTGAATTTTTATTTCTCGGCTCGTCGTCAATCGATAAATTAGTGGGAAAGGACGATTTCCTTAGCTAATGTATAACGTTAGAAACAATCCATCCTGGAGAAGTTAATGACGACACAAGACGAGATAAAAGACGACTTTAACGTCTTTTCCGACGACCTTCACATCTCCGAAGAAAAAGTCGATCCCGAAATCCTGAAGGCCAGACAGGTGGACCTGAAGAACGCCACCCAGAGGATAATTAAGGGTATGGCTTCTACCGGACACGAAGACACAGACAAAGAAAGAGTCATCCAAGAAGGCCTGGACATATCGTATTTTAAGTCCCAGGGTTGGTTCAACTGGATGCACAACAACTCCCCAAGTCACATAATTGGTTGCCCGACCGAAGCACACGTAGATTCCAAGGGACTCTTCGTCAAGGGGATGCTCTTCAAGACTGAGATGGCCAACCACGTCTGGAACCTCATATGCGAACTCCACGACGTAGGGAACCCGAGAAACATGGGCTTCTCTATAGAAGGGAAGGTCACGGAGAGGTCCGAGGTCAACAAGTCCAAGATCCTAAAAGCAAGAATTACTAACGTAGCCATCACGCACATCCCGGTCAACATCAAGGCCACCCTAACTATAGATTTTTTGACCAAGTCCATGGTTCCTGCTAATTATGATGATGTTCTAAGATACGTCATCAATGACATGAACAAGGATGTCATGGCAGCTGTCGGTTCTGTCGGATTACAGGCCGGAGTCTCAACTGCAGGAATAGCCAACGAAGGAACCACCGGGGGAGCGGCTATCAGGAAACAGGACTTAGAAGGTGCTAAAGAAAAGAAGAACAAGGGCGTTCCGGAAACTACTCAACTGACTGATCCAACTATGGAAAATGAGTTTAGAAAGAAATCTATTCTTCTTTTCGAGACCAAGAAAGAACTCCACGACATAATCAAGACCGTCAATCCTGGCGCTCATGACGCCGTTATCGACGAGGTCATCAACCTCATAACGAAAGCAGGCGGCCTGGACAATTTCTTTCAAGTACTCGAAAAGAGCGATATTTTTTAAGGAAAAAACTACATTTTCCGTTAATTTACTTTACCGACAGACGGAGGAATCACATGTCATTACTGAAAAGAATCGATGATCTCATCAATAAGGCGTCAGCAGGGGAAGCTGTCGAGCACACCCTGAGTACTCCGCCTAAGGAAGACGAAGAGAAGAAGGAAAAGAATCCTGCTAACTCTGGAACTCGGGCCAAAAAGAATTTAGGTCCTTTGTCTCGTCCTGAACCTGGCAAGGTCCAAGTTGACATTGACGAAGGCGAAAATCAGGGTTACATCAACACCAAAGAAGGTGGCGGAAACGCTCCTTTGGCGCGTCCTGAGACCAAGAAGCACGAGGGTGGAGAAAAGTCTATCGAAGATGCCGATCTGACCAAGGGCGGCGACGACGAAGAAGACGACAAGAATCCTCAACACGAAGCCGGCGAATCGGAAGAGGAAGAGAAGAAGGAAAGAAAGACTGGGAAAGAGGACGAGAAGAAAGCTTCAACTCCTTCGGCCGCGATCTATCTAGACATTGACGAGTTCAAGGCGGAGATCGCCAAGAGCGTTGTCGAAGAGGTCATCGCTCTGATCGAAGACAAGTACGCCGACGCGTTTGCCAAGGCCTCACAGTCCGAGATCATAGGAACCGGTCTTGCCGCTTCCATCGAAGCCACGCTCGAAAGAGTCGAGGACATCGAAAAGTCCCACAACGAGTACACGGACAAGGTCGCTCTGGTGGAAAAGGTTCTCACGAACATCACCAAGGCACTTTCGGTTCGCAAGTCGGTCCTTAAGAAGTCCGACATGATAAAGAATGAAAGTATGGAAGGCACGTCTACTATGTCAAAGTCTGAGATCTGTGATGCTCTCTTGGACATGTCGATGAAGGGCCAAGGAGTAGATCCTCACACGGTGGTCAAGTTTGAGACATCTGGGGACATTAACGTAATACCTGAGAACATTAGAACTTCTCTAGGTCTCTAAACAAATTCTAACGGAGGACAAAAATGTTAGATTTTAACGGATTCGGGATTGGGTCCGGCCAAGACGTTCAGGAGCTGAACAAGGCGCTGGAAGGTGCCGCGGCTCTTGGTCTCGCAGGCGGAGTCTCAACCGCGGGTATCGCAATTGACGGTACCACCGGCGGCGCGGCACTTAGGGTGCAGTCGCTTGACAGTTCGCTGAAGGTCATCACCTTCACCGACAAGCACATCAACTTCTGGAAAGACATTCCTAAGACGCCTGCTTACAGCACCGTTGAGGAATACAACCAGCTGACCTCTTACGGAACTCAGACCGGTGGGTTTGTGACGGAAGGCGAACTTCCTTACTCAACCACGTCGGACTACTTACGTAAGGTAGCCCTGGTCAAGTACGTGGGAACGACCCGTTCGGTCTCCCACCCTATGACCCTCGTTCGTACGATGGTTCCTGACGTTATCGCTCAGGAGAACAGCAACGGCATCATGTGGATGCTGCGCCAGATCGAAAACGCCCTCTTCTGGGGCAACGATAAGGGCCGTGACGCCGCAGAATACGTGGAGTGGGCGGGCCTCGATCAGCAGATCGGTGGAGCGACCGGAATCGGTACCGGTGGTGGAAACAACTACGACATGCGCAACGTGAACCTGGCCACAACGCCTTTCACGACCGTCGTAAACTCTCTGGCTCAGACAGTAGTCGACCAGTTCGGTTTCCCAACTGACATCTACCTTCCGTACCAACTGTTGGCGAAGATCAACGACGAGTTCGCGGGCACTGCCGCTCAGCGTATCGTCCTTCCTACGCCTCAGGGCAACACCCAACTCAACATCAACGTGGACAGTCTGATGACCCAGGCGGGAAAGGTCAACCTGAAGCCGACCTACTTCCTCCAGAAGACAAGGACTGCTCCTACGGCCTCCAAGATCCTGAAGAGCGACACGATGGCCGCCGCAAAGGCGCTTACCGTCACCGCTTCTAACGCTGGTACCGTAGTGACCGCTCCTGGAGCCGGTTGGTACAGGGTCCAGTACACCTGGGAGAACAAGTACGGTGAGACGCTTGCCATCAACAGCGGACAGCCTTTCGTGACCGCTACCAACACCTCCGCTGCGTATACCGTCAGCGCCTCTCAGACGATCAGAATGACCCTCAGCGGTCCTGATGCGACGGCTGCGGACAACGCGGAGTACCTTAACCTGTTCGTCAGCGAACCGGCGGCCTCAGAAGTTCTTGCGGAAGCGGCCACCTGTTACTGGGTGCAGAGACTTCCTCTTACCAATGCCGGTCAGACCTTTGACTGGGACGGAAAGAGACTTCCCAACACCTACACGGCGTTCATCGGACAGAACACCTCGGACGTACTGACGTTCAGGCAGCTTGCACCGCTGGTAAAGATGGACCTTGCCACCATCGCACCGGCCTACAAGTGGATGATCTTGCTTTACGGGATGCCAATTATCTTTGTCCCACAAAAGTGGACGAGAGTGATAAACATCAGGCTCTAATCTGTAAATAACAGGTCAGAGAAGAAAACGTAAAGGTATAGATAAATAAAAGGCGAAACGGAGGGGACTGCTGGGCAAACTTGGTGGTCCCCTCTTTTTTTTCAACTCTAACGGAGGTAAGATATGTCAGACTACACGCCATCCGGCTTCAAGTACGAAAACACTTTTCACAACCACTCGCACACCATGTCGGAGATCTCGGACTTTAGCGGAGCTTCCGGTGCGCCTGGAATAGGCACGCAAGGAATTTCCGGTCTGTCAGGTTTCTCCGGTTATTCTGGAATGTCGGGTGGAGCCGGTGCGACCGGCGGTTCCGGTTACTCCGGCTTCAGCGGTTACTCAGGAATGGGTGCTTCTGGCTACTCGGGCATCATAGGCGGTTCCGGTTACTCCGGCATCGTGGGCGGTTCCGGTTACTCCGGCATCGTTGGAACTTCTGGATATTCCGGCAAGTCAGGTTACTCTGGCATCGTCGGTAGATCCGGTTACTCTGGTTTCTCTGGGGACTCGGGTTACTCCGGTATCGTAGGAATTTCTGGGTATTCCGGTAAATCAGGTTACTCTGGCATCGTCGGAACTTCCGGTTATTCTGGTATCGTTGGAACTTCCGGTTACTCTGGCTTCTCAGGAGAGAGTCTTGGCGAATCAGGTTACTCCGGTATCGCAGGCAGTTCCGGTTACTCCGGAATCTTGGGTCTCTCTGGGTACAGCGGTGTGACGCTGGCTTCAGGTTATTCTGGTATTGCTGGCACTTCCGGTTATTCTGGAGCGACGAGCGCGTCCGGTTATTCCGGCGTTTCTCCTGCTTCCGGTTACTCCGGCATAGCAGGCAGTTCCGGTTACTCCGGTTTTGCAGGTGCTAAGGTGACAGGCACGTTCACAGCAACTGGCGGTGCGACCTCCATAGTTGCCACTGCTTCCGCAGGGACTGGTAACAAGATCTTCTTGACGCCGACTTCTGCCGCGGCTGCAGGCCTTAACGCTTACATCTCGGCGATCAGCAACGGGGTAAGTTTCACGGTCGCGCACGACACAGCGGCCGGAACCGAAACCTTCAACTACGTAATATTCGTTTAACAAGGAGATACATAGATGACATCCTCTACTACACCAACCGCAAGCGTGCTCTCTCATCCGATCCAGAAGTGGGTCGGACACGGACACGATTCCGATTTTGTACACTTCATAACAGGAACGCTGACAATAGAAGACGCTGCGACGACCACTCTTTCTGACGTGAGAATCCTTGCTGGAGCTCATGTACAGCTCACGGCAACCAGTGCTCAGGCAGCTCTCATGGTTCTTGGTGGTACGAATGCTACGGCAGGCATTTATGTGTCAGAAGTGATAAATGGTAGTTTCACCGTCACCCATGATGCCGACAACGCGCACACGGCCGCAACTTTCGATTATGTCGTATTCAACACAGTGTACTAAAAAAAAGTCATGGTTAAGGAGAAAATAGTATGTCGAACGATTACATTTACATTCCAGGCAGAGGGACCGTTCTAAACAACAACGTAGTTGGCGACCAGTTCGCCAGCGCGAAGATCATACAGGCACAAGTCAAAGCACCGTCGGAAGTGGTGTTTGACGTAAGACCGAAAGACGAAGAACCGGTGGCAGAAAACCCACCGGTCATCGTCGAACTTGCACCACCACCAGGACCTCCGTCGCCCGAATCGGTAAAAGGATCGACCAAGAAAAAGGCAGAAAAGACAAAGACAGAATCGAAAGACTGAGGGCTTCCCAATGATAAATAAGACAAACGATCTTTTTGTTCGTTCTAGTTAGGAGGGGTCATGACGATTGCTACCGCTTCAGACATGACATTTTCGCCTCTTCCGACCGTTTCGTACAACACGGCATCGATCATAAGATTCAGGAATTTTTATAAGACCGGAACTTCGCAGGTTGTTTTACAACCGGAAGGTGTCGGTACCAGGTTCATAATCACGGCGCTCAGGACCTTAGGAAGGTCCGTTGAGATAGGGTTTGGGACCATAGACGCCGGAGTAATAACAGAAAGTCTCTTCACTTATTCACAAGCAGCCGGCCCGGTCGACCTGTCGGAATTCTTCTCTTCGGCTCCGTTCTGTCATTACAGGCCCGGGAAAGAACTTGTGATAAATTTTGAGGGTGGAGCCACTGGCACCGTAGCTTACGTACCTTACAAGGGCTGAGGTGACAGATGCTGTTTAGTGACTTAACACCTGACTGGTTGAAAGAGGCCTACCTGTACAGGATTCCGATCTCTTACGACAACGACTTTCTGACTGACGATGTTCTCAATTTCTACATCAACTCGGCCAAGAACCAGGCAGAGATTCTGCTTGGTATAGACATAGACAAACACGTCGACAACCAGGAGCGCCACGACTACCGCTTGGAGGAGTGGACTTCCGGTTACGGTTTCCTACAGATGTACAGGAGACCTTCCATTAAGGTCAAGAGCCTCCAGCTCAACATCATAACCAGCACCATAGACATCCCCCAGGAATGGATACAGCTGAAGAAGAAGAATTCCCAGTTACAACTCATTCCATACTACGGTATACTTACTTCCGCAGCCATTGGTAACCAACTGATAATGTTCATGCCACTCCTCTCTTCGACGACCTACGTTCCGCAGATCATACTTGTCAAGTACGATTCTGGATTCGAACCGGATGACGAGTTGCCAGGAGCGCTCGCGCAACTGATAGGAAACCTTGCCGCCTCAGGAGTGTTGGCGGTCCTCGGCGAAATAGCCCTTGGTGGTCAGGCCGCTCTTGCTGGTTACTCCATCGGTGTCGACGGTCTATCACAGTCCGTCAGTACTACTCTGTCCGCTGAAAACCACGCTTATTCGGCGAGGACCAGACAGTACGAGAGGGAGAACCAGAACTTAGTCAAGATGCTGAAGGACTTCTACTACGGAATTAGAATGGCGGCACTGGCCTAATGACTGTCTCAACTGGGGCCGCAAGGCTAAACTTCAAACCTAGCAAGATAGATTACAACACCGAGGCCGTGATCTCGCTCATCAACTCTTACGGTTCGAACTGGGACTGGTACAACACCATGATCTGTCCCTGCACGGTGCAGACGCAGCAGGTCGAACACAAGTTCCAGAAACTCTCCTGTACCCTGTGCAACGGCACCGGATGGGCTTATGTCTTTAATAGGGCGATCAAGGCGATCCCGTACTCCTTCCAGAGGGAGGAAGCGACGCTCACCTACAGGGTCCCTGAACAGGGGATCATGGCGAACATATACGCTTCCCTCAACCTGCTACCGACGGACAAAGTGAACATAAGGGACAGGGTGGTTTTCAAGGACTCCGTCACTTTCAGGTCGGAGGTCAAACAGTATTTGACTTCTATGGAGAAGTACTCGTTCACCTACAGGATAGTCGAACTCATGAGGGTCATCGACAACGACGGGAAGCAGTATGACTGCACTCACGCTTATGCGGACCAGAGGGACGTCGACGTCGATGCCGACGGCAGACTCTTCTGGGTCACCGGGAACCACTTTCCTCCGGACGGGATGGCGTTCTCCATTTACTACAGCTTTAACCCTTCGTACATAATTATCAGCGCGAATCACGAGATAAGAGGGTTCACCGCAGGCGGAAACAAGTTGACGGATACACAGACTTGGGAAAATTTGCCGAGGGTGGTCCACATGAAACTCGAAATTCCAGACTCTTATCTATTTTAGGGGTAATTACGATGAATGACATTACAAAAGAAGAGTTAAGAGAATATATCAAATCTGCGCTAGAAGAAGTCACCGATGGCCACGAAGCGCTCGTTATTCGTAAATCGAAGGACGGTATTCCTTGGGACACGATTTTCAAGATATCTCAGATTGCTATCTTTCCAGCTTTAGGCGTGATCTTCTATATGCTGACGCAACTTGGCAATCTTG
>Ga0315276_10000379_pt1 | contig 37801 bp, 32 predicted proteins | sample YL17G05_0_MG_FD_204542 | JGI IMG/M metagenome (GOLD analysis project Ga0315276, IMG submission 204542) | Sediment microbial communities from Yellowstone Lake, YNP, Wyoming, USA - YL17G05_0 | ecosystem: Environmental > Aquatic > Freshwater > Lake > Sediment | place: USA: Wyoming | collected...
TCACCTTTCTCGGAGACGATAGAGCAGGGGCGGGATTCAATAAAGCGCGTTAATTGTTTGCAGAGAGTCCAAAATACGTGGGAAAAAGGTGAAAGGGTTGACAAAATATGTCAATATGGTATAATTACAATATCTCAGATGAAAGGAGATATCGAATGAGTCCCTTAGATGGCTATTTGCACATTTTATTGGTGGTGGGGTGTATTCTGGGGGCATATTTTCTTTGGAGGGTTAAAGGAATAACCCGCTTGCTCAAGTTTTGCGCCACCGTCCTGCTGATCGCGTTTGGTCTTATGGTCGTCATAGAGATGATTTTCGAGATCTGTCGCTTCCAGCTGGCCCGCGGGTTCTAATAACCCTCGGGCTTTTTCGTTGGACAAAGAATTTAAAATAGATTAATATTATTGACATGGAAGAGATAAATAATCAAATTCCGAAAGACAAAAAAGTTAAGTGGTACATAATTGTACCGATAATTATTGCCGTTATTTTTGCGGCGCTTGTTTTTTATTTTGATTCTAAGAAAAATTCCTCGGAAAACAATCAAAACGAAAACACTATTCCCGTTTCCGAATATAGGCCAAAGCCGGTGATACCTGCAGAAAATCCGCGCAGAAGCGAGTCTTTGATTTCAGGAATTGGCTGTGCCGGACCGGGAAATCTTAAAACCGAAACCCTAAAGAATCCGGATTCTGTTTGGGAAATAAAAAAGAACGGAGAAACGACTACGGTCAGCTTGGGTAAGTACAGAATTTCTACTCCGGAAAAAATGGTTTTTGATATTTCTAAATTTTGGCTCTATTTTTATAGTGAGAAATTAGGCAGGGAAGAGGACGGGCTTTATGGTTTGGAAGCATCCTATGTTTCTGATATCAGATTAGTCGTCAATGATTCTGAAAAAAAATTAAATCTGGGTGGCGATAAATATATGTTTATTGAACTCGATTATCCCTTGGGTGATTTTTATCCTTATGATAAGTCGGCCGTCCTCGAATACGAAATTTTTATTGATTTAAAGTGCAAAAATATAAAAAACGGAGAATGCTTGGGAAATGACGGAAAAGTTTTGAGTTATTTGGATAATACAGAGGTTGTTTCGCTATTGCGTATTTTTGCTGTCGGTTGCCAGGCCTTTAACTCGGGAGAGCTGGAAAACGGAGACCTGGAAGTTTCCGCGAAATTCAGTTATTAAGATAGGCAAGGATGATAGAGCCCCGCAGTTGCGGGGTTTTTGTTTTGTAATCAAACACAATTTCGGATATAATTAAAGACATGAGAATCGATTTATTGAAATATGAATCCTATCTGAAAATGATAAAAAATTCCGCAGGCAGTAAAATGTTTCGTAATCTGTATCTGGAAATCAACGGAAAAAAGATTGATGCGGCACAAAACGGAAAATATTCCTGCGCGTTTTTCGTTTCTAATGTTTTATTGATATGGGGATTGATTTCTGAGGGACACGCCAGTGTTTCGAGTACCATGAAAGACATGGAAAAGAGTGGATGGAAAAAGATTTCCAAAAGCAAAATAAAGTCGGGAGACGTTATTGTTTGGGATAAGGAAAGGAGCAGTGATGATTCGTATTATTATTTGAAAGAACATTATCATAACGGTTTTTATATCGGTGCCAAAAAAGCAATAAGTAACAGCAGTAATGGCAAGGGCGTGCCGATTATTCATCATTGGACATATGACAATAAAAGAGAAATAATTGCGGTTTATAGGTATTCTAAATTTTAAATAATGAAACGATTTATAAAAACAATTTTAAAAATTATAATATTTGTTGTTCTGGTTTTATTTATTTATCTTTTTGTCGGTAATTCAAAGCCGGCAGAGAAAATAGAATGGGGCCTTACTTTCAGCAAGGGGCCGATTGTCGACTTCGAAATGGATTGGAAAGAAGTTTTTTTAGCGATTTTAGACGAATTGAAGGTTAAAAAAATCCGGCTCGTCGCTTACTGGAATGAGATTGAAAAAGAAGACGGGAAATATGATTTTAGTGAGCTGGATTGGCAGATTAACGAAGTTTCGAAAAGAGGCGGAGAAATAGTTTTGGCGGTCGGCAGGCGCGTGCCGCGATGGCCGGAATGTTTCGAGCCAGAATGGATAAAATCTTTTCCCGAAGACAAAAAACAGGAAAAAGTTTTGACTCTAATTTCACAAACAATGGATCGCTATAAGGAGAACAAGAATGTTGTGATTTGGCAAATCGAGAATGAACCGTTTTTAGGAACCTTTGGAGAATGTCCGAAGCTGGACAAGAAATTTTTCGACAGGGAAATCGCTTTGGCGAGAAGCATTGATTCTTCGCGGCCAATAATGATTACCGAAAGCGGAGAATTCAGCACCTGGATCGGAGGAGCAAAAAGAGCGGACATTATCGGTACCTCCTTATACAGAAAAATATATGGAAAATTAGGCTACGTGAAATATCCGATCCCGCCAGTTTTTTATCAGAGGAAAGCAAATTTAATCAAAATTCTTTTCGATGTTAAGGAGATTATTGCGATAGAGGTTCAGGCAGAGCCGTGGGGGAATAAGTCGAATCAAGCCATGACAGTTGAAGAACAGGACGTCAGTATGGGTTTTGAGCAATTCAATGATGTTTTAGAATATACGCGCAAAGCCGGGTTCGATAAGGCGTATTTATGGGGAGTGGAATGGTGGTATTGGAGAAAAATCAAATTTAACGATGACAGATTCTGGAATAGGGCTAAGGAATTATTTTAGGTTGATTGAAAATTATGGTTATCGGTCTTGATGTCGGGGGGACAAATATAAAAGGCGTTTTAATGAATGGCAATAAAATAATTGCCAAAATTAAGGTTGCTACAAAATCGAGAACCGATAAGAAGATATTAATTAATCAGATTTTCGATTGTATTAATATTTTAAAAGGCGGAGCTCAAAAAATCGAAAAAATCGGTATCGGAATAGCCGGGCCGATTGATTTTAAGAAACAACTGATTCTTAATCCGCCGAATTTAATTGCCTTAAAAGGATTGAAATTAAGCAAGACGATTCAAGATAAATTTGGTATAAAAACCATTATTGAGCACGATGTTAATTGTTTCGTTTTGGCTGAGGCAGTTTTGGGTGCGGGGAAAAAATACGAATCTGTTTTCGGAATTACCCTTGGAACGGGGGTTGGCGGGGGGATGGTGATTAATAAAAAAATTTATCATGGCGCGCACGGTTCAAGTGGAGAAATTGGCCACATAACCATAGAAAAAAACGGCAGAAAGTGTAAATGCGGGAATAAAGGATGTCTGGAGCCGTATATTTGCGATACGGGAATAAAACAAACCGCGAAACAGATATTTAAAAAACAAATCGATTCATTAAGAATAATCGATGACTCGGCTAAAAGAGGAGACAGGCGAGCAATAAAACTTTATGAGATAATCGGAAAATATCTAGGTATCGGCTTGGCGAACATTATTGATACAATTAATCCCGGAGTGATTATTATTGGGGGTGGAATTATGCGTGCGGGTAAATTTATTCTGGAGCCGGCGAGAAAAGAAATGAGAAAAAATATTCTTTCGCAAGGAGCGAAAAAAACGAAAGTACTTAAATCGAAATTGGGAAAATTTGCCGGTGCAATCGGCGCAACACTGATAACTTCATGATATAATAAATAAAAAATGAAAAAACCAAACACACAGACAATAATTATCATAGCTTTGGGTCTAGTGGTTGTCGGATTTGCTTTTAATGAATGGGGCAGAGAAATTATTCCGGGCATTAAATACAGATTAATCGGAGAAAGCGAGAAAGACAGACTTCAAATTGGTGATGCAAACGCAAAAATCGGGATTATTGAGTATTACAGTTATGCTTGTGAGTATTGCCGGGAATTTGAAAGCGGAATAAGACCGGAAATTAATAAAGATTATGTTTTAAGCGGCAAAGTAAGGTGGATTTTCCGGCCCATAGATTCAAATCTGGGAAGTGCCGTTCTCTGCGCCGATGACCAGGGAAAGTTTTTAGAATATCACGATTATCTTTTTGAAAAAGCGCCGGATATCAAAGAAGAAGAAGATCTTAAAACTTTTGCCAAAAATATCGGCATAGATGAAGAGATTTTTTGGCAATGTTACTCTTCCGGAAAGTACGAGACATTGATAACCGGGTGGTATAATGATTTAGTGTTGGGTTTCAAAAAATATAAAATTTCCGAAGGCGAACAGGGAACGCCCGCATTTTTAATCGGCGATAAAATGATTACGGGTATACAACCATATAATGTAATTGCCGGAACAATTGAAGGGGAATTAGCAAAATAAATATTTTTTATTATTGTCGTTATTCGTCAAGTTAAAATAGCCTGGCGATTTTATTTTGGAGCGAAAAAAGGTATAATTAAGGTATATATGGACAAAGAACAGGCAAAAGAAAGAATAGAAAAGTTAAGAAAAGAGGTAAATTATCATCGTTATCTTTATCATGTTTTGGACCGTCCGGATATCTCGGATTCGGCTTTTGATACTTTAAAAAACGAACTTGAAGAACTTGAGTTTAAATTTCCCGAATTAATTACCGTTGATTCTCCGACACAAAGGGTGGGCGGAAGGCCCTTGGATGGATTTCAGAAATTTACGCATCCTGCGCCGATGCTTTCTTTCAACGATGCTTTTTCAATTAAAGAAATGGAAGAATGGGCGAAAAGAAACGAAAAAATTGTCAAAGATTCAAATAAGCATGGTTATTACTGTGAACTGAAAATAGACGGACTGGCGATTGAGCTGATTTATAAGAACGATATTTTGATGGTTGGGACAACCAGGGGGGATGGCTTAATTGGCGAGGACGTCACAAATAATTTGAGGACAGTTAATGCAATTCCGCTGAAATTATTGGAAAAAGAACAGATAGTTAAAAATTTGAAAAAAGAAGGATTAAATCATATTGTTGCCAGTGTTTCAAGGTTCTGGCCAAAAGAACTGGTTGTGCGCGGAGAAGTTTTTTTAAGTACCAGGGAATTCGAAAAAATCAATAAGCAATCGGAAAAAAGAGGGGAGAAAACTTATGCCAATCCCAGAAATCTTGCTGCGGGTTCGATAAGACAGTTGGACCCAAAAATTACCGCGAGTCGACATTTGGACTCCTTCACTTATTCGATTATCACGGATACCGGCCAAAGAGTTCACGAAGACGAACACAAAATTTTGAAAGCATTCGGCTTTAAAACAAATCCGCACAATAAATTTTGCAGAAGCCTGAAGGAAGTTGAAGATTTCAGAAATTATTGGGAAAAAGCACGAGAAAAGCTCGATTACGAAATCGATGGAATAGTGGTGCTTGTCAGTAATAATGAAATTTTCAAAAAATTAGGAGTAATTGGTAAGGCGCATAGAGGTGCAATTGCTTATAAGTTTTCACCTAAAGAATCAACCACAATAGTTAAAAATATTATTTGGCAGATAGGTAGGACCGGAGCGTTGACGCCGGTCGCGGTTTTAAATCCCGTTGAAATCGGCGGAACAACAATTACTCATGCGACTTTGCATAATTTTGACGAAATTAAAAGATTGGGCGTAAAAATCGGGGATACGGTAATTGTGGGCAGGGCGGGCGATGTTATTCCCGATATCGTGAAAGTATTGGACAGTTTAAGAACCGGCAAGGAAAAAGAAATAAAAGTACCGCATATTTGCCCGGTTTGCGGTTCGAAAGTGGTAAAAATCGGCGACGAAGTCGCTTATCGCTGTTCGGATAAAAACTGTGGGGCAATACTAAGGGAAAGGATTTATCATTTTGTTTCTAAAAACGCCTTCAATGTTGTCGGCGTGGGGCCGAAAATTGTCGACAGGTTTTTGGATGAAGGAATAATTAAGGATGCAGCCGATATATTTTTACTAAAAGAAGAAGATATTCAGCACCTGGAGAGATTTGCCGAAAAATCTGCCGCCAATACCATTAATTCAATTCAATCGAAAAAAGAAATTAAGCCGGAAAGACTTTTATTCGCCTTGGGCATACTGCAGGTTGGAGAAGAAACCGCGATTGATTTGGCGAAATGTTTTTCCGCTCAAGGTGGACCAGTCTCGGGTTGGGGCGTATTGGAGAAAATAAAAAAAGCCTCAATTAAGGAATTGGAAAAAATTCAGGATGTCGGACCGAAAGTTGCGGAATCGATTTGTGCGTGGTTTAAAGAGAAAAAGAATCTGGAATTTTTGGAGAAATTAAAAAAAGCTGGTATAGTAATAACAACTCAAAACTCAAAACTCAAAACTCAAAAACTAAAAGATAAGATTTTTGTTCTGACAGGAGAAATGGAAAGTATGACACGCGACGAGGCAAGGGAAAAAATCCGTGAATTGGGCGGGGACGTGTCGGGTTCGGTTTCTAAGAATACGGATTGGGTTGTGGCCGGTTCTGAGCCAGGCTCGAAACTCGACAAGGCACAAAAACTGGGCGTAAAGATTTTGTCAGAGCAAGGGTTTTTAAAATTAATTAAATAAAATGATTTCCAAGGAACAAGCTTCTCGAATAAACCTGGAGCAAGTCGAATATATTGCCAGGTTGGCGAAAATCGAGCTAACGGAAAAAGAAAAGGAAAAATTCTCAATCGAACTTTCCTCGATTTTGGACTATATCGATAAATTGAATCAAGTCGATACGTCGAAAATTGAACAAATAAGCCAAGTAACGGGGCTTGAAAATAAAACCAGGGGCGACGAATCAAGAGTCGGAAGCCGTGAATCGAGAGACAAAATATTTGAAGAAGCGCCGGCGAAAAAAGGGGACTACTTTAAGGTACCGAAGATATTAGAATAAAACATGGAACTGGAAAATCTTACAATTGAAAAAATTCATAAAGGATTAATGAAAAAGGAATTCTCGACTAAAGAGCTGGTAGGGTTTTATTTGGACAAAATAAAAAAAGAAAAAGACTTTAATGATTTTTTGACCGTTACCGATAAGCTTGCTCTGGAGCAGGCGGAAAAAATTGATGACAAAATTTCCCGTCGCGAGAAAGTCGAAAAACTGGAAGGAATCCCGATAGCTTTAAAGGATAATATACTGGTTCAGGGACACAAAGCGACTGCGGGCTCGAAAATTTTGGAAAACTACATTGCTCCTTATGATGCAACTGTGGTTAAAAAACTGAAAGCAGCAGGCGCAATAATTATCGGAAAAACCAACATGGACGAATTCGCCATGGGCTCCTCAACCGAAAATTCCGCATTTGGTACGGTGAAAAATCCTGTAGATATTGAGCGTGTACCGGGAGGTTCTTCCGGTGGTTCTGCTGCTGCGGTAAAAGCCGATCATTGTTTGCTTGCCTTGGGCTCGGATACGGGTGGTTCGATTCGTCAACCCGCGTCTTTTTGTGGTGTTGTCGGTTTTAAACCGAGTTATGGCATGGTTTCGCGATACGGTTTGATTGCCATGGCTTCATCGCTTGACCAAATTGGTCCTTTTGCGAAAAATGTCGAAGATATAAAAATTATTTTTAATGTAATTAAGGGGCAAGACGACTTTGATTCAACTACGGTTGATTTCGAACCGAAGAATAACCGCTCTGATTTTGAAAATTTGAAAATTGGCGTGCCTAAAGAATATTTTGACGAAGGAATTGATAAAGATGTTAAAGAGAATATCGAAAAAACAATTAATAAATTCGTGAATTTGGGATTCGAAATTAAAGAAATCAGCCTTCCGTATACCGAATATGCTTTGGCGGTTTACTATATTATTGCTCCTGCCGAGATAAGCGCGAATTTATCGCGTTATGATGGAATCAAATACGGGTTTTCCGCGAAACAAAAATCTTTACTTGATAATTATCTTAAAACAAGAGCAAGGGGTTTTGGCGATGAGGTGAGAAGAAGGATTATGCTCGGAACATATGTTTTGTCAGCGGGCTATCGCGATGCCTATTATAATAAAGCGCAAAAGGTTCGCGCAATGATCGTGAACGATTTCAAAAAAGTTTTTTCGTCCCAAGATTGCGTTGATTTTGTTCTTACTCCGACAACGCCCACTACTGCTTTTAAAATCGGAGAGAAGAAAAATCCCTTAGCGATGTATCTTTCGGATATTTATACTGTTCCGGCAAGTTTGGCGGGATTGCCGGCAATATCCATGCCTTGTGGAGAAGTCGGGAAATTGCCGATGGGGCTTCAGATAATCGGGCCGCAATTTAAGGATAATTCGGTTCTGGAAATCGCTCAGGCATTTGAAAATATGGAACAATCATCATGAACACTTCATATATAAAAAAAGACCCCGTTGGTAGGACAACATTGGAATACTTGGCACAAGCTAAGAATTTTTTTTCCGATATCTGGGAAAAGTCTCTTGACTTTTTTGCCTCATATCACTGGAGAGAGATAGTTTTTAATATGAAATTGGTAAGTATTATTATTTCTTTGCTTTTTGGGGGAGTGATAATTTTTTTGATGCTTAAAATGAACGCGAGGGGAAGAATGCAAAGAATCGCTTCTTTAAAAAATAATTCTACGGCAAAGATAGATAACAAGAAAGTGGTAAAAAAATGGGAAAGAACAGAAAAAAAATTGGATTCTGATTCAGAAGAAAATCACAAATTGGCCATTTTGGAGGCGGATGGTATTTTTGAAGAAGTTTTAAAAGTCTTAGGTGGCGCCGCGGAAATCAGAATTGTGGACATAGACACAATTAAAGAGGCGAAAAAAATTAAAAATAGCATTGTTGATGATTCGGGTTTTAAACTAACAAAAGAAGAGGCAATAAAAACAATAAAAACATATAAAAAAGGATTAATGGATTTGGGCGTTATTTAGCTTGCAGATTTTCCGGATTTATATTATTATGAATAAACATTATAGCGGGGTAGAGAAGTAGTATCTCGTCTGGCTCATAACCAGAAGATCGCTGGTGCAACTCCAGCCCCCGCAATTCGTCGGCTCGCTTCGCTCGCTCAGAGCAAGCAATGGCAGGGTAGCTCAGTGGCAGAGCGAGGGACTCATAAGCCCTAGGTCGTGGGTTCAATCCCCACCCCTGTCAGTAGGTAATCGGGAAGGAACACAAAGATTTTGGGTACACTTAAAACTTTTGCAGCCGTAGCTTAGCTGGCTTAAAGCGCTGCCCTGTCACGGCAGAGAGCGTGGGTTCGAATCCCATCGGCTGCGCCAAAAATTTAATATCGATTTATTGGCAAAAAGAGGCGCTTTTGGGGCCTTTTTCCGTTTGCGTTTCGATTAATTCTGCGTTAAAATTAAAGCAGGCATTGATAGGGAAAATAACTTATGAAGCCAAAGTTTTTTATTAAATTGAACTTAATCGGAACAGTTGTTTTTCTTTTGGCGTTTATCGTAATTTTGGCTTCGATTAATCCCTTCAAAACTGGTTCGTTTCCGATTTTCCTTTTCTATTTCGTATTATTCTTTCTGATTTTCGGAATTCTGAATTTATCGGAAAAGATTTTCAATATACCGATTTGGTGCAGGCTTTTAATTACGGCAACAATAATTGCAATATTGATTTTACAAAAAAAATTCTGACATGAATTTAGCAGAAATAAAAAAACAAGTAATTCAAGAACTTGGCGGTATAAAAAATACTGTTGATTTGGAACAATTGAGAATAAAGTACCTGGGAAGAAAGGGGAGACTCACCCTGATTTTAAGGTCCTTAAAAGACTTGCCGGAAAAAGAAAAGAGAAAGTCAGGGGAGGGGGCGAATGAATTGAAGAGAGAAATCGAAATCATGATTTCCGAACGAAAATCGGAAATTCTGGAAAAAGAACTTAAAACAAAAGAAGGAAAAATAGACGTTACTGTCCCGGGGACAAAAGTGCTTCGAGGCCATCTTCACCCGTTTACATTTATAAGCAGGAAAATAGAAGAAACTTTTCAGTCGATGGGATTCAAGATTCTTGAAGGGCCGGATATCGAAACCGAACAATATAATTTTGATGCTTTAAATATTCCCAAAGACCATCCGGCTCGCGATGCTTGGGACACTTTCTGGCTTAAGCCGGGAAGTCAAAGATCAAAAGCAGAAAATCAAAAGTTATTACTGCGCACCCATACTTCACCAATGCAAGTAAGGTTTATGGAAAAAAATAACCCACCTTTCAGAATCGTTATTCCCGGAAGATGTTTCAGGTACGAGGCAACCGACGCCTCACACTCGCATACCTTTTATCAGCTCGAAGGGTTAATGGTGGATAAACACATAAGCATCGCGAATTTTAAGGCCGTGATAGGGGAGTTTTTAAGGAGAATTTTCGGCAGAGAAACAGAAATAAGAATAAAGCCAAGTTATTTTCCTTTTGTTGAGCCGGGGTTTGAAGTCGATATGCGACATCCTTCGGGTGAATGGGTGGAAATTATGGGGGCAGGAATGGTGCATCCTAATGTTTTTAAAAACATCGGTTACGTTCCGAGCCAATGGCAGGGCTTTGCTTTTGGCATAGGCATAGATAGAATTGCGATGCTAAAGTATAAAATAAACGACATCAGGTTGCTTTATTCAAGCGACTTGAAATTTCTTAATCAGTTTTAACGCCGCTAGTTAGGAAGCGGAAAAAATCATGAGAAAGAGAAATAAAATAGAATCAATGGAAGTTTTGCCGAAAAAAGAGGAGGAAAAATCTCTATTGGAAATAATGGAGGAAATAAAAAAGAAGGAAGAGGAGGTAGCCAAAGAAGACAAAACGGGAACCCCCTGGAATTTGATTAATCCGGGTTTAATCACACACGAAAATCTGGAACTTTTTTGCCATTTCATTGATGGTGAACTTGAAATTGCCCAAGTAGAATTGAGGGTTGCAAAAGCAAAATTAGAAGAAATCAAAAATGAAAAAGCCATGCTTTCGAATAAGGCATTACTTGAAATGATAGACGATAAAATACCAGCCTTGATTGAAATAGAAAGACAGAAACTAGAGGACGAAAAGAAATAATTATTAGTTATCGACGTGAAAAATGAAGGTCTCGTATAATTGGTTAAAAGAATACGTTAAAAATTTGCCAAAACCGGAAAAATTGGCAGACTTATTGACTATACATTCTTTTGAAGTTAAAGCAATCGAAAAAACAGGAAGCGATTATCTGTTGGATATCGATATTTTGCCTAATCGTGCACACGATTGTTTGTGTCATTTGGGGGTTGCCAAGGAGTGTGCAGCATTAATAAAATCAAAGATTAAAATCCAAAAATTAAAATTAACCGAAAGTAAAACCAAGAAAGCGGAAAACTTTATAAAAATAGAAGTTAAAAATAGGGAAGATTGTCCGCGATATATTGCCAGAGTGATTACTGATATAAAAATCGGTCCGTCTCCAAAGTGGCTTCAGGACAAACTGAAATCCATCGGCCAGAAATCGATAAACAATGTTGTTGATGCAGCCAATTATGTAATGTTTGAAATGGGTCAACCGCTTCACGCTTTCGATTACGAAAAAATCGAGGGAAGGAAAATTATCGTCAGAAAAGCAAGAAACAAGGAAAAGATTACCACGCTTGATGGGGAAACCTGTGAATTGGATGATTCAATTTTAGTTATTACTGACGATAAAGACGTGTTGGCTTTGGCCGGAGTCAAGGGAGGCACAAAAGCGGGAATAACCTCGAAAACAAAAATCATTGTTTTGGAATCCGCTAATTTCAGTATTCACGCGATCAGAAATACGGTTAAAAAAATAGGCATTAAAACCGATGCCTCGATTCGTTTTGAGCACGGCCTAGATCCGAATCTGGCCCAGGAAGCAATGGATAGAGTTGCGGAACTGATCAGAGAAATCGCCGGAGGAGAGGTAGCCAGGGGGATTGTCGATATTTATCCTCAAAAAGTTTTTGCCAAGAAAATAAAATTAAATCGGGAAAAAGTAGAGAAAGTTCTGGGAATGAAAATTACGGATTTGCAAATTACGGAAATCTTGGGATTGCTTGGTTTTGAGGTGGGAGATTCTTTGGGGGTGACAATTCCCACGATTAGGCAAGATATAGAAATCGAGGAGGATTTGATTGAAGAGATATCCAGAATAATCGGTTATGACAATATTCCAACACAACAGCCATTCGGATTATTGGGCGCAAGCAGGCCTGATGACGATTTAACGATTATCAATAAAGTAAAAAGTATTTTCGAAGGATTGGGTTTTAATGAAGTTTATAATTTTTCTTTCGTCGGAGAAGCCGACATAGAAAAATTGAAACTGGATAAAAGCGGATATTTGGAGCTGGAGAATCCTTTAAACATGGATCTGAAGTATTTAAGAAAGGATTTATTGGTTAATTTGTTAAAAAACCTGAAAGATAATGCGAAAAGTTTTTTAAATACTGAACGCGGAATAAAAATTTTTGAACTGGGCAAGGTTTACCGCAGCACAAAAGACGGCGCCGCAAAAGAAGAAAAAATGCTTAGCGGAATAATCGCGGCTAGAAATGAAAAAACAAAAGGAGAAAAATTTTACGAATTGAAGGGAATAATTGATAGCTTATTGAATAAATTGGGAATTTCCGATCAATGGTATGATGATTTTGAAGCAACGCCGGAATGGACAGATGATATTTTCTGGCAAAAAACAGGTACGGCGGAAATCAAAATTGGAAATGAAGAAGTTGGTTTTCTGGGACAAATAAATTCTCAGATTTTAAATAAATTGAATATCGGCGGCATTGTTATTGCCTTTAATTTAAATTTTGAGAAAATCCTGAAATTGGTTGAAGAAGAATTAATTTACGAGCCGCCGTCTCCTTATCCTGCAGCAGTAAGGGATTTGGCGATATTTGTTAATTTGGAAGATAAAATGGCGGACGTTTTAAATATTATAGAAATTACCGGGGGTAATTTGGTTCAAGACGTTGATTTATTCGATATGTACGAAGGAGAGGGAATCCCGGACGGGAAAAAAAGCCTGGCTTTTCATATCGTTTATCAATCATACGAAAAAACACTGAAAGACGAAGAGGTGGATAAAGTTCACCGGAAAATTATCAGAGATTTGGAAAAAAATAAAAATTGGCAAGTAAGGAAATAAAAAAATGAAAAAAAATAAATCATTCAAAAAATCGGCAGAGAAACGGGTCGCAAAAAAAATAGAACTAAAAAAGGAGGAGGAAAACGTAAAACAAGAACCGAAACAGACAGTGAAAAGCAAAATAACGGAGAAGATAAAATCGAGTTATGAGGCCAAAGATATTTATGTTCTTGAAGGACTTGATCCCGTAAGAAAAAGACCGGGAATGTATATTGGTTCAACCGGAGCCGAGGGCCTGCATCATTTAATTTGGGAAGTAGTGGACAATAGTTTAGACGAAGTGATGGCGGGTTATTGTACCGATATCGGTATAACGCTCTTACCCAACAATCGAGTTTCCGTGGCGGACAACGGACGAGGTATTCCGGTGGATAAACATCCGCAAACCGGAAAATCCGCATTGGAAACGGTTATGACCACACTTCACGCCGGAGGAAAGTTTGGCGGAGAATCCTATAAAATTGCCGGAGGTCTTCATGGCGTCGGCGTTTCCGTTGTTTGCGCGCTTTCAAGATGGATGCGGGTTGAAGTTTGCAGGAATGGGTGGGTACACACGCAGGAATATTCCGAGGGCAAGCCGACGACAAAAGTAAAAAAAGAAGATCAATGCAAGGGTTCGGGAACTAATGTAATTTTCGAACCAGACCTGGAAATATTCAAAGAAGTGGAATTCAGCTGGAATAAAGTTTTGGACCATCTGCGTCAGCAGGCTTATCTCACGAAAAACGTAAAAATTACGATTATTGACCAAAGAAAAGAGGCGAGTAAGAAAAATTTCAGAACGCACACTTTTTATTTTGAGGGCGGATTGGTTTCCTATATCAAACATTTAAATAAAAATGATAAAACGATTCATGAAAACATTTTTTACGTCGAAAGAGAGAAAGATAATATTTTAGTGGAAATCGCCGTCCAATACACCGAAGATATCGAGAGCATGGAGCTAAGTTTTGCCAATAATATTCATACTGGAGAAGGGGGAATGCATTTAACCGGATTCAGAACCGCATTGACCAGGGTTATTAATGATTATGCGCGAAAAAACGGATTTATAAAGGAGGCGGAACAAAACCTGAGCGGAGACGACGTAAGGGAAGGCTTAACCGCCGTGGTGAGTGTAAAACTGGGAGAACCTCAATTTGAGGGTCAGACAAAAGCCAAGCTAGGTAATCCCGAAGCGCGAACCGCGGTCGAAACCGTTATTTTAGATGCGTTGGAAGAGTTTTTGGAGAAAAACCCTAATGATGCGAGAGAGATTTTAGGTAAAACAATTTTATCGCAAAAAGCGAGAAGAGCGGCTAAGGCCGCCAGGGATACGGTGATTAGAAAGGGAATTCTTGAAGGAATGACTCTTCCGGGAAAGTTAGCGGATTGCATCACGAAGAACCCCGCAGAAGCAGAGCTTTATATTGTTGAGGGTGATAGTGCCGGTGGTAGCGCCAAACAAGGGAGAGATAGACATTTTCAGGCCATTTTGCCCTTAAGGGGAAAGATTCTCAATGTTGAAAGAGCAAGATTGGATAAAATTTTGGAGTCAAAAGAAGTAAGGGCGTTGATTATTGCTCTTGGCAGTGCGATTGCCGAGGAATTTGATATCAATAAATTACGTTATCATAATATTATTATTATGACCGATGCCGACGTTGACGGCGCGCATATCAGAACCTTACTTTTGACATTGTTTTACCGCTATTTTCCGAAAATAATCGAATCGGGATATCTTTATATTGCCCAGCCGCCACTTTTTAAAGTTCAAAAAGGAAAAGACGTAGAATACGTTTATAGCGAGGAAGAAAAAAATAAGGTGGTCGAGAGAATGAAAAAAGAAAAAGGGGGAGAAGTTGGCATTCAGAGATACAAGGGTTTGGGAGAAATGAACCCGGAATTGTTGTGGGAAACGACCATGGATCCCAAACATCGAATAATGAAAAAGGTTACCATAGACGATGTCGAAGAATCAGATAGAATTTTTGATATTTTGATGGGAAATGATGTTTTGCCGAGAAAGAAATTTATCCAAACCCATGCTAAAAGCGTGAAAAATCTAGACATATAAACTTGACATTTGATTTTACGGAGAGTAATCTTAACTTAAGATGGCCTTTTGGCCATTTTAAAAAACATGAATATCTTCAATAAAATCGCCAATTTTTTAAAGGAAACAAGAGTTGAGATGAAAAAAGTAAATTGGCCTACTCGCAAACAGACCATAAAATACACTTTGATTGTTATTGGGCTGAGTTTTGCCGTGGCTTTTTTCTTGGGCGGACTGGATCTTCTTTTTACGCTTTTAATCACTAAATATTTACTATAAAATAATTTTCGTTCATTAATTTTTCATTTTGCATTTTGCATTTTGAATTTGACTGAGCGAAGCGAAAGAACATGCCAAAGCAACAAGAAAGTGGAGAAAGACATTGGTATGCCATTCACACTTATCCCGCTTCCGAGGATACGGTAGCCGAAAATTTAAAACAAAGAATTGAATCATTGGACAAAAAAGACCTGATTTTTAATGTTTTGGTTCCGAAAGAAAAAAAGATTAAAATAAAGAGCGGAAAAAGATATACCATAGAAGAAAAGATTTATCCCAATTATGTTTTTGTGGAAATGATTGTTACCGACGACTCCTGGTACGTAGTGAGAAATACTCCTCGGGTTACCGGTTTTATCGGTGCAGGGATTACACCCATCCCCATAGCAGAAGAGGAGATTAAAAAACTTTTGAGTAAAACAATTACCGAAGAAGCGACATATAAAATTGAAGTCGAAGTCGGTGATGCGGTGAAAATTGTCGATGGGCCGTTTAAGGATTTCGACGGCAAAATCAGTGAAGTTGACGGATCAAGAGGGAAGATAAAGGTACTGGTAAGTATTTTCGGCAGAGAAACTCCCGTAGAGTTGGATTTTCTACAAGTAAAGAAAATATAATTTTATAAATTTATGGCAAAAGAAATTAAAACAATCGTAAAAATTCAGATTCCGGCAGGGCAAGCCAACCCGGCTCCTCCCGTAGGCACTGCCTTGGGTCCACACGGATTGAATCTTCAGGATTTTTGCGCGCGCTTCAATGAGGCCACAAAAGATAAAATAGGCAATATTATTCCTGCGGAAGTTACTATTTATAAGGACAGGACTTTTGAGTTTAAGCTGAAAACTCCGCCGGCAGCCGATTTATTGAAAAAAGCCACTGGAATCGAAAAAGGTTCCGGTGTTCCCCAGAAAAATAAAGTCGGGAAAGTTACCAAAAAACAGATTCGTGAAATTGCCGAAACCAAGATGACCGATTTAAACGCCAATGACGTTGAAGCGGCAATGAAAATGATAGAAGGAACCGCAAAAAATATGGGAATCGAAATTACAAATTAAAGATTTCGGATTTACTTATCTAAAGACACGCGTCGGCGCCCCAGCGTGGCGCCGCGCTCCATCTCGCTTTCGCTCTTCCCGCTTCGCGGTAAACCATGCCCGCTCAAGCCGTGAAGGGTCTTTTTAATAAGTAAATCCTCATCTGACAAAATGGATATCCTAAAACCCAAAAAATTGAAAATCGGGGATATGATTGGAGTAATTGCTCCGTCGGGAGTTGTTGAAGCTAAGGGTTTGGAAACCGGAGTTAAAACACTGCAAAAGTGGGGGTTTAAGGTTAAAATGGGAAAGCATATTTTTAAAAAAGTTAGCGATTATAGTGCGGGTACGCCCCAGGAGAGAAGAGAGGACTTTGAAAATATGGCAACAGATCCGGAAATAAAAGCAATTACCTGTGCCGAAGGAGGGTATGCGGCAAGTTCCGTACTCTTATCTTTAAATCCGAGAGTTATCGAAGCATTTAAAGCTAACCCAACTCTGCTTTTCGGCTATTCCGATTTTTGCGTGTTTCTCAACGCGAATTTTTCCACAGGAGTAATCGGAGCCCATGCCCCGAATCTGGTGGGCTTGGCTTCACATAATAAATTTACCCAAGAATCTCTGAGAAAGCTTCTTTTGGGTGAAATGGAGCTTAATTACGGGCAAAGTTTTTTCACTAAGATTTTGATTCCGGGAAAAGCAGAGGGTTATTTTTTACCCACAAATCTGGAAACACTAACCCATCTTTTTGGGAGTAAATTTGATCCGTTGGAAAATTTCGACGGCCCGATAATTTTGGCATTAGAAGAGGTTTGGGAGGACAAGAGCGATGTAATTAGGATGTTGGAAGCGGTTATTCTTCATCGCAGTTTTCATAAAGTAAAAGGAGTTGTTCTCGGCAGATTTGTCGGAGACAGCGAAATCGAATATCCTGAATGGGGCAAGAAAAACAGCTGGTACGATTTATTCGAGTCCTTGCTTAAAGAAAAAAACATTCCGGTTGCGGAATTTCCCAATTTTGGCCACCTAGAAGAACAGAAAAAAGCATTCAAAATTTTAAGAAAAGCATCGAATAAAGCCAAAACAATTTATGGCGAGAATTTGTTTCTTGCTTTGCCAGTTGGAGCAAAAGCAATTTTAAATGCTGTGCCCGAAAATCCGTGTTTGAAATTTCTAGAACAGGCAGTTGAATAATTTTTAAAAATAAAATAAGATAAGTTTTGATCTTTAAATTTTAATAAAGGAGGTACGGTTGAAAATAAAAAGAGTGTCTAAGGAAGAGTATTACTTAAGCATTGCTCGCACGGTGGCAAAAAGAGCGGTTTGTTTTAGGCGTTTTTCCGGGGCAATCATTGTAAAAGAAGATCAGATTGTTTCGACTGGATATACCGGTCCACCGAGAAAAACACTTGATTGCTTCGAGCGAAAATTCTGTCTTCGCAACAAGCACAATATTCCTTCTGGGCAGAGGTATGAACTATGCGGAAGCGTTCACGCCGAACAGAACGCCTTTATTAATGCCGGAAGAGCGGGAGTAAGCTTTTTGAGCGGAGATATTTATATCTTCGGCCAAACCCGTGACAGAAAACCAATTGATGCCTTTCCGTGTTTTATTTGCAAGAAGATGATTATTAATGCAGGACTGAAAAGGGTTATTTGTTCGACCAAAGAGAAAGGAATACGCATTTTTCTTGTGGAGGCCTGGGTAGAAGAGTGGAGAGATCCCGGGCGGAATATTACCGATGATGATGTTCAGTATGGAGAAGGTCTTAAAATCAACAAATAGGGACTGCCCCCGCGATGCGGGGGCTTTTTTTATTAAGATAAAAATGATAAGATAAAATTAATGAAAAATTATAAACCCACAATCGGATTAGAGATTCACGTTGAGTTGAAAACCAAAACAAAGATGTTTTGCGATTGCCTTAACGACCCATTAGAGAAGAATCCAAACATGAATATTTGTCCGATTTGCACTGCCCAGCCAGGATCCTTGCCCGTAATTAATAAAGATGCGGTTGAAAGCGTGATTAGGGCGGGATTGGCATTGAATTGCCAGATCAATAAGAAAAGTTGGTTTGAGAGAAAAAATTATTTTTATCCCGACTTACCCAAAGGATATCAAATATCGCAATACGAGGCGCCGTTATGTAAGGAAGGGTATCTGGAAATTCTTTCGGCAAGCTCAGGACAAGTGAAAAAAGTAAAAATCAGAAGAATTCATCTTGAAGAAGACACAGGCAGATTGATTCACGACCAGGATAAAGATTCTTCTTTAGTTGACTATAATCGTGCAGGCGTGCCCTTGATGGAGCTGGTAACCGAACCGGATATAGAGTCCGCCATAGAAGCGAAAAAATTTGCCGAAGAATTACAATTGATATTCCGTTATTTGGGAATTTCCGACGCGGATATGGAAAAAGGACAAATGCGTGTGGAGGCGAATATATCTTTGAGGGAGTCAGACTTCCTGAACATGGGCACGAAAGTCGAAGTAAAGAACCTCAATTCCTTCAAGGGTGTGGAAAAAGCAATAGAATATGAACTGGAAAGACAAAAAGAAGTTTTGGAAAAAGGGGAAACAGTAATTCACGAAACAAGGGGATGGAATGATGTCAAGCAAGAAACATTTTCTCAGAGAATAAAAGAAACATCGGATGATTACAGGTATTTTCCCGAGCCGGATTTGCCGTCAATGACTTTTTCCGCTGATGAAGTTGAAAAAATTGGAGATATGGTTCCGGAATTGCCTCAAGCAAGAAGGGAAAGATTTAAAAGAGAATACGGGATTCTTGATTCAAGCGCGGAGATTTTTGTAAGTTTTAAAAATCTGGGAGATTTTTTCGAATGCTCTGCAAGCGAATTGAAAGCATGGTTTGAATCGGGAAAAATAAAAACCGATATCGACAAACTGATAAAATTGAGTGCAAACTATATTATTACCGAATTTCCCAAATACTGTTCTGTGCGTACTTCAAATACTCCAGGCGTAGTCACTATTATATCTCCGAGATATTGCGAGATTAAAATTACGCCAGAAAACTTCGCCGAACTGATTTACCTGATTTTTATCGGAGAGATTTCTTCAAGCGGGGCCCAAGAAGTTTTGAAAGAAATGTTTATCAGCGGTGGCGACCCGTCGCAAATAATCGAAAGTAAAAATCTAAAACAGTTGAGCGACGGAAAAGAACTTGAATTGGCAGCGGAAAAAACAATAAAAAATAATCCCCAAGCGGTTGAGGATTACAAAAAAGGCAAAGAAACGGCAATGCAATTCCTGGTCGGCCAGATTATGCGCGAGACAAAAGGAAGGGCCAACCCAAAGGTCGCAGCAAGTTTAATTCATAAAATCTTGAAAAAATAACATGCGACAAGAAAAAGAACATTTCCCCGAAAGTATAACTAAAAGCGAGGAAGCAGTAAGAGAACTTGAGGCTGAATACGATAAGACGCGTAATTTGTCGCCCGAGGAAATAGAGGGTCAAATTCTCTCGATTCCCGGCGCAAAAGAGGGCGGAGGTTTGAAAATTTTAAGAGAAAAACAAGAAAAAGAGAAAAATAAAAAGAAAATAATCCACTAATCCAGAAATTTTTCCGTTATTTTTTCCGCTTCTTTTTGGTTCGATATCCATTGTATTTCTTTTCCGGGATATTTTTTGAACCAGGTAAGCTGGCGCTTGGCGAATTTAAAAGTATTTGATTTTATTGCTTCTATCGGGTTTTCGTTTCGGAATTCGGAATATCCGATAGTGTTTTTCAAAACCAACGTCCAATCATATTTTTTTACCAGATTCCTGACTTCTTTTTCTAGTCCTGATTTTATCATTTTATCAATCCTTTTATCAATTGATTTTTTTATTTCCGGAAGGGATTTTTTAATGCCGAGATATAAAACATTAAATTGGGGTCGGCTTTGCAATACCGGAATAGGTTTTCCTGTTTTCTTGATAATTTCGATTGCCCTGATCAATCTTCTGCGGTTTTTGGCATCGATATTTTTTGCGCGATTAGGGTCAAGTTTTTTCAATTCCTTAAATAGTTCTGTGGTAATTTTCTTTTCCATTTTTTTTCTTAATTCCCAATCCGGTTCAACTTCGGGAATCATCAAGCCATCGATAATTGCGCGGATATAAAAGCCGGTTCCTCCGCAAATAATCGGAATTTTCCCTTTTGCGTAAATTTTCTCAATTGCGTTAAGTGCTAAATTTTTGTATTCAACAACGCTGAATTGTTTTTTTGGGCTAACAACGTCTAGGAGATGATGGGAGATTTCCTGCGTTTCCTTTGAAGTGATTTTGCCCGTGCCGATATCCATTTCTTTGTAAATCTGCCGAGAATCGGCTGAAACTATTTCTCCGTTGTATTGCTTGGCAAGCTGGACAGCTAATTCGCTTTTTCCTGAAGCAGTCGGGCCAAGCACGACGATTATTTTTTTCGCCCGAAGCGGATCAGCCTTGGGCTGGTTTTTAGTCGAATTAACCAACCCATTAAGAATCTCCCAGCGTGTTTTTTTCTCTTGCCATGAAATATTGTCTTTAAATTTTGCCGCAACAGTGCCTTCGCGCCGCGAATATTTATTAATATACGCCATGTCGAATTTTATTTTTTTAAATAGCCTTACCGTGTTCTGAAATTGTTTTTCGGTTTCATTGGGAAATCCAACAATAACGTCGGTAGTGATTTTTACGTTGGGAATTTTTTTACGGATTTTTTCCACTAATTTTTCGTATTCTTGGACCGTATATTTGCGGTTCATTTTTTTCAGAGTTTCGTTATCCCCGCTCTGGACCGGTAAATGGATTTCTTTCTCTACTTTTTCGCATTCACCAATCGTATTTATCAGTTTATTGGACATGTCTTTGGGATGATTGGTCATGAACTTGATTTTGAATTCGCCGGGTAGAGGGTTCAGCTTTTTAAGTAATTTCGCGAATCCATATTTGTACGAATTTACGTTTTGTCCCAGTAAAACTATTTCCGTATATCCGTTTTTTAAAATAATTTTAAATTCTTTAATTACTTCCTTAATTGGTCGGGAAACTTCTCTTCCGCGCGTATACGGCACGACACAATAAGAACAAAAGTTATCGCATCCGGTCATAATCGGAAGATATATAGATTTGTTTTGTGGGCATCCGGATTTTAATTCAAGATAATTTTTGCCGAGAAAATTTTTGATGTCCGTAATCTCATTAAAAAGTCCTTTGAATTTTGGGATATCGGATTTTATTACGCAACCGGTAAGAATTTTTTTGGCTTTCAAGTTTTTGAATTTTTTATTCAATCCGAAAATTCTGTCGATGGCTGTCTGGCGTACGGAACAGGCATTAACCACAATTAAATCAGCCCCCTCTATTGTGGGGGCCTGTTTATGTCCTTTTCTTTCTAGTGAGCCTGCTATACGTTCGGAGTCAGATTCATTCATTTGGCATCCGAATGTCTTGATGAAATATTTCATTTCAACTCTTTTTTGATTATTTCAATAAATTTATCAGTATCAATTGTATCAATATCTTTTTTGCCTCGCGAACGAACAGCTAAATTATTAGAATTCATTTCTTTGTCTCCAACGACAATAATATAGGGAATTTTCTGCAATTCTGCTTCTCTGATTTTCTTGCCAACAGTATCATCAGAGTCACTAATTTCAACTCGAAATCCATTTTCTTTGAATTTTTTACTTGTTTGTTCGGCAAATTTTCTGTGCTTTTCTCCAACCGGCAAAATTTCGACTTGAATAGGGGACAGCCAAAACGGAAGCGCACCAGCGTAGTGTTCAATTAAAAACGCCATAACTCTTTCTATTGCTCCAATTGACGAACGATGGATTACAATAGCTTCTTTTTTGCTGCCGTCTTTGTCAATGTATGTTAACTCAAATCTTTTCGGCATTACAAAATCATATTGTACCGTGAAAGCAGTATTTTCTTTACCGGAAAAATCTTTCATTTGAATGTCGATTTTTGGTCCGTAAAAAGCTGCCTCTCCTTTTGCCTCAAAAAATGGAGCTTTTCTTTGCTTTAAAACTGTTCGCAAGATGTTTTCTGCAAAACCCCAAGACTTATCATCTTTATAGTATTTTTTATTATCTTTTCTGTCGCCAAGAGAAAGCCGGTAACGGTAATCTTTTGTTTTTTCCAGGCCCAGTGCTTCGGCTACATACTCGATTAAATCCAAGACGCCATTTATTTCATCCGATGCTTGTTCTTTTTTGCAAATAATATGGGCATCTGCCAAGCAGAACAATCTTACGCGGAACAAACCTGATAATTCACCCGATTTTTCATAACGAAATTGTTTTGCCAGTTCAGCGATTCTCATTGGTAATTCTTTGTAACTTCTGGGCTTCGAGGCATATAATTGAAAGTGATGAGGACAAGTCATTGGTCTTAAAATCAATTCTTCTCCTTCAACTTTCATTACCGGATACATCGAATCTTTGTAATAAGGATAATGTCCGGATTTTTTATATAAATCTACTTTTGCTATATCTGGAGTATAAACATGTTTATACCCTCTTTTGATTTCTTCATCTACAATAAATCTTTCCATTTCTCTTCTGATTATTGACCCCTTTTCGGTAAATAATGGCAGTCCCTTACCGACCAAATCAGTAAAAACAAATAAATCTAATTTTTTGCCCAATATTCTGTGGTCGCGTTTTTCCGCTTCTTCGATTTGAGCTAAATAATTTTCCAATTCTTGTTTTGATTCGAATGCCACGCCGTAAATTCTCGTAAGCATAGGATTTTTTTCGCTTCCCTTCCAGTATGCACCGGCGATTTTGGTTAATTTGAAGCCATCGGAATTTATTTCTTTGGTTGATTTAATATGTGGACCAGCGCATAAATCCACAAAATCTCCGCTTTTATAGATCGTTGCTTTTGCGGCTTCCAACTCTTTAATTAGCTCCAGTTTATATGGTTGGTCTTTGAATATTTTTTTTGCCTCTGTTTTTGTCTTTAAGCTTTTCTCAAATTTTATGCTTTGTTTGATTAGTTCGCGCATTCTCTTTTCGATTTTAGGCAAATCTTCGGGAGTGAGAGGATTCTTAAATCCCATATCATAATAAAATCCATTTTCGATTGTCGGGCCAATGCCAAATTTAACATTCCCGTAAATGTTTTTTACTGCATGTGCCATAACGTGCGATAAGGAATGGCGAATTGTATCAATTTTTGTTTTCATAACTTTTAATCCTCGGTTTTTAGTTCTTCCGCTTCGTCGCAGAGGATTTTGAATTGATCGTCTTTATTGGATAATCTTCCGCTTAAAAGCACGATTTTTCCTTCTTGCCAGATAATCGGGTTTTTGTCGAGAATCGAGGCGAAAACCAATGCTTCTATTTTTCCGGTTAGGTCTTCGAGAGTCACAAAGAGCATCGGACTGCCGGACTTGGTAATGAATTTGGTGATTTTATTGACTACCCCGGCAATTTTTACTTTCTCATTGACTTTACTTTCGTTAAGGTCTTTTATCGAGATTACTTCTTTTTTTAATAGATGTTGATGATAGTTAAGCGGATGATCAGAGACATACATCCCCAGTAGTTCTTTTTCCCATTGGATTTCTTCTGATTCCAATTTTCTGTTGTCGTGATTATTGGAAAAAAGAAAGTGATTTTTGTTTTCGGGCGCCTCTGTGTCGAAAAGGCTTTTTTGTCCCTGATTTCTGTTTTTTTGCGATTCTTTAGAAAAAGTCAGAAGATTTTCCAGTTCTGCGAGTAATTCTTTTCTCGACGCCAGTTTGTCGAACGCACCAGCCTTAATCAGGCTTTCTAATGATTTTTTATTCAAAACCATTGGTTTGTTCGGGGTAGGCGCGAGTCTGGTCAGAAAGTCAGCCATGGTTTTAAAAGCGTCGTTTTTCTTTCTTTCTTCCACTATTTCCTTAACTACATTATGCCCTACGTTTTTAATTGCTGCAAGCCCGAAGCGTATTGCGGATTTGTCTTTTTTGGTTTTTGGAGAAATTAAGGTAAAATTGTCCAGGCTTTCATTTATGTCCGGAGGAAGAACCCGTATTCCATGATCTTTTGCTTCTTCGACAAGAATATTAATTCTATCCAAGTCTTTTTGGTCTGATTGCATCAGGGCAGTAATAAATTCTTCGGTGAAGTTTGCTTTAAGATATGCAGTCTGGTAGGCGATTAAGGCATAGCAAGTGGCGTGACTGCGATTAAATCCGTATTGGGCAAACGGTTCGATGAAATCCCAGATTCTTTGCGCGATTTCTTTCTGGATTCCGTTTTTTACCATTCCCTCAATCATTTTATTTGCTTGTTGTTCGAGCAGTTTTCTGATTTTCTTACCCACAGCCTTTCTCAGTACGTCCGCTTCGGACATCGTGAATCCACCTAGGTCTTTGGCAATTTGCATTAATTGTTCCTGATAAACCGCAATTCCGTAGGTGTTTTCCAGAATTGGTTTCAGCTTGGGGTGAATGTATTTTATTTCTTTTTCTCCGTGTTTTCGGGCAATAAATTCGGGAATAAGATTCATCGGGCCGGGTCGGTACAATGCTACCATGGCGATAATATCTTCAAGGTCGTTAGGTTTCAGTTTTTGCAGATATTTTTTCATTCCCGACGACTCAAGCTGGAAAACGCCGGTAGTGTCGGCTTTTCTGAAAATATCGAAAGTAATTTTATCTTCCAAGGTTATTTCATCGATATTTATTTTTGTTCCCCTTATCTTTTCGATTAGATTGATGGCGTTTTCAATAATGGTCAGATTTTTCAGTCCCAGAAAATCCATTTTTAAAAGCCCGAGATTTTCAATGCTGTGCATTTCATACTGGGTAACGATAATTTGGTCATCTTGCGATGCGAACTGGCGCGGAGCGTAAAAATCGAGCGGATTTTTCGTGATTACCACGCCGCAAGCATGAGTTGAAGCATGGCGCGCAACGCCTTCCAGTTTCTTGGCGATATCAATCAGAGTTTTCACCTGGTCGTCAGAATCGTATGTGCGTGATAACTCGGGGACTTTTTCCAGGCCTTCGGTCAAAGTAAAGCCGAAAGGAATCATTTTTGCGATTTGATCGCAGAGTGAATAGGTGTATCCCAGTGCACGCCCCGCGTCTCTGATTGCCGCGCGGGCAGCCATTGTTCCAAAAGTTATAATTTGCGCAACATGGTCAATTCCGTATTTTTTGGAAATATAATTAATAACCTCGTCTCGCCTGATGTCGGCAAAGTCAAGATCGATATCGGGCATACTGATTCTTTCCGGATTTAAAAATCTTTCGAAGAGCAGTTTATATTTAAGGGGGTCGACATTCGTGATATTTAAAAGATAAGAAACCAAGCTTCCCGCGGCAGAACCTCTTCCCGGGCCAACAACAATTCCCTTATTTTTTGCCCAATTTACGACATCCTGAACAATTAAAAAGTAAGAGGCAAAGCCGGTTTTCTTGATGGTTTGTAATTCGAAATCCAAACGTTCTTTGATTTCTTTCGCTTTTTGTTCTTTTTCTTTTTCGTCAAAAAGAGTGGGCGGAAATTTTCTGGTAAGCCCTTCCGCACAAAGTTTTTCGAGATAACTGTCTGCGGTTTCTTTTTCGGGCAAAGAAAAATCGGGAAGTTCTATTTTGCCCAAATCGATTTTTAGATTGCATTTTTTGGCAATTTCCGTGGTATTTTTTATCGCCTCAGGAACGTCCTTAAAGGCGTTAGTCATGTGTTCCGGTGATTTAAAGGAGTAATCTTCTCCCTTCATGGTCATTCTTTCTTTTTCGTCGATAGTGCGATTGGTTTGAATGCAAAGCAAAACATCATGAACATCGGCATCTTCTTTGCTGGCATAGTGCACATCATTAGTTGCGGCAAGTGGGATGTCGAGTTCTTTGGATAATTTAATCAGACCTTCGTTTGTTCTGATTTGGTCAATACTATTCGGGTGATCCTGGATTTCTAGATAAAAATTTTCCTTTCCGAAAATTTGTTGATGTTCAAGCGCCACTCTTTTTGCTCTGCCCATGTCATTGTCCAAAACAGCGGAAGGAACCTCGCCCTGCAAACAGGCACTTAAAGCAATTATTCCTTCGTGATATTTTTCCAAAAGTTCGCGGTCCACCCGTGGTTTATAATAGAATCCTTCTAAATGGCTCTTGGTTACCAATTGAATCATGTTGCGGTATCCGGTTTCATTTTTCGCCAAAAGAATAAGATGGAATCTGCGGTCCATTTTCCCCGCGCCTTTATCAAGTCTGCTGCCGGAACTCACATATACTTCCACGCCGATTATCGGTTTTATATCTGCAGCCAGGCATTTGCCGTAAAACTCAACTGCGCCATACATCACCCCATGGTCAGTTAAAGCCAAAGAATCCATTCCGTATTCTTTGGCTTTTTCGATTAACTCATCTATTTTTGCCAGTCCATCAAGCAGCGAATAATGCGAGTGCACGTGAAGATGTATAAACCCTGCACCATTTTTCGTGCCATTAGCCTGGTCATCTTTATTGTCCTGCGAATGGTGCAGGGTAAATTTTTGTTCCGTCATACATAGTTATGATATCATTTAAAAAGAATTCTTCAAACTTGCCATAAAATTTATTTTCTGTTATCTTTATAAATATGCCGAATCCAAAGCAAAGACATACTAAGTCGAGGCGGAACCGAAGACGTTCGCATTTGGCCTTGAAAAAAAGAAAAATCTCAACGTGCAAGAAATGCGGAGAGCCGGTTTTGGCGCACCATATTTGTTCTTTTTGCGGGCAATATAACGGCAAAGAAGTTGTTGATGTATTGGCAAGACTGGAAAAGAAAGAAAGAAAGAAAAAAGAAAAAGAATTGAAAGAACACGAAGCGGAGGCAAAAGACGAACAAAAAAATAAACCATTAAGCCCAGAAGAACTTTCAAAAAAGAATTAAGTATCTGTAGGTATCGCGAAGCAAGTATCCATTAATATTGTGATATTCATAGATATTAATAGATATTAATTATTTAGATTTTCAAATTTTATGAGCAGTCGACATATCGCTCGTTCAATAGTTCTTCAGTCTTTATACGAGATTGATTTTAGAAAAAACAAGGATTCCGGCGCAAGAATTATTTTGGAGAAAAATATAAAAGAATTTGGCGAAGGAATTGATGAAATCGATTTTATGGAAAAGTTGTCGGCCGGCGTTCTGGAGCATCAACCAAAAATAGATAAGATTATCGAAAAATCGGCGCCGGAATGGCCATTGGAGCAAATCACTATTGTCGACAGAAACGTTTTAAGGATAGGAATTTACGAGCTTTTATTTGGAGATAAAAAAGAGGTTCCGCCAAAAGTTGCTATTAATGAAGCAATAGAATTGGCGAAAAATTACGGAGGGGAAAGTTCCGGCCGTTTCGTTAACGGTGTTCTGGGAACAATTTATCGGGAAATGGAAAAAACAAAAGAAGATAAATCCAAGGCTTAAAATCCAAATGCCAAATAATAATTTGACACTTGAGCTTTGAGCTTTGAGCAGAATTATGAAGTTACCAAAATTGGACAAACTAGAGGAAGGCATCGGGATAAAATTCAAAAATAAAAAACTTTTACAGCAGGCATTTGTTCATCGTTCGTGTTTAAATGAGAACCCGAGCCTGAAAATAGAACATAACGAAAGATTGGAATTTTTGGGAGATGCGGTATTGGAGCTGGCAATAACAAAAAACCTTTTCAATGCTTATTCGAATCCCGAAGGAGAATTAACGACCTGGAGAGCGGCGCTGGTAAACAGTAAAATGCTTTCCGAGGTATCGAGTAATTTGGGTTTTAACGAATATTTGATGCTTTCAAAGGGCGAGAGCCAAGACGTTGGTCGGGCGCGCCAATTTATTTTAGCCAATACTTTTGAGGCGCTTATCGGTGCGATTTATCTGGATCGAGGATTCGACATTGCGGAAAAATTCATAAAGAATAATCTGCTTTGTCGGTTGCCGAAGATTTTAGAAGAAAAACTTTACGTTGATCCCAAAAGTCATTTTCAGGAAAAGGCGCAGGAGAAAGTGGGAATTACTCCCAGTTATGAAATTTTGGAAGAAGATGGTCCGGATCATTGTAAATCTTTTGTCGTTGGGGTCTATTTAAATGAAGAAATGATTGCAAGGGGAAAAGGACCATCGAAGCAAGCTGCGCAGGTTGATGCGGCAGGAAAGGCACTGAAAAAGAAGGGATGGGCATAGATTTGCCGTAAAATTATTTATTTGTTATATTAGAATTCATGTTAAAAATACGTTTACAGAGAATTGGAAAAAAGAATGACCCGAGCTATAGAATAGCCTTGGTTGAACATACAACTTCGCCGCATGGGAAGTTTATTGAGTTGCTGGGTTCTTATAGCCCAAAAATGAAAGTAAAAAAATTCGACAAAGAAAGGATAGAATATTGGTTGACAAAAGGAGCCCAGGCTTCGCCAACAGTGCATAATTTATTGGTTGACGAAAAGATTATTAACAAAGAGAAGGTTAGGGCCTGGAAGGCGAAGAAGAAAATCAGCGAAGTCCCGCCGGCAGGCGGGATCCCGACAGAGGTCGGGAAAGAGCAGGTAATTCCAGAAGCGGCGAAGGCGGAAGAACCGAAGATTGAAGCCGTGCCTGAGGTGGCAAGGACGGAAGAACAGAAAGTCGAAGAACCAAAACAAGAACCGATAAAAGTTGAAGAAATTAAGCCAGTGGAAGAACTGAAATTGCAAGAAATTCCAAATATTGACACACAAGAGAGAAAAGAGTAAAATATAGATATTAATAGTAGCACTGCGAAATTCAGAAATGCAGAAAGGTCGGCTACTAGAAAATCAGAATAAATACTAACATACCATTATTGAAAAACATGGCTGCAAAAAACAAAGATCAGGATTTCGTTGAATTTATCGTAAAAGGCATCGTGAACAATCCTGATGATGTGACAGTTGACAGAAAAGTTGACGAAATGGGTGTTCTTATCACTCTTAGGGTTAACCCCGAAGATATGGGGGCGTTAATCGGCAGAGAAGGTTCAACAGCTCGAGCTATTCGAACTCTGACCAGAATTGTTGGATTGAAGAATAGTGCTCGTGTTAATCTGAAGATTGAAGAACCGGAAGGCGGAAAGAGAGTTGAAAGAACAGAAAAGAAAAGCGTTGACAGGGTCGTTGAAGACCTGGAACTGTAAAAATCCCTTGTAGATATTTACAAAAAACCGTGCTACTATTATAAGTACGGTTTTTTGATTATTATGAAGTTTAAAATCATAACAATATTCCCCGATATTTTTACGTCTTACTTCAATGAGTCGATTATTAAACGTGCTCAGAAAAAGGGATTAGTGAAGATTGATATCTATAATTTGCGTGACTTTACGGGCGATAAACACAAAACTGTTGACGATAGCCCCTACGGCGGAGGACCGGGAATGGTAATGATGGCAGAGCCGATTTTCAAGGCGGTTTCCGCCTTGAAAAAATGCAAAATGCAAAATGCAAAAATAAAAATTAAGGAAAAAGTTATTTTATTTTCGCCGAAAGGAAAAAAGTTTGATCAGAAAATGGCGCAAAGATTTTCCAAGCTGGATAAATTGATTATGATTTGCGGAAGATACGAAGGAGTTGATGAGAGAGTAGCCCAATATATTGCCGATGAAGAAGTTTCAATAGGGGACTACGTTTTAACGGGTGGAGAAATTCCGGCAATGATAGTGATTGATGCAATTACCAGATTGATTCCGGGAGTTATCGCAAAAGAATCCCTGAGGGAAGAAAGTTTTTCTCTTTCAAGAGAAAAATCTTTGAGAGAAGAAAAATATGAATATCCGCAATATACAAGACCGGAAACTACTTTAATAAATAAGAAAAAAAGAAGCGTTCCGCCCGTTCTTCTTTCCGGCAATCATAAAAAAATTGAAGAATGGAGAAAAAAGCTTGAATCTTCACCTTGATTTGGGATTAATGCGGCTGGATGAAACTTTATTGATAAAACAATATTAATAACTACATAATGGGATATGCTTTGAACAAGGTGAAGACTTGACAAGCATTTATTTGCGAGTAAAATAGATAGTACATAATCATTGACCAAATTTTTATGTAAAAAAAACGGACAATCCCTTCGATAAACTCAGGGTAAATAACGTACTTTTAAAACAGAGCTTAGTTTTTTGAAATAGTTCAGAAATTTGAGCTCTGTTTTTAATTCGGTTCATTAACAAACTTGCCCTGTTTACCCTATGGTCAGCTTTGCTGTACTTCTGGGGTAGCTCCGCCCAAGGCGGATGATACTGGGGTAAAATACAAATCATACAGTAAGTTTGTGCACCCTTCACTATAAGCTTATAGTGTCAGGGTAAAGAGCTAAAAATGGATCGAGTTTGACTCGATTGAATCTTTTATAGTTGTCCTGATATTTTACAGATTGTCGCAGATGCATCACAAATAGTTGCGCAAGTGATTATTTGTGGTAAAATTTGTGACTATTTGTGATTATCTTATTGAGAGTTTGATCCTAGCTCAGGACGAACGCTGGCGGCGTGGATAAGGCATGCAAGTCGAAAGGGTTTAGACCCTTGGCGAACGAGTTAGTAATACGTAGGTACATCCCTCTGACTCGGGCATAATTTGCCGAAAGGCAAGATAATTCCCGATGGTCTCGCAAGAGTAAAGGATCCGGTGCAAATCGGATTCGGTGAGAGAGTGGCCTGCGCCCTATCAGCTAGTTGGTGAGGTAATGGCTCACCAAGGCTATGACGGGTAGGGGGCGTGAGAGCGTGTTCCCCAACGATGGCACTGAGATACGGGCCCTACTCCTACGGGAGGCTGCAGTCGAGAATCTTCCACAATGGGCGAAAGCCTGATGGAGCGACGCCGCGTGAATGAAGAAGTCCTTCGGGATGTAAAGTTCTTTTCTATCCGAGGAATTTTGACTTTAGGATAGGAATAAGGAGCTGCTAAACTCGTGCCAGCAGCAGCGGTAATACGAGTGCTCCGAGCGTTGTCCGGAATTATTGGGCGTAAAGAGTCTGTAGGGGGTCTGATACGTCTTTTGTTAAATCTTAATGCTCAACATTAAGGCCGCAAAGGAAACGGTTAGACTTGAGGATGTGAGAGGTTGATGGAACTCATAGAGTAGGGGTGAAATCCGTTGATACTATGAGGAACACCAAAGGCGAAGGCATTCAACTGGCGCATTCCTGACCCTGAGAGACGAAAGCGTGGGGAGCGAACGGGATTAGATACCCCGGTAGTCCACGCCGTAAACGATGGGTACTGGTTGTTTGAAGTATCGACCCTTCAGGTGACGAAGCTAACGCGTTAAGTACCCCGCCTGGGAAGTACGGTCGCAAGACTAAAACTCAAAGGAATAGACGGGAGCTTGCACAAGCGGTGGAGCGTCTGGTTTAATTCGACGACAAGCGAAGAACCTTACCAGGGCTTGAAATCCTAGTGAAACTCCGCAGAAACGCGGAACTTCTACAAGGACACTAGGACAGGTGCTGCATGGTTGTCGTCAGCTTGTGGCGTGAGTTGCTCCGTTAAGTCGGGTAACAAGCGCAACCCCCATTTCGTGTTATAAGTGTCACGAGAGACTGCCAAGTTTTACTTGGAGGAAGGTGGGGATGACGCCAAATCAGCATGGCCCTTTGATGCCCTGGGCAACACAGGCGCTACAATGGCCGGTACAATGGGTCGCTAAGTCGCAAGATGGAGCCAATCCCATTCAAAGTCGGTCTCAGTTCGGATTGAGGTCTGCAATTCGACCTCATGAAGTCGGAATCGCTAGTAATCGCGGATCAGCTACGCCGCGGTGAATACGTTCTCAAGCTTTGTACTCACCGCCTGTCACGCCAGAGGAGCCGGGAGCACCCGACGTCCCCGATTTATCGGGGCTTAAGGTGAATTCGGTGACTAGGGCGAAGTCATAACAAGGCATCCGTAGCGGAAGCTGTGGATGGAAAATATTTTTACTTAATACTCCATTATTTATAATGCAGTATATTGGTCGGTTTTCGATTTATCGGAAGGGTGTTGGTCTTTGTATCGCGTCTAACGCGATGTACCCCAAAGAAAGACCCTAGGCTTTGTTTTTGTTTCGATGTGCATCGAAATTACCACAAAGCGAGTCAGGACAACTATAAAAGATTTGATGACATAAAGCCCTGTTTTTAAAGCAGGGTTTTTATGTTATAATGAATTTGTTCACGGTTTAGCTCGATTTAGCTTGAAGTTTTTATTATTTTAGTTATATAATAAAATCTTGGATAAAATATAATAATAATTAATAAAAGGTTCTAATTTGTAAGCTTTGCAAATTATAGGTTAGAATTAATGAAATTTATGGCAGACGAGATAAAGAATGAAGGCGCAGAAGAAAAAGTTATTGCTTACTGTGTGAAGTGTCGAGAGAAAAGAGAAATGAAGGACGCCAAAGAAGTAGAAATGAAGGGGAAGGGCGGTCCGAGAAGGGCGATGAAGGGAACTTGCGTAGTTTGCGGTACGGGGATGTTCAGAATCCTTGGCAAAAAATAAAGATTTTTGAAAATCTTTTCAAAATTAACCCCTTGGGGTTAGTTTTGAATAGGGTCCGCCTTCGCCTCACAGCAGCGAGGCTTCCGGCGGGACAAGGGCGTATAGCTCAGTTGGTTAGCCTCTGGCCCTTCGGGCCAAAGGCCCGGAGGGAGCGCGCTGCGCCCCGTAGTCAGCTTTGCTGTACTATTGGGGTCACTGACCCTGTACTAAAATTTGGGCGTGTAGTTCACCGGTAGAACGCTTCACTGATAATGAAGAAGTAGAAGGTTCAATTCCTTCCACGCCCACTAATTCAAATTTAGTACGGGGTAAATAATGACGAGGTCCATGGTTCGATTCCATGTACGCCCATTCGACTCGCCCCTTAATAAATTCGGGGTTCGCTCATGGCAAGCCATTAAAAAAGAAAAAATTTATATTTGAATATCTGAAAATCTTAAACGTAGATTAGACGATATCAAGCAAGATTAGATACAAAAGTTTAGGTATGGGCCTATAGTATAGCGGTTCAGTACACCGCATTTGCAATGCGGAGACGGCAGTTCGATTCTGCCTAGGTCCATCGCGTCAGACGCGATCCACCAAGTCAGACTTGGTCCACAAAAAATGAAAAGAGGCGGTTGCCTCTTTTTTATTTATTTCTTTTTGTTATAATGTAATAAGTACTAGAAATTAAAATTAATAATTAATTCCGCCTTTGGCCTGCCTGTCGGCGGGCAAGCGGGACAAGTCTAAAATTTATGATAGAAATATTAATCGCTTCGTTGGAAACAATTTGGTTGAGCGTTGTCGGATTTCTGCCGACGTTTCTTGCGGCTCTGATTGTTTTTATTGCCGGCTGGTTGATCGCTATTTTCCTTGGGAAGCTGGCGAATAAATTAATCAAGGTGGCCAAGCTGGATAGTTTATTAATTAAGCTTGGTGTTGAAAAAGCAATCGCAAAAGCAAAACTGAAATTGGATTCCGGAAAATTTTTCGAAGAACTGGTAAAATGGTTTTTTATCGTTGTGTTTCTGATGACCGCTACCGATATTTTGGGATTGGGTCAGGTGACTTTATTTCTAAGTACCATTCTTCTTTATTTGCCGAATGTAATTGTTGCGGCAATAGTTTTACTTGTAGCGGTAATTGTTTCCAATTTTATGTATAAGGTGGTTAAGGCGAGTGCGAACACCGCAGGATTATCTTCCGCTTCCGCAGTCGGGACAATTACAAGATGGGCGATTTTGATTTTCGGATTGATTATTGCCTTGAGCCAATTGGGAATCGCTGCTAATTTGATGCAGACGCTTTGGATTGGAATTGTTGCCATGCTGGCTATTGCGGGAGGATTGGCTTTTGGTTTGGGCGGCAAGGATATGGCAGCGAAAACTTTGGAAAAAATAAAACAGGATTTGAACGAAAAATAAATTTTAGACCAATAAAAATTCCACGATACTTGACAGAGACATTTTCTCAATATATAATGGGAAAGTTGTTAAATTATATGCGAAAAAATACGAAAAAATCAATTAGCAAGAGCGGTTGAGAAACCGGGTATTTACATACCTTGAGGTTGGACCGCTTGAAAGCGGTTTTTTCTTACCCCGCACTTTAAAAATGAAATAGTCTTAATCCGTTATCGAGGTCTGTTAAAACGGATTAAGATAGACAATTAACATCTATAAATTGTCAGTTAATAAACAGGTTATTCATAAGTGTATATGGTGAATGCCTTGGGATATTGAGGCGAAGAAGGACGTGGCGTAGCTGCGATAAGCTTCGGGGAGGTGTGTAGCAACCTTTGATCCGGAGATTTCCGAATGGGGAAACCCAATCTTATTAAAACAAGATTACTCCGAATTTATTTCGGAGAGCGAACTCGGCGAAGTAAAACATTTCAGTAGCCGGAGGAAAAGAGAAAGATTTTATTCCCTTAGTAGTGGCGAGCGAAAAGGGAAGAGCCTAAACTTTTTAAGATTTTCGCAAGAAAATTTTGAAAGGGGTTGTAAGATAATGATGTCGGGAGAAATCTCGGGGAGTTAATAAGTAAGACTTCCTTAGTTGAAAGTGGCTGGAAAGCCCTACCACAGAGGGTAATAGTCCCGTAAGCGAAAAGGGTCTTATACTCCTAATCATTAATCTTGAGTACGGCGGGAAACGATAACCCTGTCGGAAGCAGGCAGAACTATTCTGCCAAGGCTAAATACTCAATATCACCGATAGTGAACTAGTACCGCGAGGGAAAGGTGAAAAGTAGCCCGATGAGGGCGATGAAATAGTACCTGAAACCATATACTTACAAAGAGTCGGAGCCTTGACGCAAGTCGGGGTGACGGCGTGCTTTTTGCAGAACGACCCAACGAGTTTTTGCGTTTTCTTTGTCTAAGTCCGTCAGGACGGAGGCACAGGGAAACCGAGTGTGAATAGCGCGTCTATGAGAGAACGCAAAAGACCCGAAGCCAAGCGAGCTACCCATGGCCAGGATGAACTCTTGACGAAAGTCAGAGGGAGGTCCGGACCCACGAGCCGAGCAATACTCGGGGATGAGCTGTGGGTTGTAGTGAAAAGCTTATCGAGCTTGGTAATAGCTGGTTCTCCTCGAAATAGCTTTAGGGCTAGCCTCTTATGATCCTCTTAGGGGTAGAGCACTGAATGGGCTAAGGTGGCGCAAGCCTACTTACCCAATCAAACTCCGAATACTAAGAGTTATAATAAGGGAGTAAGACTGCGGGGGCTAAGCTTCGTAGTCAAAAGGGAAACAGCCCAGATCGTCATCTAAGGTCCCTAAACTAAGTTAAGTGTGAAAAGAAGTGTTTCGTCTTTGACAGATGGGATGTTAGCTTAGAAGTAGCTATCATTTAAAGAGTGTGTAACAACTCACCATTCTATGTTTATCTATGACGAGACGCGCTGAAAATGTACCGGGGCTAAACTTAGTACCGAAGATACGGATTCTTTCCGATTTATCGGAGAGAGTGGTAGAGGAGCATTTCTTGTGCAGCGAAGTCTTGCTGTAAGGCAGGGTGGAGCGCAAGGAAGAGAGAATGTTGGGATGAGTAACCACAAATCAGATGAGAAATCTGATCACCGAAAACCCAAGGTTTCCTTGGCAATGGATATCAGCCAAGGGTTAGGCGGTCCTAAGGCAATCCCGAAAGGGGTAGTCGATGGACAGGACGTTAATATTCGTCCCCTTCCTTATTTTTCGATGGAACGACGAAGTTTGGTAGTTTGAGCACGTTATTGGATTCGTGTCGTTGGCTCAAGAATTTCTGTCAGGCAAATCCGGCAGGATAAATTCAAGAGTTGACGAAAGTTTTGGCTTTGGCCGGGATAATTCAAATGAGCAAGCTTCCAAGAAAAGTTTCTAGATCCGCCGCAAGGCGGAAAAATAAATAGGGAAACCGTACCGCAAACCGACACAGGTGGGTAGGGCGAGAAGCCCAAGGTGAACGGGTGAAACCTCGTTAAGGAACTCGGCAAAACAGCGGCCGTAAGTTCGCAATAAGGCCCGCCCTGATTTATCAGGGCCGCAGCAAAAGATCCCTAGCGACTGTTTACTAAAAACACAGGTCCCTGCTAACTCGTAAGAGGATGTATAGGGGCTGACACTTGACCAGTGCTAGAAGGTTAACGGTGGGGGTGATTTCGGCGCAAGCCGGGAAAGCTCACTGCCCGAAGCCCTAGTGAACGTCGGCGATAACTATAATCGTCCTAAGGTACCGAAATTCCTTGGCATGTAAGTTATGTCCTGCAGGAAAAGTGTAACGACTGGGGAACTGTCTCAACGAGGAGCCCGGTGAAAATGCAGTGGGGGTGAAGATGCCCCCTACCTGCGGTAAGACGGAAAGACCCCGGGAGCTTTACTATAAGTTCTTATTGGCTTATCGTTTTAAATGCGTAGTATAGTGGGGAGACTTTGAAGCCCTGACTTCGGTTGGGGTGGAGTCGATCGTGAAATACCCATCTTTTAAAATGATAAATCTAACCCTTTTGACAAAAATCAGAGGGAGACAGTGAGTGCTGGGTAGTTTAAGTGGGGCGCTTGCCTCCTAAAAGGTAACGGAGGCGTTTATCAAGGTCAGCTAGCTCCGGATGGAAATCGGAGCGGTCGTGTAAAGGCATAAGCTGGCTTTACTGCAAGACGGGCATGTCGCGCAGTTGCGAAAGCAGAACTTAGTGAACCGACCCTAGATTATAGAATCGGGGAAGACATCGGACAAAAGCTACCCCGGGGATAACAGGCTGGTAGGTGCTGAGAGCCCATATCGACGCACCTGTTCGGCACCTCGATGTCGGCTCATCCTATCCTGGGGCTGGAGAAGGTCCCAAGGGTTTGGCTGTTCGCCAATTAAAAGGGTACGTGAGCTGGGTTTAAACCGTCGTGAGACAGGTTGGACCCTATCTACCGTAGGCGTGGATATTTGAGAGACCTCGTCCCTAGTACGAGAGGACCGGGATGAACGAACCTCTGGTGTACCAGTTGTCCTGCCAAGGGCATTGCTGGGTAGCTAAGTTCGGCAGAGATAAGCGCTGAAAGCATCTAAGCGCGAAGCTCTTCTCAAGATTAGATATCATAGATTGGTCGAAGACTACGACCTTGATAGGCTTCAGGTGGAAGTCCAGTAATGGATTAAGCCGAGAAGTACTAATAAATCATTTTGACCTGCTTATTGACTGACAGTTTTTAGATATTAATTGTATTATCATGACCATTATAAGGGGGCCACACCGAGGGTGCTCCACCTGATCCCATTCCGAACTCAGAAGTGAAAGCCCTCAAGGCCGATGGTAGTGCGTAAGCGCGAGAGTAGGTAGCCCTCTTATAATGTTCACGAGTTAAGAATGCCCCAGGTGGGGCATTTTTAATTTTTATAAAGATTTGATAGAATAGAAACATGACCCGTTATCTATGTAAGCAAATTGTTATCGTTGTTGTTTTTCTTTTAATTGTCGCAACGGTTGTTGCTGGCAGTTATTTTATTTTTCGTCCGAAATCAAAAGCAAC
>Ga0315276_10000380_pt1 | contig 37777 bp, 26 predicted proteins | sample YL17G05_0_MG_FD_204542 | JGI IMG/M metagenome (GOLD analysis project Ga0315276, IMG submission 204542) | Sediment microbial communities from Yellowstone Lake, YNP, Wyoming, USA - YL17G05_0 | ecosystem: Environmental > Aquatic > Freshwater > Lake > Sediment | place: USA: Wyoming | collected...
TTTACTGGGGTCAAAATCCGGCGGCTTGATGCACCACGCGTCCAGCAACTCGCCGACACCGATATCTATCCGGAAAAACTCGGTCGGACTCTTTTTAATGGCATCGTATTTCGCCTTGAGCTTGGCATTATCTGTGAGCGTCCGTATCGTCTTATGTTCCGGCAGACTTACCAACTCGGTTATCGGCGGAGTATCGCAATTGGAATAAGTATGAAAGGCCCAACTGGCATCCCGCGATATCTGATAGCTATGCGTACCGGGCTGGTCCGCCGGACTTATCCGCTGTGCCTGACCGTGACCGTTTAGCCGTGCCCTGTACAAATAACGTTGAGTGGGATTGTCCGGCGAAGCAATGAAATATAACCAGCCGTCTTCTATTTTATCGACGTGCTGAATATCCATAATATCGTAGGGACCGTCGGTAATGAGTTTTATTTTTTGTCCGGAACGTGATACCACGTACACGTGCCGCCAGCCGTCGTGCTCACTGACCCACGTGAAATTCTTGCCGCCGTCCAGCCAGCGAAGGTTGTCTTCCAGGTCGGCATTCATACTGTCGATGTCCACCCACGCATCATCTTTGTCCTCGAAAATCTCCCGAACCTTTCCCGCCCGGGCATCGCAAAGCATGATCTTAATAGTGTTTTGTAAACGATTGAGATACTGCAGGACGATCTCTTCAGAGCCGGCCGCCCAGTTCATCCGGGCAATATAGTTGTTACGGGAATCGCCCGGCACCTCCATCCATTTCGTTTCACCACCATCGGCGCTGACCATACCCACCCGGCAGGCCGAGTTCGTCTGGCCCACCTTCGGATATTTTATGGGAATAAGACGGGGATAAAGATCGTCAGTATTGTTTATCAAATGAAACGTCTTGACGCCCTCGCTGTCAAGCTGCCAATAAGCAATCGACTTACTGTCGGGACTCCAGCGATATCCGTTGCGCAGGTCCAACTCTTCTTCATAAACCCAGTCGAATGTGCCGTTGATGATGGTTTCCGACCCGTCGGTGGTCAGGGCGGCAATCTCGCCACCCTCGACATTCTCGACATAAATATTATTTTCACGCACATAAGCCACCCGCCGGCTGTTCGGCGAAAACCTGGCGAACATCAACGTTGAAGGCTCAGCGTCGCCGCCAAGCTGCCGCAGCTTCCAACTTGTCAAATCGACCACCCAGTAGTCGCCCCGCGTGTTCTGACGCCAGACACGTTTGGTGTTCGTGAAGATAAGGAGATACTTATTGTCGGCCGACCACTCATATTTTTCGATTTTCAGTGGAGCCGATTCACCTTCCGGAATAAGCCGGCCGGCCGGGACTATTATTTCACTATTGCCAGTTTCCGGATCGTAGCGGACAATATCTTTCGCACCAACATCCTCGTCCTGGTCATCCTTATCCTCATCTTGGTCATCCTTCTTTTCCAGCTTATAGTCCGAATCCTCCAGGGTCACGTATCCGGTACCATCTTTGAGCCAGTGTGCCGGTCCGAACTCTTCAGCCCCGAACTCGCCGGAACTGTATATCCGTTCGAGAGTCAGATAGCCGCTGTCATCCTCGGCCGGCGTACGCTCTTTCCCAACAAATCCACCGGTGGTACAGCCGGCCGTCACCGCCAGCAGCAAAACACAGATGCCCTTAATAATTACTTTTGGCTTCATGATTGTGTTTCCGTAGAGACCTTTATTCGTTATAGTGAACTTGTTCCATTGTTGCCCATGACTTTTCGCCTTTAAGCGGCAGTTGCATCGGACCGCACACCTTCAGCCACGCCCTGATGCATGGTTCGGCGTCCATTTTAGCCATATCGGCTTCGAAATCATCGCCGGTGTATTCATAGTAACCAAACGCGTACCACTTGCCCTCGATCTGGTGCAGGAAGATCGAGAAGTTGTGCATATTGTATTTATTTAGCAGGTCGCGTACGCCCGGGTTGGAATCGCTATGCAGTATCTTATAGTCGCTTATATCTTTGGGGTTCAAACCAACCACCATCCCCACCCGCTTTACTTTTTTTGACATGAGACCATCACAGCCCATCGTCACCAGCATGAGCAGTATAACGCAAATTGCTTTAGTCGTTGTTGTTGCGGTTAGTTTCACAATAATCCTTTCTGAAGCACTTTCTAGTTGTTATAGTAAACTTGTTCCATTATCGCCCAGGAATCTTCACCTTCCAGTGGAAGCTGTGTGGGATCGCACACTTCCAGCCATTCCCGGTTGCGCGGTTCGGCGGCAAGCCGGGCCATATCAGCCTCGAAATCATCGCCGGTATATTCATAATAGCCGAACTCATACCATTTGCCCCTGATCTGGTGAAGGAAAATGGAAAAGTTATGCAAATGGTACTTGTTAAGCAGGTCACGCACGCCCGGGTTGGAATCGCTGTGCAGCTTTTTATACTCGTCGATCTTGTCCGGCTTGATCCCGACAACCATACCCACGCGCTTAGTTTTTTTCTGTTCGCACATTGTCACTGCTCCTGTCTTTGGGAACTTGCCGAGCCTGAACAACCGGATTGCCCTTACGAAACCTTTGGATATACAATCACTTTGATGCACTGGTCCAGTTTTTTGGTCGTCAGCTCCAGGGCTTCGGGAATCTCGTCCAGATTGAATCTGTGCGTAATCATCTTGCCCAGCGGAATCCGCCCGTCAACCACCGCATTGACCATCCTCTGAAACGCGCGGGTCATATCCAGATTGTCATGATATACAGGATTAAGCGTGTGATGGACGGTAATCTCCTTACGGAAGATTTCACGCATGCTGCCGATATGTTGTTTATGGCTGGTTTTGGTTTCCACGTTCATTCCGGTCATTCTGCCGCCCCGAGCCAGACACTGAATAGCCATATTGAACGCGTTATTCTCCTGCGAAAGATCGTCGGAAATGCACATGATGCAGACATCGGCGCCTTTGCCATCGGTGTTTTGGCGAATTTTCTCGGCTATCTTTTCGGCGCTCATCTTCGAACGGTCATAAACAAAATCGGCCCCCATCTTACTGGACATCTTCAGGCGGTTGGGATATATCTCAATCGCATGTACAACAGCACCCGGCGTCTCCGCCTTGATCGCACCGAGCGTTGTCAATCCCAGCGGCCCCTGGCCGACCAGTAGTACATGTTCGCCGGATTTGATCTGAGCTGGATACGCGCAACCGATATAAGCGCCGTGAAACATCTCAGAAAGAGGAACCGCCTCAACTGGAAAATCCTTGGGAACCTTGGCATATACTTCCCAATCGGGACGGTTATTGATCTGCACTTTCGTATATTCGCAGAACGCGCCATGCTGCGTGTAAAGCACCAGCCGATCACCTAGTTGCACATCGGTTACGTTCTTGCCTACTTTCACCACGTCACCGCACACCTCGTGACCCATAATCTGCGGATAATAATCGTGAAATCCCTCAAACGACCCGTCATATATATGGCCGTCGGTGGCATTGCAGATCGAGGACACCACAACTTTGAGCAACACCTGATCGTCCGTGATCGTGGGCTTATCAATATCTTTGACTGCGAACTGTCCTGGTTTTTCGATAATAGCAGCTTTCATCTGTTCGCCTTTTCCTTTGGCGGTAAACTTCGGACCACCTTGACTAATTTCTGTCTCTCTTACTAGCATCTTTGAAATCTCCTATGTTAATATTGTCTGATAACAATCTCAGTTACAAAAACTCAACTACAACTCTTATGCCTGGTTAAATACTATTTGTTTGCGAAATACCCGGCCAGGGCGCTATGATCTTCAGCTATGCACACCGCGTTCAGCGCCGCCGCCCCCATCGGCCCTTGCATCAGTGCTTTGCCGGCATTCAGATGCGGCTCGATAGTGGCCGATTTTATGCCGGCCAGTTTACCCCGCCTTTGCAGCTCAGCTACCTTCTGCAGTTGTGCAAATGACTGCGTCGCGCCCGTGCCGATCTTACACCCGCAAATCAGATCGCCCGGATCGCCACGCGGAATATCGGAATACACCCGCCGCATATCATAATCCCCCGTCCACTTCACAGCGTCTTTTATATGCAGATAGCCTATACAGTCCGCCTCGCCCAGCGTCGTAAGCGCTTTTATGGGATCGACGCTGCCATGCCACCAGTTCGTCCCATCGAAAGTGTATTTCAGATTAGCCTGGCCGATTTTCTTGAGTATATCCAGCGACCATTCCAGTCGGCTGGTCATATCATGCGCTTCCACCTCGACGCAAATCGTAATGTCATACCCCTGCGCTTTTTTGAGCGCCGCGCCGATATACTTCATAATCAATGAAATGTCCGGCTCCTTATCATAAGCGAACATGTTCAGATAAGTGTTTATCACCTTGGCGTCCAGTTGATGAGCCAACTCCACCACTTCCAGCATATAACTGGAATACTGATTCGGCTTCTCATTGTGTTTAGGCTCGAATGAAAACGGCCCATTCACTGCCGCAAACGCGATTCCATATTTCCTGGCTATCTTCCTGGTTCGCGTCAGATCGAGGTCAGGCCCATACGGATCCATTTCTTCTTTGGTTATATCATGATTTTTAGGCCAATACTCAGCCAGTTTGATACCCAGCGGCCACATTATGTTGGCTGCTATCTGTTCAAAATCCAGCCCCAGATTACCCGGCCCTTGTGTATTAAGTGCTACATCCATTCTGTCATCCTTTCTTGTTATACTGTTTTACGATTGAGTTTTCCCCTTTTCTTATCTTGGCCAGTTCATATCAACTACCACCTTCAAATACTTGTCAGGGTTATTTCGTATTTTGTCCAGCCACGGGCCGACTTCCTCCAGCCTTATCACCTCGGAAATCAACTCTCCCAGTTTCAACCTGCCATCGGCCACGTGCCCCACGCTTTCAACCATCAACTTCTGAATCTTTCCCCTGTCCTGCACCGGAGAGCACATCGTCAACTCTTTCAACTGAAAATTAAAGGTGTTAAGTCTGCGTCCCCGCTTTGGATGCCCGAACGATACGATCTTTCCCTTGCGTCTTATCACTTTCACCGCATCGTCGAGCGTCGGCTCCTGCGGCAGAATGTCATCGCCCATCGCATCGAGCACCACATCCGCTTGGCCAATGAATTCCCTTGTTTGTTCCACTATCTTCTCCGATCGTGGGTTATATGCCGCATCGCAGCCAAGGGTCAGCCCTTTTTCTCTCCGCATCGGGTACAAATCCCATCCGACCACCTTAGCCGCACCCAGAATCCTTGCTCTTTGCGCCATCACCAGCCCCCCCGGCCCAAGCCCGACAATAAGCACCCGGCTGGAGGAATCTATATCCGCCGCCGCCACCGCCCGTACAGCCGCCGTCATCAGCTCGATCATCGGCGCGTCAACCGCGGGAACTTCTTTCGGTACCTTGACAAAATTCAGTTTCCCAGGCTTGACCGCCACATATTCGGCAAACGCCCCGAAACAAAACCACCACGAAACCTTATCCCCCACCTCGAAGCCCTCAATCTCGTCACCGCAGGCCACGATCTCGCCGAACGGCTCATGTCCAAACACGAACGGCATCAATTCCATATACGCTTCGTGACCGTCATAAATATCCGGATCGGAACCGGTACAGATGGCAGCCGTCTCCAGCTTAACCAGCACTTCATCCGGCTTGACCTGAGGGATTGCCACCTGCTTGTATTGCAGATCTTTCGGACCGGCCAGCACCTGCGCCCACATCAATCCGTTTGGTTGATTGCCTTTCATACAGTAACCCTTAGCGAAGGAAGTAATACAAAACAAACATCGTAATAAGCAGAATTGCCGTTATCGACCTGGCATCGCTGATACCGGTCAATTTGCCGTACGTTATAGCATTCAACGGATGGTCCCAGCAGACATTTTTCAGTCTCTCATCGTCCATCTTGGGCGTCGCCAGACTCACCGCCACGTATATCACAACACACATGGCACACAATATCGGCCCGGCCAGCATAAACGGTATCCCAATCCCATAAGCAGGATCGGTTACCAGCCCGCCAAACGCCTCTTCCTTGGGAATTCCCATAATAAGTCTGCCGATATTCGGCATGTCCATCACAAAATAGATTAATCCCACCACACAACCCACCGCAAACGTAGTCAACGCCGCTTTGTTCGTACCGCCCCGCCAAAACACACCCAGCACAAAAACCGTTGTAACTGCCGGTGCGAAGATCATCGGTATCTTATTGACCGCCTGGAAGATGGTCCCAAACTGATCGCCCTGCGTGGACCATAATATCGCCAGTATCATAACCACACCCGAACTTATCCTGCCGATAGAAACCTGTTTTGCGTCAGAGGTCTCCGGTTTGATGCGTTTGACGATATCAACCGAAATCAACGTTGCGCAACTGTTAAGCGCCGCCGCTATCGTACTCATCAGCGCCGCCAGCAGCCCCGCCGTTATCAGCCCTTTGACACCCTTCGGTATCAATTTGTTTATCATCATCGGCATCGTCAGGTTATAGTCTATCTCACCCGTCTCCGGGCTGATGATATTAATAGCGCCGTGCTTGTACATCAGATAACCGATTACTCCCGGGAAAACCATCAGAAACACCGGCAAAATCTTAAGAAAACCAGCAAACAGCGGTCCTTTTTGTGCGTCGTCCAGGCTCCTCGAGCCTAGTACCCGCTGCACAATCGTTTGGTCCGAACACCAATACCAGATCCCCAATATCGGATAACCAAGCAGTACCGCCAGCCATGAAAGCTCATTTAAATGTCCCTGGCTGTCTCTGATATTATGCACCATGCTCATCTGGTCCGGCTTAAGCTCTTTGTAAAAATCACCGGTGTTGTTGATACCCAGCTTCGGAAGATAATATATGCCCAAAACCACCACCAGAATAGCACCCCCCAACAACAGAAAGGTCTGGATCGTTTCGGTCACCACCACCGCTTTCAAACCGCCCAATATGGTGTAGATCACCGTCACGAGCGAAATGATCAGAATCGACCAGAAAATCGGCACGCCCAGAAAAGTCTCAAACAGCTTCGCCGCCGCAAAAAGACTGATCCCGATATGAATCAACATCGCCCCAAAAATCCCCACCACTGCCAGACACGTTCGCGCGTGTGTACTGTAACGTTTTTCCAGGTACTCCGGCAGCGTTGCTATCTTGCTCTTGAAATAAAATGGCGCAAACACCAGACCCAGAATAATCAGACAGAAAGACGCCATCCATTCAAAATTACCGATCACCAGCCCTACCCGTGCACCATCTGCCGCCAGACCTACTATGTGGATAGTCGATATGTTCGATGCAAAAAGTGCCGCCCCGATACTAAACCACCCCAGCGACTTACCCGCCAGAAAGTACTGCTGACTGGAGGCATCCTTTCGATATCCTACCCATATACCAATAATCATGATCCCGATCAGGTAGGCGATAATAACCGCCAGATCAAGTGCTCCGATTGCCATTTCTGCTAACATATTCTGCCCTTTCTGCTGACTCGTACTTGTTGCCCAAACAAAAACCTGTCATTCCCGCGAAAGCGGGAATCTAGTGCTCGATTTCGACTATTTGTTTTTTTCTCGATTCAGCCTGCCCAAACTCAAACTATCCTGCCAAAAATATCTGTTGCACATAATCTCCAATGTTGCGCAACGCCTTGCACTGACGGGAGTTACGATCCAAAGCAGGCGCAAAAACCGCTAAGGATGGATATACTATCGGATTTGCCCCCAATTGTAAAGTCCCGATTTTGCCTGTCTGGGAAGCCTTTCTGATGCTCGTTCGGCAAATCTTATGGCCGTATTACGTTCACCTTTTTCACCGGCACCAGTGAAATACTAACAGGTTTTATCGAGCTTTTCGCAACCCAGATGATCAGGTCACTGCCTTCCAGCCTGTGACGATGACCATAGCGAAAATCTTTACCGTTCTGGCCCTTCTTACCATCGATCTTCAGCGTAACATCGTCTCGCCCCCAATTTTCGACAATAAAGACCGGATTAAACACCGGCGACTCTTCACTGGCCGCCAGTGTCAGTTCGGCAGACGTACTGCCTTCGCTCGTGAGCTTATACGCCCGCTGGGCCATGTCATAACCATCGCCATCCAGCCCACTACCCTTTACCGTCAGTTTTGACGCATAAGCCCAGCTTCGGCCCACAAACGCGAGTTCTTCGATTGTCTTGCCGCTCATACCGTAAAGGCCGTTCCACCAGCTTCTGCCGTCTTTTTCGTGGATCGGCGGACTCGATATCGGAAATCCCAGAAAGTGTGTCGGACGATCAGCCGCCTGCGCCGCTCTCCCATCACACATCGCCTGACCCACCGGCCAATGATTACAAGAACCGGGAATATTCAGACCCTGTGGTCCTAAAAGGCGGTCATTCAGATAATCCATTTGATTACCCGGCTCAAAAATAATAAACGGCTTATTTTCCGACTTGAAATTATATATCTGAATGGTCAGATCTTCAGGCAGGCCCTCTTTCTCTTTTTTAGGGTTCTCCGTGAACCGAAGCGTCGCGCTTTCGCCTTTCATATTACCCACAAAAGCCCAATCTTCATTGATCACCTCCCCGATCAATTGGCCCGGATCCGTAAACGGCAGTGATTCCTGAAACTGCCTCGGATCCCCCAGCGTTCCCGTTTTCCACGTGGGGTTGCGAATAGCCATTTGATCCGGATAGATATAGTAATATTCATCCACCCAGCACGCCCGTTCCGTCTTTTCGTTAACCCGCCACAGATGATCGTGCGCACTGACCGGCGCATACCGCCAATGCACCACCACCCGGCCGGGATGACTCTCTATTACCCGCACATGCGAATACCGACACTGATAATCCTGCATGTGCTCAAAACATCCTTCTTCATCGTTCCACGCTTCCACGCTCTGATCGGCCATCCACAGACCGGTTTCCGACACCCACGCCGCCGAGTAACGGCTGCCCCGCCAGAATACCATCCGCACCCCCGACGTGTCGAACCGGACCACCACATCAGGGTCAGGTCCAACCGCCCAGAGGTTATCCCACTCATCGTAATACTTCAATTTGCAGTAATACGCACCGAACGGCGCCGAACCTTTCGGACCGGAAGGCATAATACGCACCGGCAGTTCAGGCTCCGATTCCGGTTTGCCCACGGCGTAAACCGCTTCCATTTCTTCTTTACTCAAGGCCCGGTTATAAATCTTGACCTCATCCATTATCCCGTCAAAACTAAACCAGCCAGGCAGCGTCCCATGTTCACGATGAATATTAGACGGCTTCAGTTTCTCGTAGTTCATACCGATACGCAACCCGGCATCTCTGGCATATTGAATCGGTCCGGTTACCGACAGCTTCCCGGCTTCTTTGCCGTTCAGGTAAAGCGTCAATCCTTCGCTTTTATTGTAGCTCCCGGCGATATGCGCCCACTGACGCAGACCAATCACAAAACTTTCCGATATGCACTCCTGCCATTCGTCATTGATATACGCCCTCAGCTTAAAGTCGCCGCGAGGCCCCACCGCGAAGTAATAACCTGCTTGTTCGCTTTTTTGAGTTGCAATCGGACACCAGTTCCACGGATAAGCTCCCTGGGCTACCCACGCTTCGATAGTAAACTCATCGCCCGGTTGTGGCGCATCGCCAGCCTCGCGAACTATCACCGTGGTATAACCATCGAACCTGATCGCCTTACCCGAAACACCGGCGACATATTTGAACTCCCCTTCGATCTTATCCTCAATTTGACCGATGCAGTCCATGGCGACATTACCGCTGCCCTCGTCGAACTTCCACCACGCCGCCGGACTATCGCCCGACGCAAACCCCGAACATACAAGCAACACAATCACCGGCGACATACTTAAAACAGCATATCTTCTTAACATTTCGCCACTCCTGCGCTAAACAGGTCAAAACATACCTTACCTAAACTTGATTTTGCAAAACTTTTGTAATACGCCCTCACTTCTATTTTCTGCTGATATCGATCTTTACCGATTCTTCTTTTTCAAGCTCAATCCAAATAATTTTCATACGTTGTCCATCAGTATCGAGTGCGGTCCCCTGACGCAGACCTGGTCCGGCTTGCAGAGTTCTGCCGTTAATAGCTACACACCCATCAATTTTGTCCTTCCAGTGCTTGATGACAAAGCAGGGATTGACTACCGGCGACTCAGGCGACCCCGTCAGTTCGAAAGAGATTTTCTCCTGAGAAGCTCTCATCACATAGGCTCGCTGAGACTGATCATAGCCCCCGTCGGTGCAACCCGATATGTCCTTCATTTCTGCCGGGTTCAACCATGACCTGGCCAGCGGAACCAACTCTTCAGGTGACTTGTTCGTCATCCCTTCTAACATTATCTTCTGATAAAAAGGCCTGTCGCCAAATGCCGCTTCGTGTTCAGGCCACCGAATATGGGTCAATGAGCTATGCGATGTTCGATCCGGATAGATGGAGTAGCGGCCGTCGGATGGCATCTGTGCAACCGGCCAATGGTTCCATGATGGGAATACCGCATAGTCAGTCACTTCACCGTCGTAAACATCGCCTGACTCGATATCAGCAATGGTGTAGGGATTATAATCGGCCCGGTATTTCACAACGTGGATCTTCTTGTTACGGTAGTTCACATTACGCGGCGGACCATTAACCCAATCGTATGCATCGACCTTGCCATCGAGATCGACAAGCATCAACGCCGGTTCGACCTCCAGCACCTGCTCAGGATGCTGATCGGGCCCCAGGATGACCATACCTTCCTGCCATTCATGATTGCGGTCACCATCAGTCCACAAGCACATCCTTTTAGCCGCGACGCCATCGGGATAGATCGTATAGTACCAGTCAGCCCAGTCACCCCATCCGGTATCCTCATTATAGTTTGCGCATACATGAAACACGTCAACCAGCGGATACCGCCAATGTACCACCACACGAGCCGGGGTGCTCTCGATTATACGTGCATGGTTGGTGTACGATTCCTTGTCCGACATAGGTTCCTGGCAGCCCTGGCCGCCGCTTGTGCCCCAGGTTTCGTTAAATTCGTTGCTGTACCATTGTTCTCTCTCATTTACCAGCATAGGAATGTACCCGGTGCCTCGCCAGAAGACAAACTTGGTTGGAGCCAAATCAAACTCAACTACCACATCAGGGTAATTGCCGAACCGCCACATATTGTCCCATGTCTCGTAGAACTTGAGATTCGCGTAATACGCACCGAATTGACGACGGTTTTCCCCGCAAGGCAAAACGCGGCTGTCCATATCCGGATGCTCCACAATGCTGTAAACCGGCTTGAAGCGATTATATGACAGCCTGACCTGACTGTCACTCAAGGCCGTATCATAGATCCTGACCTCATCAATCAAACCGTCAAATGAGTACGAGTCTATAAACGTATTTGCCCGCACCGGCCTGATCGGCCTTCTCGGCTTGCCCTTACCGATCTTGATATCCTTACTCGACAAAACAATATCCGCTCCGTCAAACGTCTTTTCATCTTTAGGCTTACCGTCAACAAACAGGTGCATTTCACCGCTTTGTTTGTCGTATGTCCCTGCTATGTGATACCATTGTCTGCGCTCCAGAAACTGCTCGGAAACGATCTCTTCCCAACGGTCCCCTGCCTTGACCTTAAATCCAGGATACCCCAGACCATTGATACCAAGAAAATATCCGACATCATTCTTATCTTCGGAAACGTCATCGCATTGCTGCACAATCGGCGCCCAGTTCCACGGGTATGCGCCTATCGCAACCCAGGCCTCCAGCGTAATCGCATCTGTTATCCTGGGCACCTCAGCCCCCGGCAGAGAAACCTCCGTGTTGTATCCATCGAACTGCAGCGCCGTCCCGGAAATACCCGCCTTCCAAAGGCTCTTATCGCCGGCAATTTCAGATTTTGTGCCGGTAACTTGTTCTACGGTTATATCACCAACTGCCTCATCGAAATTCCAGTACCTCACAGGTTCAACCAAAAAGCCCCGCCCAACGGGATTACCCTGAACTTTATCCCTGACCGAAGATAGAACGGGTCGTTGCAATTTGTGATCTTTAATCCCCTCGCGGGTGAGCTTAAAAGTCTCAACTGTTTGGTTCTGTGGATCTCGCCAGTCGTCGATTTTTGCTGTGCCCTTCTTGACAACACGAGTCACTTTGCCATCGGACCAGATAGTGAAATATTCTTCTGCAAACTTGGTCGCATCGACGCCTTTGTGGGGATTTTTACCGCTGAACTGTGGCAAATAACGCCAGCAGACGACTACATTATCCTTATTGCATTCAGCGATAATCACTCTTGAATACGTATTAACTTTATCCGGTCTGCCGGCCGGCCCATCCCCCTCGCGGCTGAATACTTCATCTACAAACCACTTGCCCTTATCGCTCTGCCAGTACGGCAGATAGCTCGACCCTCGCCAGAAGACAAACTTACCATCTTCCAGACCGACCACAATATCCGCGTATGGACCGGTACGGCTGACGCTTTCAAATTCCTCTGCGGAATCCACTTTCGTATAATAGGCGCAAAAATCCGACGCATTGACAAACCCGCAAAGAAAGAATGTCAACCCTATAACCAGCCAGATTGTTCCTTCATTTCGCATGTCTTCCCTTTCATTTATACTCATAACGATCGGGTTTTCTCATCTTCTTGTTATATATACGGCATACATCGGAGGCAATCTGAGTGACACGCCTTCAGATTGTCATTTTTCACCCATGAGCTTGGCCACCATAGGCTCAATGGCATTGGCCCATATTTCATATCCTTTCTCGTTGGGATGGAGCAGGTCAGGCATAACGTCTTTGGATAGAGAGCCATCCGCTTCGAGAAGATAATCATTGATGTTCAGGTAATAAATCATATCGTTATCAGCTATTTGCGAAGCCAGTTCACTTGCCCTTGCGTTCTTTTCCCTCTGCGGCGATGGGCCTGCACCGCGAGGAAAGATACCGAGTATGAGAATCTTTGTTTTCGGGAGCTTACACCGCATCTTTGCACAGATCGCCTTTATCCCATCAGCAATTTCTTCGGATGTGTTGTCCTGCCCGTTGGAGTTATTCGTACCTATCATCAAAACCGCCAGTTTGGGCGAAATGCCGTCAATCTCACCGTGGTCAAAACGCCATAGAACATGCTGTGTCTGGTCACCACTAAAGCCCATATTCACCGCGTTGCGAGGGGCATAGTACTTGTCCCATAGCTTTTTCCCGGAATCATCCCATCCATGCGTAATTGAATCGCCCACAAAAATCAGATCTACATTCCCTCGCCCAACCTGATCCAGCACCTGTTCGTGCCTGACCGTCCACCAACTGTGCCGATGTTCAGGCATCACTGCAGAGTGTGACTTTCCCGCAAGACCATACAGATCGGCTTTTTGCGTCCCGGCACATCCGACAAGAACCGAAATCAAAATACAAACACCAATCAAACCAAACAATTTTCGTCTCATTACTTTACCCTCGAAAAAATTGTGAAAATTAACAGGTATTTTGACTACATTGAGCAACGCACCCAAAATCAAATACCCATCTACTCATCTACCCATTGGATATACAAAAATCACCTCGATCTATCAAGGTTTTTTTTCGGGACGCTTAAATGAATGTCAACGCCATTCATTTGGACAACAAAGGCCGGACCTTCCCGTTCTCATCGGTCTCAATTCGAAGAATAGCCGGCCTCTCATTAAATGGAGCGGTCTTGTCGTGCACTTTGGCGGCGCCAAAAAATGTGGAATACCAGTTTCCTTCTACGTCTTTGAACAGCATGTTATGGCCACCATGAAGAATGGCAAGATAGCGATCACCATAAGGGCCGAAAAGCTTCTCGGAACTAGCAATCATACAATCGTACGTTACGTCGTTTCCCCTTCCGTTGAATTCCGCACAAACCAGAAGATACTTCGCACCCATCTTTGTTATGAAGGCCCCTTCGAATCCCACATGTTTATTGTTGCTCGGTTTGAGCATACGGCTTTCCTCAGCCAATCCGCTCATATCATCCTTCATACGTGCGATCTTGCCATTTTGGTAAACAAAATAAACCTTGCCATCATCATCTTGAAACAAAGACGCGTCAATCTCACCAGTCAGTGGCCCATCCTTCTTGGCATCCATATACGGCCCTTCAGCTTTCCCAGTGGTACTTTTGAGAAGTCCTGTACCTTCGTAATTCATACAATACGGAATCCAGAATGTGCCGTTTATGTAATGAATTTCGGGAGCCCACACCGCACGTCTGCCATCCACGGTTTTCTTCTGCCATGTACCATCTTCCTCGATGCTCCACACCAGGCCGAGAAAATCCCATTTCTTCATATCTTTAGATTTCCACATACGTACGCCCTCGTTGGTCTCCCACCAGGTTGGATGTCCCGTAGTACCCGTCAAATAATATGTGCCATCTGGTCCCACGCAGATTGATGTATCGCGCACGGGAAAATCAAACAACGGCTCGATTGGCGGCAACGCCGGTATGATCTCGCCTGCCGAGTGTGACTTTCCCGCCAGATCGTGCGGATCAGTTTTTTGCGTCCTGGCACATCCGACAAGAACCGAAATCAAAATACAAACACCAATCAAACCAGACAACTTTTGTTTCATCGCTTCACCCTCGAAAAAATTGTGAAAATTAACAGGTACTTCGACTACATTGAGCAACGCACCCAAAATCAAATACCCATTATCTACTCATTTACTCATCTGTACCCATTGGGCATAAATGTTTGGACCTCATCAGCAAAAGCCCGTTAATTATGGTTGAAAAACAAACTGTATTATATAAATATGCTGGTGCCGAAAAGCGTTAAATCTCAAAGTTTTGCAATCAAAACTTTGTATCTGGTGTTCCGCTTGGAATTCGCCGCGGAAGTAATTTTTCCAACAGCCCGGCATCCAACTCTGCTTGGGGGGCAAAGGCCGCACAGTCAACATATTGCAATAGGCTATGCAGTAGTTGGCGAGCCTCTGGCTTGTCCTGATGGTTCGGCAGGTCGATCGCGCAAACCAGCAGTTTGCCCTTACCGACCCTGGTCTCAAAGATCAGGCCCAGCTTGTGATTACGTTCGAAGTTATCGACCATCTGGACTGTGGGGCGGTAGCCGACCGGCGTGTCATCGAGGATGATCGGCCGCGAGTTTTTCACCAGGTGCCACCACTGCCAGTTGGTGTGGAACTCGGTGGGAAAACCGGCGAGGGCAGGCGTGGCCGGGTCGCAGAACAGACCCAGCGTGCCGGGCGCCACTTCGATACCCTGCTGTTCGGCGACGCGGCGAAACATCGGGAAACACCAAAAGTCACTCTGGAACGAGCCCTTGATGCTGTGCGGCAGTTCATCCAACTTTGGGAATAGGATGACCTTGCCGCCGGCCGCGAGATGCTTTTGCGCCGCCGCGGCCGTGAAGCTGTCGGTCATCAGCACGCCCGACGGTAAACTTGTGTCGAGTTTCGGCGGATAGACCCAGATGTCGTAGTCGTTGCGATACTTGGTTCCCTCAACGGCCAGTGTGATCATCAGCTTCTGCGGAGCAGCGATATCGCCCAGCGGCAGCGAGAACATATCGACCTCGAAGACTTTGCCCTGCTCGATCGTTACCGGATCGAACGCATCGCCTGCAACCTTACGGCCTTTGCTGTCAGTAACCGTCCACGTTACCAGCGCGTCGGGGATGTCAGCCGGGCCGTAGTGGGCAATCTGGACTCTGCCCATAAACGTCTCATCCGTCGTCCAGGTGTATTTTTTCATCCGCAACAGAGGGACGGTCTCACAGCAGAATTGCCGCCACGCCTGGGGTGTGATCAGCCCCTTCGATTCCATGAATACGTTGAGGATGCCGACCAGCGCCGTACCTTGTCCGGGGAAGTCCTGAATGTCGAGCAACTGGAACCCGCCAAAGCCGGGCGTTCTTATCGCGGCCTCGATATCTTCACGGTGACAGATGACCGACAGCGCGCCCGAGGCACGCACGAAATCATGGGCCTGGTCGAGCATACCCGCCGCCTTGAGCCGCTCGCGAAAAATTTCCAGGTTCCTCGCCCGCGTCACGCCCGTGTATTTTGGAATCTCGCGGAAGTCGGGGAAAACCTGGAACTCCCCGTTCTCGTGACTGATCACCGGAACCGCAATGCCCGCGATCGACTCGCTGAAATCTACCATCGTCGAGGGCGAAGCGTGTTCGATGTGTGGATTGGGAAAATCACCCTGGAAGAACGCGCCGCGAACCGGTAGCGTCTTGCTCGTCTTGCAGGTTACCCAAAAATCGTCGCCCTCAGCCAGGCTTGGATTCCAGTGCATGTTGTTGGAACCCTGGGCGTAGAGGTGGCGAGGGTCGATTTCCTGGAAATGCCCAACCATCTCGAACATGCCCTGGTTGCAGCCCAACTCATTGCCGAGCGTGAACATAACAAACGACGGGTGGTTGCCGAAGGCCTTGAAGATCAGCTCGCCCTCGCGCTTGGCGTATTCGTACAGCGACTTCTCTCTCAAGCTGCTTTTCACATCGAGCCGGTCGATATTGTATTCCGCAGCCTCCTTGTTTTCGGGCACTCCGAACTCGCTGCGCTTGTTCGGAATCTCCGGCTGGAAATACATTCCCAATTCGTCAGCCGCCTCGAACGCCGCTTCCGGCGGACACCACGAGTGGAAGCGGACGTGGTTGAGGCCCAAATCCTTGAGGATCGAGAGCACACGCAGCCAGCCGGCCTTGTCCATGGGCGGATAACCGGTCAGCGGGTAATTGGCAGAATCCGTCCGGCCACGCAGGAAGACAGACTTGCCGTTGATCATCAAGCGGTTACGCTTTTTAGTAAAATCACGCATACCGAAATTAACCGACCGCTCGTTACTGAATTGCCCATCCCCTGCTTTTGTTTCAAGCTTCAAGGTCAACCGCAGCATGGCCGGTTGAAATTCGGACCATAGTGGCACGTCATCGCTCAGTTTGTATGTGAACTCGATGACGTTTTCTCGCTCGGCAGCCTTGACCTCGAACGATTGGGACGAGAAGGTCAACGATTTGGCAACATTGTAGCTCTCGCACCCAGCCGTGATTCGTCCCGACGCAGCCTTGCCCGTAATGTTGCCAACCACCACGCGAACGACCGCCTGCTTTTTCGTAACATCCGGATAGACCTGCACGTCATCCAGCCAAACCGGCCCGGTCGCGCGGAGTTCCATCTTACCGACGATGCCATTCCAGTTGGTCTGCGTCCGTTCGTCCACCGCATGAGACGGACCGACCGGCGGAAGTTTGGCGTTATCGACCAGCACGGTAAGCGTATGCTCGCCCGGCGTCATCGCGCCGGTCACGTCGAAAAACTGCGGCCCGCTGAGCGTATCTTCCCAGCCGCAAAAAGTTTTATCAACCCACACACGGGTATTCTTGGACCGCTCCAGGAGTAGCGTAATCCGCTTGCCATCCCAGCCGTCGGGAATCGTCACCCGGCGCTGATACCACGCCGGCCCCTTCCAATACCAGACCCGGGATAGGCGATCGATGCACTGTTCGTCCTTCTTGATGCCCTTGTGGTTCTCGTCAGTCGTGCCGGGCAGTTGGACGGTGTCGTCAAACTCCTGACCAAACCACTTTTCCGCAACGCCAACATCCTCGCCATCGAGACGGAATTCCCAGACCCCGGCCAACGGGATTGTATCCCCTCGGCCCTGGGCACAAACATCAACACCGGTTTAAAAAACCAACAGCAAGACTAATATGACAATATTCTTTTGCAACATTGCTCTTACCTTCCCTCTGTATTATTCAACATCACCACCATTACCATCATCGCAGTAAAAAACAACCCTCTCATCTTCTGTTCCTTCCAGTCACCCCCGTACATTCTGACAACCCCCCAAAAAACACTTTAACGTGAAATTGACAATATACTGCTATATCGCACTATGCCAACAATGTCAATAGTGTTTACCACGCAATCCCCCTCTAATTCCCCGCGGTTTTTACCCGATTGACAATTGTAACAGCTATTTCTACAATGGCTCAACTGTTCTACCTGGATTATACATTAGACAAAAATTGTTGGACGAGGCCGAATATGGAAATCAAATTGCGATTTCTGGGTGCCGCTCAAAATGTCACCGGCTCCCGCCATCTGCTCGAAGCCAACGGATCACGGATACTCATCGATTGTGGAATCTATCAGGAAAGACATTTCCAACATCGAAACTGGGATCCTTTTCCTGTACCCCCTTCGAGCATTGACGCTGTCCTTATAACCCACGCTCACCTCGACCATTGCGGTTGGCTCCCACGCCTCGTACAAGGCGGATTCAAAGGACGCGTCTATTGCACCGCCGCCACCGCCGAGATCGCACGCATCGTACTGCTCGACTCCGCCAAAATCCAGATGGAAGACATCGAACACAAAAAGAAAAGACACCAACGCGAAAACAGAAAGGGCAAATACCCACTCGTTCCGTTATATACCATCGAAAATGTCGAAAACACTATGACGCTGTTTTCACCGGTACGATACGAAAAACCCGTCAAAATCGCCGACGGAATCGAGGCAGCCTTTTACGACGCCGGACACATACTCGGCGCCTCTATGATAAAAACCAAAATCCACAATAACGGCCAAACCAGGTCCGTCCTGTTTTCCGGTGACGTCGGACGACGACACAAACCCATCCTGCGAGACCCGACCGTCTTTGACAAAGCCGATTACGTACTCATCGAATCCACCTACGGCGACCGCCTACACGAACGCCCTGAAGACACCAAACAAATGCTCAAAGACACCATCAACGCCACCAAGAAAGCCGGCGGAAATATCGTCATACCAAGCTTCTCCATCGAACGGGCTCAGGATATCCTATATTACCTCAACGAATTACTCATCGAAGATCAGATACCAGACATGCAGGTCTTCCTCGACAGCCCCATGGCCCTTAAGGTCACCGAAGTCTTCGAAAAACACCCCGAACTCTACGACCGTGAAATGGTCGAGCTGATTAGACAGCACGAATCGCCTTTCGATTTCCCCGGTCTCCAGATGGTCGAGACAACCAGCCAGTCCAAGACCATCAATCGCATCAAAGGCACCGTACTGATAATAGCCGGTTCCGGCATGTGCACCGGCGGCCGCATCAAACACCATTTAGTCAACAATATCTCGAACCCGCAAAGCTCGATCCTTTTCGCCGGCTACCAGGCCAACGGCACACTCGGCCGACTGATCGTAGATGGCGCCGACCCCGTCAGAATCATGGGGCAGTTCTATCCCGTCCGAGCCAGAGTTGTTCGAGTGCACGGCTTTTCCGGCCACGCCGACCGCGATGGCCTGTTCCGTTGGCTCTCAAACATCAAACAACCTCCAAAAACCATCTTCCTGGTCCACGGCGAAACAGACAGCACCACCAGCTTCGCCGAATACCTAAAACAAAAAACCAATTGGAACGTCCAAATACCAAACTACCTCGACCAAATCATCCTCCATTAAGCTCCTATTATACGCTTTCTAGAACCTAATCCCAAAACCTATGTAAAACCTCGCTTACAATGCTGATAACGCAAAATTAAGGGGCTTGGGGATGACTTCTAGTTACAAATGCTCGAAACTTGAAGCCCAATGCGATTATTTGCCGAAAAACGAGTGTGGAACAAATTCGAACAATAGATTTGTGGTTCCTCGTAAGAATAAGAATCTGTACAGAACACGAGGCTAAGAACTGCTGTATCCTATTGACCTGCAAGGAGATACATCATTTGTCACGACATTCGCAAGCGACCCTTGGATTTATCGCATTGGTGTCAACCCCGCAGTATACATGCCGGTGGCTCTTGAGATCGTCATGATAATGCCTCGAAATAAAACAGTCAAACTAAAAACTCCGGGATTGACATTAAAGCGCAAAATCCTGGGAGTTTGGGCGCAAAGCCCCCATGAAGAAGCCAGTCATTGTTTGGCATATCCATGTACAGATTCTTATGAGGAGCCAGGTTTGTTTTGTGGTTGGTTGTGTTGATCGGCCGAACTGGAAAATCAGGCCTGAACGGTTACATATTTTTTAACTGGAGTATTTCAAATGACAACGGATTATACCCAAATGCTTGAAACTAAGCAAAACATCGACGGCTTTGCCGTTTCCGCTGAGATTATGTTTTCAAACCATAAAAATGTGTATAAGAAATCAATAGAAAAACGGCAAACTAAACTAATGAAGAATATATCTTTCATCGCACCCTTTCTCGTCGAGGATGAACAGATACTCCTGGTCACCACCGGCTGCTCACCAGTCTCATTTCTTGAACAAATGACGACAGGCTGGATTGTCTTTTATCTCAAACGTTCTTTGTTTGTCTTTACGAACATGCGAATTTTCCATATACCTACGAAAACAAATTATTCTTACCGTGACTCCATCGCTCAAATCCTCTACGATGATTGCCTTAAAATCGATCAGAAAGGGAGATCGCTTGTCGTTAAATTTAAAAGTGGGAAAAAGGAAAAATTTATCTATATCGCGAGAAAAGAAAGAAAAAAAATAAAAGCTCTAATGAAAAATATCCCGCTAAACGACTCACAAAGAGAATTGCCGCAAAGAACGCACCTCTGCCCGCAATGTACCAATCCCCTTATCAAAAACGAATATATCTGCCCGCATTGCGAACTTGAATTCAAAAATAAAACTGAAGCGAGAAGATTTTCCATTCTTTACCCCGGCGGAGGATACTTCTACACCCGTCATCCCTGGCTCGGGATCAGTGACGCCATAGCGGAATTCTCACTGACGTGTTTCGTTATTTACTCTATACTAGATGTTTTCGAAGGGGATGAGGGAGCGATGGCAGACGTAATTTTCTTCTCCATCATTTTAATATTAGAAAAATTAGTGACGATATACCACTCTAATCATTTTATTAAAGAATACATACCTGACGAAAAAGAAATCACAACAATTTCAACTCCAACAGCTTTTGAATAAATTGCTTCACGGCCAAAATCAGAACTTATTTGGGACTCAACCGCGGTCTTTTTAACCCAATTTTCGTTCAACAGGGCCTGTTACGCGAAATCGCACTTGAATCGTTAGCGGGTTTTTGCAAGCTAACATTCTATGGCAGTGACAGCGACTGGAGATTTTCTTTTGCCAAGTCCAGAACCATTTGAATGTCTTCTTCCCTGGGTGGCATGCACAGGTAATTGCTGGCCCCGTTGACTATGGCCTGTTGTCCGTGAGCGATATCCTCGCACAAAGCTATTACGGACAAATTACCGAAAAGTTGACGAACCGCTTTGAACTCTTCATAATCTTCGGCATCGAAATCAGCCAATACCAGATCAAACATATCACTTGTGAATTGCTGAGCTTCTTGAAGATCAGTGGCTACCCGGAAGCTGTATCCGTGCTCTCCCAACTGATATGAAACAAGATTGACTCTGGTATTGTCGATACTGACAATCAGCGCCTGTCCTGACAGTTGCCTTGCCGCTTTGTTAGAACGTCCGGCATGGCCTACCATGGCCCGTTCAATAGCGGAAAACAGGAAGTTGTCGTAGTTTCGTTCTGCCAGGCACTCATCAATGCCTGCCTGCAAAAGAAGCAGCCGGTCTTCTTCTTTCTCTATGATCGCCAGTGTTGCAAGATCCGGCGGCTTAAGCTCCAGTGCCTCCAGTAATTGAGGATCTTTGCTCAACTGCGAGCCATGGCAGAAAATAGCCAACTGGGCTGACATCTTCCCTGCGCTCTTCATTGCCAAATGAACACTGTCAACGCATCGTATGTTGTATTGTCTGGTTTGTACTCGAGAGGCGAGTTTCTTTTCTATTAATTTCGTATCCTTATCTCTGCCCACCAACATAACAAGCATACCTCTGCGACTGTGCAGCTTACTGCGAGTTTTGGTCGTTTGTTCTTCCTGCAAACGCAGTCGCCTCACCTCTTCGTTATTGACGCTTCGGCAGCCCAGTTCCAGCCAGTTGCCGTCCTGATTATTCATTTTCCGAATCCGCACTATTTCCAGAAAACACTGCTTGATCTTACCGCCCGGACCGGCAAACGTTACTTCTACCACACGCGACGAAATAAAGTTGTTATCCACGTGCAGGCACATACCGCTACGCGAAATGTCAACAATAGTCACGCTGTATTCTTTGCGCTCACCCGGTTTGACATCGGTAACTCTTGTCAGCGTACCGAGAAGGTTGGCCTGAAATCGCTTTTCGCAACGCATACGGCGACCTGCCTCTTCGTCATTGCGGGTTTCGCTGGATTTTACCTTTCCGATCAATTCCATCAGAACTTTTTCGATCTTGAGCAGATCGTTAAAATCACATTGCCGCAGCAGCTTTTCGATTTTGCTAATATCCATAATCACCTTCACCCCCTCATTTATCCATGCGGGGATAGCACCCATTCATAGTTGGCCATACCTATCCTCGGCCTTACCGGGGGCCGACTAAAAAATACCTCCTTAAAAAGCTCTCAGGCGCGTTTATACTTCCATACGCGACCGATAATAATTTTTTTTAATTTGCGCTATACAGTGCCACACCGTTACCACAAATTGTTCCGATAACTATTTTTGCGATCTGTCTTGAGTTAACTTTCGCAGTTTTTTTAACCCAATTTCCATCCAACAGGGCCTGTTACGCGAAAATGGATTTTTATATGCTTTCGATAAATGTTCCGCTAACGTATAAAATTACCGACTTTGGTCCAAAAAGGCCCTGTTCTGACGTTGCGTATAAGCAACACACAAGAAAAAGTGCGAACTCGCACCTTGATTATTCCACGCAAAATACTACACTACACGCAACCATAAAAAATAGCGTGGTTTTTAGACCCTGCTGCTGTTTTCAGAAATCCAGCAACGTAAAATAAGCTTTGGTCTATATATTTCGGAGGAATTTATTGATGTCTGTAGCGAAGGAAATTGAAATTGGCGCCAATTTTGTCCCACAATTTGACGCTCAGGGCCTGATTCCCGCAATTGCCCAGGACGGCCAAACCGGGCAGATACTTATGCTGGCTTATATGAATGACCAGGCTCTGGCCCGGACTCTTGAAACCGGAAACGCTACCTATTATTCCCGATCTCGCGGCAAATTATGGACTAAAGGTGAAGAGTCCGGACACATACAGAAGGTCCGAGAAATACTAGTCGATTGCGATCAGGATTGTCTTATCCTTAAAGTAACCGTCAATGCCGGCCAATGCCATGTCGGTTATCAGTCCTGTTTTTACCGTCGTGTCACAATCGGCTCCGATAATCAACTTGAGTTTATTGCCAAACCAGTTTACGACCCAAACCAGGTGTACAAAAAATAAAGACAAAAACGAAACATAAAAGCACAGCGTTCAACTGTGGTGTAAGGTTTCGTTCCTCGCGGTCTTTTCCGACAGATTGCACTATGAGGCCTTACCCCACGGGGCAGACAAATTGCAGGGTAGAGCATTGCCGCAGGCAGGGTTACCCTGCTTTGGCTGTTTTGTGCCTGACCGTTTTGCCTGTCGTTTTCGGTTCAGCAGGTTGCACCACATACCTGCCAGACACGCCCAACATTACTGCCAGACGAATCATCACCCCCCAATCAACTCCCACCTCCATCCCACCACGCAAACCTGTGTTACCTCCCGTGATCGAGTCCCAGCCGCCGTCGGTTGAACCCTTTATCGGTCCGGTAACAATTGTGATCGACCCCGGCCATGGCGGTAAGGACCCCGGTACTCAGGATCCCTCACGCGTCCCCGAAAAGCATATCGTTTTGGCTATCGCTCTTGAATTAGCCCAATTGCTTACTGATCGTGGGGCCAATGTTGTTATGACCCGCAGCACTGACCGGTTTATAGAGTTGGCCGACAGAGCGGCAATAGCTGAACGCCGTAAAGCGGATTTGTTCGTTTCGATACATGCAGATTTCTCCAGAAATCTCGATGCCTCAGGAGCAACCGTGCTCACCGGCAGAACCGCTTCAGAACAAAGCAAACGAGCTGCATGGAAAATAAAGACATCCCTCCAGCGGGCCGGAATAGCCTGTCGTAAAACTCGTCCACAACGTTTGACTGTGCTGGAGGACCATTCCCGTCCGGCAGTGTTAGTTGAGTGTGGTTTTCTTTCCCACCGTACGGAGGCCGCAAACCTGAACGCATCGTGGTATCAATCAAAAATCGCCCAGGCCATTGCCGAGGGAATCTCCGATTATTTCCTCCGATAGCCGACTACTGAGTTATATAGCCACATAACTATGTTCTCTTTTTGGCGACTAGCAAACGCCGGACCTGGATATCTTTAACGCAGTTACGGATTCGCGGAAATTGATTGCCTGAACAGAGTTTTTCGCATATAATGGCGACTTGGAAAGTATCCCCAACGTAAATGGGGTAACAGGTGGCAGATTGACAGTAACTCCTACCCGAAATCATGCCCGTAGGATATGGATTCTTCGGGGCTGCCCCGAAGATAACACCCTAATATTAAAAGACTTATGTTAGCTAAAAGGATTATTCCGTGTTTGGATGTCGATAAAAGCCGAGTGGTCAAGGGGGTGAGGTTTTTTGAGCATCGCGATGCCGGTTCAGTGGCCGAATGTGCCCAGCGATACGAACAGCAGGGAGCGGACGAACTGGTCTTTTATGACATCACCGCCAGTCATGAAAAACGCGCACTGACGGTCGATGTGCTGCGGGAGGCATCAGAAAGGGTTTTTATGCCTCTGACGGTAGGAGGCGGAATCCGGACGATCGAGGACGTTCGACTGATGCTCAACAGTGGAGCTGATAAAGTCAGTATCAACAGCGCCGCGATTCGTAATCAGAATCTGATCAGGCAGGCGGCACTGCGGTTCGGCAGTCAGTGTATTGTCTTAGCGATCGATGCCGGTCGTGTCGTCAAAAACAATGTCGAACTTTGGGAGGTCTATATCGATGGCGGCCGCAAAGCTACAGGGATAAAAGTAATGGACTGGGTACGCAAAGGACAGGACGACGGGGCGGGAGAGATCGTGCTCAACGTAATAAATTCCGACGGCACAAGGGAAGGTTACGATCTGGAAATGACCGCGGCCGTGAGCGAGGCGGTCAATATCCCCGTGGTCGCCAGCGGAGGAGCAGGCAGTCCGAAAGATATCTATGCAGTGCTGACCGAAGGCAAAGCTGAAGCGGCCCTGGCTGCCAGCATCTTTCATTTCGGCCAGTATTCCATCAGGCAGACCAAACAATATCTGCACGATAAGGGACTCGTAGTCAGAATGGACTACCAAAACAATGCTACTTTGAATAATTGATCGGCACTTATAAGGAGTATAGATATGTGCGCGCAACCGATTGCAAAACATTTGGCCTCCGATAAAAAACCGGCACTGGACAGGTATTTCAGTCTGGCGATCAAGACCGAGGCTTCTGATATACACCTCAAAGGTGAATCGATTCCGAGGATTCGCACCGGAGGACGACTGCGGTTTGCCACCGGTGAGCCCCTGGACGAAAAAAATTTGGAAGAAATGATATTTGAAATATTGTCGCCGGAACAAAAGGAGTTCTTCCTGGAAAATGGCGCGCTGGACTTCGCGTACGACATGGGCAAATCGGACCGATTTCGGGTGAACATATATCGCCAGCGTGGAAAAGTATCGGTGGCTGCTCGGCGGGTGAGCAGTGTAATACCAGCGTTCGAAACTCTGAATTTGCCCCCCATAATAAAGGAGATCGCGACGATACATCAGGGATTGGTACTGGTTACCGGGGTCACCGGCTGCGGCAAAAGTACTACCATCGCCTCTATGCTCGACCAGATTAACCACACACGCGCCTGCCATATCATTACCATCGAAGACCCGATTGAGTATGTTTATGTCGATGACAAGGCCCTGGTCAGTCAGCGCGAAGTTGGTATCGACGTACCCAGCTATAAGGATGCCATGCGGTCGCTGATGCGCGAGGACCCGGATGTAGTGCTGATCGGTGAAATACGTGACTACATAACCCTTACTGCCAGTCTGCAGGCGGCCGAGACAGGGCACCTGGTTTTCGGCACGCTGCACAGTACCGATGCTTACCAAACCATCACGCGTATGTTAGACCTTACACCACAAATTGAACGGCACATGGTGCGACAGGCGCTGGTGGGAAACCTGCGGGCGGCTGTTTCTCAACGATTGATGCCAAGCATTCGAAAGGATATACCGCGTGTGCCGGCGGTGGAGATATTGCTGGTCAATCCGTCGATACGAAAACTGATCGCCGAAGAACGCGAACTCGACATCAGTACCGTGATCAGATCGTGTTACGCCGAAGGTATGATCGATTACACCGAATCGCTGCGGAAACTGGTCGAGCAGGAATTCATCGACCTCAAAACCGCTTATAACTACGCACCAAAACCGGAAGAATTGAAAATGGCTATGAAAGGTATTCGAACCGGATCCACCGGGATCTTGGGATAAAAAATGGTGGCAACATAAAGGGCAAAGACTAAAGGGAGCCTCTAAAAATTGCTTTTGTCACGAGAACGAGCGAAATTTTCGTCAGCGAGGCAGAGGTCAAAAATCGCCGCAGGCATAGTTGAAACTATGTTGAGGACGGTTTTTGGCCGATAACGATGCTGACGGAAATTGCAGCCGTTCGTAGTAAAAATGGATTTTTAGAGGTTCCCTAAACAATCCGCCCGCAAAATTATATCCTGACACCTGAAACTTATTTTATTCAGGGAGCAGCAAATGCATAATGAATTATTGGCTCAATTGACAACCGGGGGAAACTACATATCCGTCTGGAAACTTGCGGTTTTCGTGGGGTTTTTCGGATTCTGGGCATGGGTGGGACAGTGGATAAACAAAGACACAATGGTGGTAAAAACCAAACGCGCCTTCTGGAACAGCATTTATCTGGTAAGCGGTGTACTGGTACTGGCACTGTGGCTTCTGCTGCCGGCGCCCATAATCGTCGGACTGGGGCTGTTCCTGGTAACATGGGCTATGGCAGCGGTAATATACGTCCTGCATCGAAATGCCCGAGTACCGAAAAACGAAACCGTCCTCACGCCGACTCACATTAAATGGTTACTGTCTGTCGAGGACCGGCAAAGAAAAAAACATAAGGCACGCCTGGAATTCATTTCTGTCAATGATAACGTACTGCCAATGCCTTATCGGGACGAACCCGAATATCCCGGTTTCTTGGCCGCCGAAGAATTACTGCACGATATGTGGAAACGCCGCGTCAGTCATGCCGTCATGATCCCATTCGGAGAAAACTACCAATTACGCTATGTGATCGACGGCATTGCCACCGTTGCCGGCGAGCGAACCCATGAGGAGGGCACCGATGCTATCGAGTATCTCAAGGCCGTTGCCGGTCTGGATGTGCGCGACCATCGACGGCCACAGGAGGGAAGCTTCTTTACTATCCGTACCGGAGAAAGCGATACCGGCTGGCGAATAAATACCTCCGGCAGCAGACGGGGCGAACAACTGAGCCTGGAAAAAATAGAAGAAAAAAAAACCTTCAAAATTGACGCACTGGGCTTACATCCCGATCAACTGGAAGCCGTCCAGGAAGCTATTGAACAGGAAAAAGGTATCATACTGGTTACCGGTATGAAGGGCAGTGGTGTTTCCACAACCGCTTACGCCCTGGTACGAAAACACGATGCCTTCATACGGAATATACATACCCTTGAGTCAGAGTACCTGATGGATCTGGACAATATCACACAAACTCTCACGGATAAAAGTCCAAACGCAAAAAGCACCGTACGACAACTGCAAAGTGTGCTGCATTCCGATCCGGATGTGGTATTGGTCGGCTTTTGCGATTCGCCGGAAATGGCCCGGATCGGAACCAAAACGGCCAGAATGGGTAAAAAATTGTATTTCTGCCTGACCGCCTCCAATTGCTTTCAGGCACTGAGCGAATGGATTAAACTGGTAGGTGAAAACGAAAAAGTGGCCGAAAGCCTCACTGCGATTACCAATCAAAAACTGGTCCGTGTACTATGCCACGAATGCCGGGAAGCCTATACACCAGACGCCATGATGCTGAAGAAACTTAATTTGCCGGCCAATAAAATCAAACAGTTTTACCGGCCGCCGCCGGAAATCGAATACGATAAACGCGGAAACCCGATACTATGTCCGAACTGCCATGGAACCGGTTATTTCGGCCGAACCGCGGTTTTTGAAACGCTGATTATCTCCGACGCTTCGCGAAAACTCATCGCCGAAGGCGCCACCACAAACGTTATCGGTACACAGTGTCGAAAGGAACGAATGCTCTATCTGCAGGAACAGGCGCTGCGCAAGGTAATAGACGGAACAACCAGTATTCAGGAGGTGTTGCGGATAACTCAACAACCTGGGCAAAAAGTGGTGAAACAAAGAGAATAACTCTCAGAATAAAAGAAAACCACAGGGAACAACATCCCACCTGTAAACAAAAAAACGAAAATGGGTAAATGAATCGAACAAATGAACACACTGGGCCGGCAATACTAGATTAGAGTCGGTGTCTTCGACTACTGAACAGTTACAACGTTTTTTGGAGTCGTAGTTATGTTGGCAATTGTAATCTTTTGTATTATAACGGGAATCCTCATCTACTATCAGGTTTTTACGCAAGGTCTGTTCAGTTCGTTGATAATGGCGGTGTGGTCACTGGTCGCGGCAGTGGTGGCGCTGAATTACCATGAACTGTTGGCGGCGATGATAAACGACCAGTTGCCACTCGGCAACTTCGGGCCAAGAGGAATCTCCCTGATGCTGATATTCCTGGTGACGCTTTTTGCCCTGCGAGGGATGAGCGATCGTTTTGTCAGGGGCAATATGAACTTCCCTTTGATGGTAGATCGGATGGGCAGTGCCGCCTTTGCATTGGTCTCCAGCTTGACCATTACCGGCATGCTCGCCCTGGCACTTCAAAGCCTGCCGGTCTCAGCAACATTTCTCGGGTTCGACCGCTGTGAAAAACTCAGCAGCCCCGAAGAAGACAAGAGCCTCTTCCCCTGTGGTGATTCTCTGGTTTTGACATTTATGAATCGGGTCAGCAGCTACTGCTTCGCTGGCTCGGAAATCTTCGCAAATCATCACCCGGACATGCTGCGAGAAATGTACATGGGCCGACTGGTCCCGGAAGACCATCAGGGCAGCCGAAAGGAAGCCGCATCAAACGCCATAACCATCGAAAAAGCATGGGTCGTCACCAATGACTTCAGAGAACTCGACCGGAAACCCTCAGATACCCTCCTCGGCGTAAAACTCAGATTCGACTCAGGCTCGGACAAAACAGGTGATTACGGGGCCCAGGATGTTGACCAAGCCATTCGATTTGCCATGGGGCACATAAGAATGGTCGGGTACAGTGACAGCAACCAGGATCGCAACGCCACTGGATGCAGTGTATATCCAGTCGGCCTCCTGGCAGAGAACAGTATGTCATATACGCCGATCTCTCTGGAAAAAGGCAAATACTTTACCGGCGGCCAGGCCCAGATTACTTTGCTTTTCAAATGGCCCGACAGCATCAAGAAAGTACCGCCACGATACATCGAATTCAAAAGGTCGGCCCGGGCCGAAATGCCCACCGCCAAGCAGCTCCTGGAAGACAGAGGATGAAACTGAAGGGACAAAGGGACACGGGACCACAGGGACAAATGGTAAAAGGGGGGAAAACAGCGATTAGTCATGTTTCCCAGGGTATTGGTAACATTTCACTCGGTTTGTAATATATAGGAATTTGTTCGTAACTTACGTCCTATCACAGAGTTAACATGAGGCTTCACACAAGCCGGTCCGGCGGAAACTGGTAACTTATGTTTCAACGGCGACTGATAGTATTTTCAGCTCTTCTGATCGTTGCAATGGGTGTCCTGGTCGCTCGGTTAGCATGGCTGCAAATCCATGACGGGGCGCACTACGTCAAGCTGGCTGACGAACTGCTCGAACAGCAACCACATTGGCTCGATACTGTCCGGGGCGGTATCTATGACTGTCATGGACAAGCCCTGGCGGAAGACCAGCTCGGCTTCAAAATCTGCCTGCATTACAAACTGACCCGCCTGTATGACGAAGGATATTGGAAATATCGGGAATTGCAATATCTGCAGAAAAATCCAGGTAAAACCGCCACAGATGCCATAGAATACACCCAAAAAAAGTTTGGACCCGAACTGGAACTGGCCGAACAACTTCTGACGGAACTGGCTGAAATAATCGATGAGCCGATCAAAACCATCTACGGGGCAATCGATGATATCAATGATAAAATATTTATTCGCCGTGTCAGCCAGGCACGTTACAAATGGTATAAAGACAACGATATAATCGACCAGTACGAACCGAAGGAAAACGCCCAGGCCATCCAGGCGGATTTTGCCGAACGAATCCCGGATGATAACGATCGCACCAGACTGATTTACCAGACTGATCTGCTGGAAATGACCCAGGCACATCCGATCCTGGAGTCCATACCGAAAAAAACGGCATTGACGATCAGAGAAAGGTTTGTAGGCACATTCCTTGCCGATTCGGATTATGATCGGCCGGTAACCGTCCGGACGGTTAAAACCAGGGTCTATCCACATCGTGACGCAGCCTGTCACCTGATCGGCCAATTGGGACCGGTGTTGGAAGCGACCGGCCAACCTCAAATCAAACGCAAACCGGCAACGGAGGAACTGACCGCCTATTACGCCGATGATCGCCGAGGCCAATGGGGCATCGAGCAGATGTTCGAAACGTATCTGCGTGGCCAAAGCGGATGGATCAAACGAGATATCGAACATAATACAATCGACTCGATTGACCCCATTTCCGGTTCGGACGTTAAAATGACCATCGACATAGAACTGCAAAAAGATATTTATGAGATATTCCAGGGACAAAACGATCAGCAGGTATATTATCGCGGGGCAGCCGTGATTATCGATGTCCCCACCGGTCAGATCAGGGCCGCCGTTTCCGTGCCCACATTCGACCTGAACACCTATTACCAGACAGAACAGTTTAACAAGATCAATTTTACGCCCGACGACGACCAGGAAAAACTCAGTTGTAATCGCGCCTTCATGGAAAACTATCAACCTGGTTCGACAATCAAACCCACAATACTGCTGGGAGCTCTGGAAAAAAACATCATAAACGCTCAAACAGAATATTATTGTGATATACAAGGTAAAACCTGGGATGAACCAAGACATATTTGTAGCCATGGGCAAACAACCCCGGGAAAAGCCATCATGGTAAGCTGCAATTTTTATCTTATAAAGGTCGGAGAAAAAATGGGCTCGTCACAAATGCTTGATTGGCTCAAACAGGCGGGGTTCGGAAGACAAATTATGGCATGGCCAAGTGAGTTACGAACCGATGGGACGCATACAGCTTTTCGCGAAACCGTCGGATATCTAAGCCCTATCGGTCAGGATATGCCCACCCCGTATCACCTGCGGTTCATAAGTATTGGTCTTAATCCGTTGAAAGCCTCCGTTCTGCAAATAGCCAACAGCACAGCGACAATCGCCCGCGACGGCCAATTCGTTAAGCCCAGCCTGACCATCACACCGGCAGTTCCGAAATATGCCGAGCGGATCGCTTCAATCAGCAACGCCAAAATCATGCAGCAGGGGATGCGAGACGTTATCTACGAACTCGATGGCACCGCATATAATGCCTTTCATCCGTTACCATGGGACGAAACCAAGGTCCACCTGTACGGTAAGACAGGTTCGACGGGTAAATCCTTGTTTGCCTGTTATGCCAGGACCGACGATGGACGGTGCCTGGCACTGGCGGTTGTGGTCGAAGTCGATGCCGACGGTAATAAGGTGGCTGCACCGATGGCACGGGAAATCCTGCGGGTTTGTTCCAGGCACGGTTATCTTCCCCCAGACGAGCCAATCGAAACTGAATCGCCCTCACTCGGCTCAGGTCTTTGAGCCTACATCCATCTCACATCGGCCGGTCACTGCGGTAGTTTGCGGGTGAGGCTTTGTCCCATGCGGTTTTATCCGGTTGGCTCTTGACCCGGATATTTCACAGGAGTTCGGCCGATAGCCGAAAAAAATTAAAGCAATGACGTCCTATAATCCGATGAATCCAACAAGGATGTCTTTGTCATTGTTAGTATAATACACATACAACAAGAACCATAACTCCTTTATAGAGGGCATTTTAGGTGAAAACAAGACGTTGGCGGCTTAGCTGCTTCTTACTGATTTGGCTGATAATGGCTCCATGGCCGGCCCGATTGACACTGGCCGAAGTTACATCTTTGCAACAACTGCCCCAAAATCCCACAGTGCCACCTAGCCGGTTCATGGAAAACCGCTCACCTACCATCCCTGTCATACGTACTCGAAATATGAACATCAATTACCAGACCAATCTCCAACCATGGGAACTTAGGCGGATCGAATTGTGGTACGGGCAGGGAAACGAGGGATTATGGCAACTATACGATTTCGACAATGACAAGATCAGCCCGGTTAGATTTGTCGCTCCGGGAGAAGGAATTTATCGCTTCTTAGTAGTAGCCGTTGACCAAAAAGGCACTCGATCATGCCAAACCGGCGTTGTACCAGAAGCTGACAGAGGCTTCATACCACCTGATGTGGCCGCTCAGCAGGTGGTCTTTATCGACTATACCCCGCCCCAGCTTTACCTTCAAAGCCCGTCCAGCCAGACATGGGAATGTTATCACCGGGAACTGAAAATCAGTTGGGCCGGCTTCGACCTACATCTGAGCAGCCGTCCACTGCAACTTTACTATTTCCCGAAAAGCAGCACAAACGAAACATGGATACCGATTACCTCCTCACTGCCTGCAATAGGCGATTTCCTCTGGCAACTACCGGAAGAGCTTGCTGGCCTTATCAGGATCAAGCTGGTTCTGACCGATCAGGCCGGAAACAGCGATGTAAAACTCACCGATTGGATAAACATTGTCAAAAACCAAACTCAAACAACCGTAAAGCTAAATTCGTCCACAACACCGCCGGAAAGTCCAGAGCTTCCGCACAGCCCCGCAAAAGCCGAACCGCAGCCAACCGCGATTGCCCCGCCGCCGGACAAACCCAACTCAAGCCAGCAACAGGCCAGTGATCACTTGCAGCGAGGCGACGTGTACAGCCAAAGACTCGAATGGAATAAGGCTATTGAGGCTTATCGACAGGCACTGGACTGCGATGGGCAATCTCTCAAAGCTCGACAGGCCTTGGCCGACGCCCTCTATCAGACAGGCCAATTCGAACAGTCCCTGCAGCAATTTGAGCTTTGTCTGCAAGAACAACCGAACGATCCGTCCACACTGTATCGACTGGCACGAACAATGGTCGCGCTCGAACAATACGATAAAGCTAAAGAAACCTTCGAAAAATTACTCGCTCAGGATAGCGAAGACTGGCAGATATGGCTGCTGCACGGCGATATGGCTCAAAAACTCGGTCAAACAGACATAGCTCAAAAAAGCTGGCAGAAGGCAGCCAGCGGAAACCTGTCATTTATCACCCGCGCCGCAAAGGAACGCATTGGTAATTACTAACACTCGGGAAACATCTACAGACAACCTATGATTTTTAGAGGTTCCATTCATGGTGCTTTACCATATAATAGCGCCCCTTAAGTTCAGATAGAACCTGCGTATATGACGCAAAAACAGTAACAATGCGACATACCGGAACATAATATGACAGCAACACAGGCAAATCCGAAACAAAATAATAAAACCGTATGTCCGATTAACGTGATCTACGGCAAAGATCGACGGCGAGCCATCGATAAGTTGCAGGAAATAATCGACCAGGCCCTGGGACAGGCAGATCCACAATTGGCACTGAACATTTACGATGGAAACGAGGCCGAACTCGCTGAAGTGCTCGACAATGTGCGAACCATGCCGTTTCTCTCGCCGGTTCGCGTAGTGGTGGTAAAGGATGCCGACCCGTTCATAACACAATACCGCCAGCAACTCGAACAATATCTGGAAAACCCCTGTTCTACCGGGGTTTTGATAATGTTGGCCAATAGCTTCCCTGCCAATACGAAACTGGCTAAATTGGCTAAAAAAAATGGGGAGGTCTTTGCGTTCGACCCGGTCAAACCACAAGACCTGCCCGATTATCTCACCGGGTACGCCGCAAAACAGCACCAACTCAAACTGGACCGCCAATCGGTAGCACTGCTGATCGAGTTGGCCGGGGACGATTCCGGCGCCCTGATGAACGAAATCGATAAAATCGCCGCATTCCTTGGCCCCACCACAACGGGAAAAACCACTATTACCATGGCGCAAGTGGAAAAACTGGTGGGAAATAATAGACAACATGATGTTTTTAACGTCATAGACGCCATGACAAAAGCAGATGTCAAGACAGCATTGAATCATCTCGAAAAAATGTTGACACAGGATAAAACAGCCGAGTTTGGAGCCGTAGGAGCATTTGCCTGGCACCTTCGCAGACTCTACAAGGGGAGAATACTACTCGAACAAGGCGCCTCCGAGCAAACCATAATCAGTCAACTACGCATCTGGCCTCATGCCGGGCAGGGACCGTTCATCCGTCAGGTCAGACAACTGAAAATCCGTCAGATTGCGATAGCACTGAGGGAACTGATGAAAATCGATCTGGCCGGAAAAACAGGCACACAAACAATAAAAATCGGCCTGGAAAAATTTATTATAACATTTTGTCGTTCACAAAACGAATCGAATTGATAAGATATGGGCACAAAGGTACGAGGGGAAAAAAGTTATCCGAACAAAATGTTGGCATCGAAAATATAAAAACAATATCAGCATGGAGGCTCGATAAAAATGATTACTATCATTAGTCACGGATGGAGCTGCCGACGCCGTCTTGGCGGTAATTGTCGTCTCGTTATTGTACTGTCGGTATTGACCGCGGTGGTCCTATGTGGCTGTACGAGATATCCAGACTATATCCGTCAGCCGGCGGTCGTCAACACAAAGCAACTCCCCAGTGAATCTCCCGGTCTGTACAGCCCCGACAGCCAGCCAATGATCGCTCCTGAAAATTACTACCAATCCGGCCTTAATAGCAACGACCAGTACAATCAGCGTAACTTGAACGCCCAGCTTGACGCTCACAGCCAGCCATGGCAGGTCAACGCCGCACAGCGCGCCCAACAACCCCCACAGACCATCAGCAGCAATGACTACATATACTATCCCACACATCCAAAAGCCAACAAGGCCGGATTTATTCGGGTAATACGGGACAACTACAACCCGCAAATGGAATCGCAAAACCAACAATGGGATCCCCAAAATCAGCCGGACCGCAACCAAACGTACAATACGCAGGAGACAACCGGATATAACCTGCAATATCAAGGCTACGACAACCAACCTTCCCTCAGCGGTGCTAATCAGCAGTTCGTAGAATCATCCACGCCATCGTTGCAGCAGAATCCCCAATGGCAAACCAGGCCGGCACTGCCGAATATCCAAATCGGCGCCAGCCAAGGGACTGACAGACCGTACAACCCCGGGCAACTTGCCGCCGACAGAACGCCCACTGTCAGCAACGTTACCGTTACCGGAATCGGAATCGGTGAACCTGCACCTGCACCATCAGGTTTGGCCCCGGTCGCTCCAGACGCTCAACCGCTTCCACTCGATAATACCAATATCTATACTGCCGTCGGAATATCGCAGACCGAGAATCTATACAACAAAAACGTCGATCCCCCCTCTGTAGCCGACATAGAAAGAATGAAAACCTATAAAGAACAAATCTCAAAGACCGGGGAAACTCCCATAAAAGAAAAAACGCCGGCAAGTACCACATTCGGCAATGACTATCCCGCCACGAACCCGCTCAGCCAGCCGAGCATCAAACCAGTTGGACCCACCCCACAGGCGGCCACACAAACCACGGCGGATACTATCGGAACTGTCGATAAAATCGGGGACAGTATAATCCATCTGGAACGCTATGTCGCCTCACATCCCGACGACGCCAAAGCACAATTGACACTCAGGCTCTTGTACTCGGTTTACGGAAACGATGATAAGGCCCTCCAGTATTTACCTTCTACACCAACAGAAAATCAGTCTCAAAGCCTGGCCCTGGCCCAGGCACTGCTGTTGACAACCCACCAGCCTGGACTCGCTAACGACCACAATGAGGCACAGACGGCCAATCAGGCCCTAAAGGCCCTGGAGTCCTTAACAAAAAAACTCTCCGATCAGGCGGACCCCGTCATCTCCTGTGTAAAGATATGCAATGAAAACGTAACCGGATTCGGTAAGTACGAGGTCTTAACTAACGAGGAACTGCAAACAGGGCTGCCACGCACGATCAAGGTGTACTGCGAATTGGAAAACATCAAAGCCAAACTCAACGAGGAAGGCAAATACTACACCGATCTTTACGCCGAGTTTACACTGTACGACTCTCAATTGAGACCTAAAGCCGAACTCAAGTCCGATGTGCCCGACACCCCGATATACAACCAACGACGCGACTTCTGCCTCTGGGGACCGCTCACTCTGCCAAAGCTGCCACCCGATAAATACAAAATCACTGTAAGGGTTGAGGACAAACTCGCCGGAAGGGTCGCCGAGACAAAACACTACGAGTTCGAAGTCAAATAATCTGACAGGTGGATTGATTTATCGAATCAGGTTCTCAAGCCCCCCCAGGTCAATCTCATCCAAAACGGTTTTTAGGGTGTCCATCGATATATTCACTCCCTGGGCAAACACCACAAATCGCCGGGCCACCAGCACCTCTATGGAGACGACCTGTTTCTCCCGGTCAGACTTCTCCTGCGCCTGATAACTACGATAAGTTGTTGTCTGAAAGCGACAGGTATCGCCTTCGAGAAAAATTTCCGCGTCTGCCCAGCTTGGCAGCTTAATTCGATTTTCCCCCTTGGGACCCGCCAAATCGCTAATCGTTACTTTAACGCCCGCGTCGTTCCGCTCGGTCATCTCATAATATCTCGTCACAACAAGATTAAAATCAATTTCATTTTTGTAGTCCCTACCGCCATGGAGCACCTGTGCCATCCCGGCCACCTTTGCCGGAAACAGACCAATAATATCTTCTACGTCTATGCTTTTAATCCGGGATTTCCTGCGGGAGTTTTCCCGACCGTTAGCGGACTGCTCGGCCGCGTCCCGAATCGGCTGCTTCGCGGTAATCGAATCCGGCTTGGGCATTGCGGGCTTCGACGAAACCGAATTCCCATTAGGCAGATCTTTCGACAGGATATTGTCGATCTCTTGCAAACCCTTCCTGGCAATCCCGCCGTTCTTAGCGTCCTTACGGACCGCAGATGTTGATGGACTGGTCGATTTATCCGACTTGTTGTTTGGCTTCCAAACAAAATCTTTAGCCAGAAAAACCGCACAACCAATAAGCGATATCAGTAATAAACCTTGCAACCACTTCATTCAACAGGCCTTATTCTAACTTTGCGCATAAGCAACTCACGAGAAAATGTGCGACACGTAAAAGCCGCCTAAGCGAAATCGCACAGGAACCTCTCGCTCCTTTGGCCCCAACAGCCGATAACATTCCCTCCGGCTGCAGCAACCTGGACGCTTAATTCATTATACAGTATTTGCCCCGCCAATGCAAGCTTTTTTTATTCCCACTTTCTAACCGCCGCCGCCGCTCCAGGGGATAAAAAAATGACGATGCCTGGCACCTTCAAATGTATTTTTGGTTATAATTTCGCCAACAAATAACCAAGCCCCGACCGCCATTTATTCTAACCGGCGCGCGTAGCGACTGTCTTGAATTTCAAGCAATTTTTGGACTCCATTTTTGATTATTTTTGATCATAGTATTAAGAATAACCAATAGCTTTCTCATGGCAGCCACAATGGCGGTCATCTTGGTTTTAC
>Ga0315276_10000381_pt1 | contig 37718 bp, 28 predicted proteins | sample YL17G05_0_MG_FD_204542 | JGI IMG/M metagenome (GOLD analysis project Ga0315276, IMG submission 204542) | Sediment microbial communities from Yellowstone Lake, YNP, Wyoming, USA - YL17G05_0 | ecosystem: Environmental > Aquatic > Freshwater > Lake > Sediment | place: USA: Wyoming | collected...
AAAAAATCGCTCAAAGCAGCGCAGGACAAACACTGCAGGTCACCAGGCCGATCAATCTCGATCCCGGCTACATCGATCCCGGCAAGCTCGTGCTGGCCACTACCAAAAACTATGCGCATCGTATATACATAGGCCGAGGGATGTACGCGGAAACCACTTTGCATTACCATAAAGGTTCATGGCAGACGTGGCCCTTTACCTATCCGGACTACGCCTCCGGCGACTACAACGATTTTCTAAATGGCACACGGCTGATACTCATGGAGCAATTGTCATCACAGAAACGAAATACATAATCGCATCAGGACTGGCGGCGTTCGTCAGTTCACTGATATTTACTATGCTGATACGACGGTGGGCGCTGCGACGCGGGTTTGTCGATCAGCCCGGCGGCCATCACACCACCCATACCGAACCGATAGCGCTGGGCGGCGGCATTGTGATATTCTGGATAACCATACTACCGATAGCCATAGTAGCAGCCCTGGTCTGGTGGTGGCAGGCACACGGAATTCCAGGTTTCCTCCCGCAGACTCTCGCGATACATATACCAGGACTGGCCTCTCGAACGGAATTGGCCCTGACACTGGTCGTCGCAGCCGGATTGCTACACATCATGGGACTGATGGACGATAAGCACCACCTGGGACCAAAGCTCAAACTGGCAGTACAACTTACCGCGGCCATACTACTGGCAGGAGTAGGCGGAGTACGCTTCGACTTTTTTATCCCGAATGTTTGGCTGACGACCATTTTGTCCGTATTATGGATAGTGGTAATCATCAACGCCTTTAACTTTCTCGACAACATGGACGGCCTTTCGGCAGGTGTCGCCGTCATCTGCGCCGCGATGACCCTGGGCGCCGCATGGAACAGCGGACAGGTGTTTGTCAGCGGCCTGCTGATAATCCTGATCGGCACCCTGTGTGGATTCCTGGTATTCAACTTCGCACCGGCAAAAATATTTATGGGCGACGCCGGCTCACTGCTGGTGGGACTACTGCTGGCAACAGCGACCATTCGAACCACTTATTATCAGCAGAATAGTTCCGAGGCGGCATGGTACAACACACTTATGCCGTTGATCGTACTGGCGGTACCGCTGTATGATTTCCTAAGCGTCACTACCCTGCGCCTGCTGCAGGGCAAGAGCCTTTTTATTGGGGACAAACAGCACTTCTCCCACCGACTGGTCAGCCGCGGTATGACGCGGCGCCAGGCGGTCCTGACGATCTACCTGGCCACAGCCTGTACCGGACTGGGCGCCACCGTTTTGCATCAACTCTCCAGTACCGCCGTGATATTGGTGTTCGTACAAACCCTACTGATATTGCTGATCATCGCCATCCTGGAACATCCAGGAAAGGTATAGTCGTACATCCGTCAAAAAAATTATGTTCAACAAAATCCACCAGACAGCAAAACAACCTGCCCCGAATAAACTAATAGAAGTAACGGACAACATCCTGCTTCTGGTCAGTGGCGCCCTTATTGCCGGACGCTGTCAGATCAATGAATCCTTTCCCCTTGTTTGGCGCCTGACCAGAATCCCGCCAACTCCCGATATCGGCGGGGCCGAAGTCACTTCTATGGTCGTATTTGCCGCACTGATCTGTACCGCGGCGATGATATGGCTGACGGTCCGGGCAATCAGCGGAACAATCACCTGGCGTAAAACCGCCTTAGTGCTGCCGCTGCTGGTAATGCTCGCGGCCGGGATTTTCTCCGTCAGCGGCGCCTCGGACAAAAACACCGCCCTCATTGCGGCGTTGAACCTGCTTAGCCAAATGGTCCTGGCAATACTGTTGGTACAACTGCTCAACACTTCATGGAAACAACAACTGATACTTTGCGTGGTGGCGGCAACCGGAATCTCTTTGGCATACCGCTGCGCCGAACAACACTTTTACGACATCCCCAGCACCATAAAAATGTTTGAAGAAAACCCCCAGGAATCTCTGCAAGTACACGGTATCGAAGCAGGCACCTACCATGCTCAGCAATATATCGATCGAATCAAAAGCCGGGACGTAGGTGGATACTTCGCGATAAGTAACACAGCGGCATCTTTATTTATCCTGTCGATTATGGCAACCCTGGCTTTAGTACTGGACAAAACCAAATGCCCCAGCCGCCATGGGCTTATAATCTTTGGAACCCTGGCAATCCTGGCCCAAATCGCCGGATTGTTGATCACCAAAAGCAAAGGTGGTATAGGCGCATCGGCCGCGGCGATGGGACTGCTGGTAATATTGTGGTCCGGGCGGCGCTTTTTCCGTCGGCACTGGCGGTCCACAATTGTCGTCACGGTGACTTTAGCGATATTGGCGATAGTCGCGATAGCCGGCCACGGTATCCACTACGGACGACTGCCGGGTAATTCGATGTGGGTAAGATGGCAGTACTGGCGCAGTGGCGGGGCAATGATCGCGGACCATTGGCTCCGCGGCGTCGGCCCAGAAAATTTCGGTACCTATTACACCCAATACATCTCACCGGCAGCCCTGGAAACGGTAAGAGATCCACATTGTTTTCTCATGGCAATCTGGTGCGGATGGGGTCTGCCCGGACTGTTCGGTTTCCTCTGGGCAATCATGGCGGTTTGCGTGCAATTGGCTCGGCCCAGAGACACTGCCTCCAAACAACCCGCAACCGCCATGGAGCAGACCAACTGCCGCGACACTACGAAAATCGACTCGACAGACACATTCGGCAAATGGTGGCTATGGGGGCCGGCGATGGCCGTGACAGTGGTTTCGATACGGATATCGGTCAGCAATCTGAGCTGCATCACCAGTGATATAAAGCCCAGCGTTTATCTGGTCTCATTTATCGTCCCGGCAATAGTATGGCTCATAAGCTTCATACTGCTGGCCAAAGAAGGCCTTTGCCGGACCGCCGCCGCCACACAAATAAGCAACCATCCCTCAATAGGCTACCTAATACTGGGTTGTGGGTTGTTAGGCTTCCTTTTGCACAATACCATCGACTTTGCGATTTTTCAGCCGGGCCTAGGAACGTGTTTCTTTGCCCTGGCAGCTACGGCGATGACGTTGCGCCGGCCGGATGGCCTTAGCCTGCCTGCGACACAAATGGAAATCGGCAAAAGCCGCTTCAGTCGGGTGATAATAGTAACAACAGCCCTGGCGGTAGTCGCGGGATTGTGGATCAAGGTGGTGTTTCCCGTCAGCGCCGGATACCGGCAAATGCAACAGGCGCAGTTTTGGGCGTCCAAGGCCGACGAACTGGCCCAGACATCCTATAAGACTGAAAATGACATGCGGGAATATTGGTGGCTGCTGCAACAGGCCCAATGGAACGCTATGCAGGCAACCAACACAAACAAACACGATCCAGCGGGACCTTACTTCCTGGCCAGGCTCTGTTCCCTGGAATGGACAAACAGCCAGTACCAAAACGATTCACTGTTAGAGTCCTCTATAAGGTATTTTCACGAGGCGATCCGACGTGACCCGGCCAACTTCAAATACTACCAACAACTAAGCGACGTGTACAACACAGCAGCACGCCACCATCCGAAAAACAAACAGTATTTGCACAAAGCCCTTACCGCCGCACAGGACGCCCTCAAACGCTACCCCGTTAAATCGGAACTGTTAATCGACTATGGCAAACTGCTTCTCGAAATGGATCGTCGCGACGAGGCCCTCACAGCCTTTGAAAAGGCCCTGCAAAACGAACAAGCGTACCTCAACCAACAGCGACAAATGTATCCTCAACAAACCGAACCGATGCCCCGGCTCAACCCTGCCCTACAGCAGTGGACAGAAAAACAACTGCAGCGACAAACGGAAAACCACTAACCTGTCAATCGCCTTGCTGCCATTTCCCCCGCTTTTTATGTTCGGCAATCTCCGACTCGGCCAAATTCCGTATCTTGTAGGCACAGTCACGCACCGTGCCGAACAGAACGCCGCAACCAACATCTTCACGTGAGATGTCTCCCTCGTCAGCCAGGATCATCAGTTCACGCACCAACTCAAGCGCCCTGTTTATAGCCTCATTACAATGATCTTTCATAACACCACCCATATCAACAATACTTATTCTTGAAATCGACTCTACCAGGCCATGTACCGCAGGCGCCTCGCCCGCATCTTGTACGAACTACATCACCCGCAAAGCCTATACCAAACCACCCCCCCAGTGCGACTGCGAACGTAACTCCATTAATTCCAACGTGTTATCGAAAATCCGTAAGGCTGTCCATGCGGGAAAGCATATAGCGCAACACACACGATGAGACACTTTTGCCTCGCCCAGACATCTCCAAAAATAGTGTGACCTTACGTATCTGCCTACTATACAAGGAATTACAAAAAAATATTGTGCTCCCGCCAATCTGTAGTGTATCATTAACGCAGCTATGAGACACTATAGGGATGAGACACATCGATTGTAACGATTATAATGATTAAATTAGGTGCGATAACTGCACCAAAAGTGAGGTTTCCCGCCACCGCGGAAAAATAAACTGACAACAAGTGTATCAACTATATCACAAAAACACTCTCGGCACCCGCCTGAGCCTGAAAAGGAGAAACTATAAACACAACCACGTAACTCCTTATTAGTAAACCGCTTGCCAATATCTGCCCGGCCTTGTTAACCGATTTGGCACGCATATTGCTACTCGTATCTATAGCCGTACACGGAAGAATAAAAAAACATCACTGGGATATGGGAAGGAATTGGTAATTATGAAAAGAGTACATATAAAACCTATTTCAGAACATATATTGGCAAAGGTCGCCAGGCTGAATCTTCCGCCCGTTCAGAAAAGAACACTGGAAGATATACTGGCCGCCCCAATAGCGTATATGCCGGATGAGCGTTTCTCCCAGAAAAGCGTAATCGAACCGATAATGAAACATCAGGTTACGGCTCGACCGAACATCCCACTGAGCACAGAAGAAGAGCAAATCCTGTTCCTTCAGATGAACTACACCCGTCATCAAATGTGCAAACATCGTCGCAATCTGCTCCGGCAGGGACAGTGGAAAGAAAAAGATGTACAGCGACTGCTGGAAGAACATCAGGACCAACTGGAATGTCGCAGCAAGATAGTGACCGCCAATATGGGACTGGTCCTGTCTATGGTCAAGCAGGCAAAATACCACGGCATAGAGTTCACCGATTTGGTCAGCGAAGGCAGTATGGCTCTGCTGCGAGCAGCGGAAAAGTTCGACTGCGCCCGCGGCTTCAAGTTCAGCACCTACGCCTGCCGGGCGATACTTAAGGGATTCTCCAGAACCGCCAAACAGGACTACAAGTACCGCAGCCTGTTCCCCACCCAATTGGACGATTCGATGGAAAAAGACGACAAAACCGAACGGGGCTATCAGGAATCACGAAAAGAATTGATTGACGAAATACATGCGATCCTGAACAATAATCTGGCTGGCCTCTCGGAGATCGAAATGTCGGTGCTCCAGATGCGATTTTCATTTGAGAATGAGCAGCTTATGCCGTTGACACTCAAACAAGCGGGCGCAAAATTACACCTGACCAAGGAACGGATTCGACAAATCCAAAATAACGCCCTGAAGAAAATGAGAACCATCGCCGAGGAACGCCTGGTTCCAATATAAGGGTCATAGGAAACACTTTTGTATGAAGATACTCGGATTGTCATGCAGTCCGCGAAGTGGCGGCAATACAGATATCCTGCTTGATGAAATGTTGCGATCTGCACAGGATAACCTCTGCCAGGTGGAAAAACTTCCGATAGCTCAATTGAATATCCACCCATGCACCCATTGCGACCACTGCCTGGAGGCCGGATCATGCTATCTCGACGATGATATGCAGCTCTTGTATCCCAAAATGCTTGATACAGATTGCCTGATCCTGGCCTCACCTATATATTTCATGGCCCACTGTGCCCAGGCCAAAGCCCTGATAGATCGATGTCAGGTGTTCTGGGCTCGCCGATATGTGCACAAAGAACGCCTGGCAAAACCAGCCGGACCCCCCCGCCGCGGCATATTCATCTCTGTCGGCGCCACCCACGGCAGCAAAGTGTTTGCTGGCGCCAAAATCACCATGAAATGGTTCTTCGACGCCCTGGAAATGGAATACTGGGACAACCTGCTCTTCGAAGGCATCCATACGAAAGGCGCCATCGCCAAACACCCAACCGCCATATCTCAGGCCCGCCAACTCGGCCAAAAACTCGCTCAACTAAAGTAAACCACCACCATATTTAGGAACCATGGCCGCAAAAAATTCCAATTGGCTAACAACACATTGTCATAATATTGGAAAATTGCGGTTTTTGGGCTGAAAAAGCGGAAAAATATCGGGGAAAATCGGAAATTTTTTTCTTGACTTGATGGACAGGCCATGGTACGGTCTATACATGGCCAAGGTAAGTTGGGCCAGGGATAGGAAAAAATCCCAAAAAGGCGACAACGAGCAAAGAAGAGTAAAAAGCCTATAAGAGTTTGAGGAACCTTAACCTGTTCGTTATTAAAGAAGTTTTAACACAGGAGCATACTATGAATTCCCCACGAAATTATGCACGAATTTTTTGTACAATTGTCTGGCTTTTGTCTATCTCATCAATACTCGATGCAAAATCAGTATATGTTATTTCCGACCATCAGGGTGAAGTATTCAGCAGTGTTATACAAGTTTACAACACTGTATATGATGAGATAGAACTACAGTATGCAGATACTTTACCTCAACAGGGTTCTGGCGCGATCGATTTAGCCATTAACGAGACTGATGATATCCTTTTTTCCAGCTATGATGGCTCTAATACTATCGAGATAGTAGATGCCAAAACGATGAACGCTATTCATACTGAAGGCGGGATCGATGCAGAACTTGCCGGTATCGAGTATTGTCATGAATATAACTGGCTTTTAACTGCGGAGCGATACAATCCGAATATTCGCGTCTTCGAATATGATCCGCTGAGCGAGGAATTTATTAACGAAACAGTTTGCCCCATAACAGGTGTTACAGGAGGAATATTGGGTGTATGTTTAGATGAAGAAGAAATGCGATTATACATAAGTCAAGAAGATGATGCAACTGTTAAGTATTACGATGTATATAGTGAGAATAATGAGCCGAGTATTGTTTATGCCGGAGAGATTGATGTTGAATGGGAAGGTCAGGAAAGGATTGCTGTTGGAATTGCGATTTATAATGACGGCGATGGGGTCAAATATTTGTATTCCGCCGGATATAATCATGAGTCAGGAGGACAACAACATTCCTATTTAATTCGTACACCTGTTCCTGATCCAAATGAAAACGGTGGAACTTTAGGGACGGACACAGGATCAGGAAATTATGTTGTCGGTGTTGATGTTGACAACGATACAGGTCTTGTTTATATTACTACATTGGGTAGTGAATCCAGTATCAGAGTTTACGATCCTTTAAGCTGGACAGCCGATCCGAATGACTGTGCGCCTACCGACAAAAAAACAGGTGCCGGTATTGATGGGCCGGGGGGTCTGGTGGTCGGTTCACAATATAAATATCCTGATCGATTACAAATAAGTATGAACCAGGATATTTTAGCTGATCCGAATACATGTGCGACACCGGGTGACCAGGTCGTTTATAATGCCTGTATTCAACCGGGTGAAGATGATGAGTATAATGTTGTATTAACCATTTATTTGCCCCAGGAAGTTCTTTTTATCAGTGCGGACCCAAACACAGGAACCCATAATGATGTTACAGATACATATACCTGGTATGTTGGTGACTTGACAGGCAGCGGCCCTGAGGAATGTTTTGAACTGGTTGTAGAAGTTACCGAAATGGCTGAGCCGGCAGGAGAACTCTTGGTCAGGGCCGAGGTGGAAAGTGATTTAGCCTTTTCCTATACTCAAATACTTACGCCGGTATGCTGCTGGGCTTCTGGGACTATTTATGTCGATGCCCGTGCTACGGGTACGAACACAGGCGTCGATTGGGAAAACGCCTATACCAACCTGCAATCGGCACTGGGCCGGGCGGGTGAGTGCGGCTCGGAAATCTGGGTCGCATGGGGAGCTTACTCGCCCGGCAACGACTCCACCGACAGCTTCGAGATATCCGACGGTGTAGAAGTTTACGGCGGCTTCAAAGGTGTTGAAACCAGCCGCCAGCAACGAGATTTCACCCGCTATGAAACCATCCTCACCGGTAAGCAGATAAGCGATGATGTCGTTACAATGGGCAATGAAACTGTTCTCGACGGCTTTGTAGTCAAGAAAGGCAAATTGACAGGCATATATGGGGATGATAGTAACTTTACCGTTAGAAATTGCTCGGTAAGCAAAACATCTCAATATGGCATCTATTCTGAAGATGGAGATGTTACTGTAGGCTGGTGTGTTATTAAGGAAAATGGTTATGATGGGATACGCCACTTATATGGAAGTTCTTCGCTTAGAGTGGAAAACTGCAGAGTCTATAAGAACGGACGAAATGGAATTCATTGCTATAACTCGAGGCCGACGATTACAAACTCAATGGTTTATGAGAATGGCTGCGATGGGGATGGTTACTATGGAATCGACCTGTATCAGCCGTCGTCTATACCCGATATTCGTAACAATACGATTGTTCACAATGAAAATGAGGGGATTAAGTTTTCGGGTGATAACGCACCTGATATTGACAACTGTATTTTGTGGCATAACAACAGCGATGGTGGTTTGGGGCAGATAAGTAATTGCTGTGCTGAGTATTCGTGTATTACGGATCCGAACGATCCGGACGGCGTGGGCCAGGGGGCTTCCACGCCGGATGAGAATGGTAATATCAGGTGCGATCCAAACTTTTCTTACGAGTTTGGGAAGTATGGGTACTATCATCTTGATCCCGGTTCAGATTGTGTTGACGGGGGCAACGACTCAGTCGTCGATCCCAACGGTTTCGGTGAATATGACATTGACGGCGATGAGAGAATCGTCGGCGATCATGTCGATATGGGCGCCGATGAGGTCGCCTGCGATGATGTCTCCAACCCCCTTGACTGGACGGCTGATGGCATTGTGAACTTGCATGATTTTTACTTTATCTCGGCTGCATGGTTTACGCAGGATCCGTGCGCACCGTGGGAGCCGACCGATCCCGACCTGATAGACAACTGGGATAGCCGTTGCGATCTTGATGGTGATTATATTATTGATATCGATGACCTTGCTCTTTTCTGCGATGAGTGGCTGTGGCAGGCGTGTTGGTTCAATGACGACACCTGGATGATGATGGGTATGGACGGTGGTGCTATGGCCGCTGCGCCCGTGACCGAGCAAACCATACTAGAAACCAAACCTCCACACGTGATGACTATTTGGGAAGAAATCAAACTGGTTGAGGAATCCATAGACTGGCTTGAGAAAGTCTGGCTGGAAGATGAGAATTTGCGAAAAGAAGTCAGCGAGGAAGAATGGAAAGAATTTATCAACAGTTTGTATGACTGGCTCGAACAGGCGAACGACCAATTGAAAGAATAACTGCGAAAAACCTGCCCTCAACTCGATTGGGGGTGGGAAGCCAGTATTTATCTTGACATTATGTTCCAAATGAATTACAATAATTACTAAAGCGAGGTGAACTATGAGAACTTCAATTCTGGCAGTAATGGTTTTGTTGTGTTGTACCGTTTTCGCAAATGCGGACTATACTTATACTATTGATGATGGATATTTCCCAGCTTTGAGTTTACATGATGAAGAAACACTTTTGATGGGGGGGGGGGGGGGACTTGATTTTAAACTGCGCGATTACAGCCAAGCAACTATTCAGGACACTTCTTCTTTGGGTAAATATTCTGGGGGAATTTGGTTTCTTAGTATGGGTGGTTATACTCATCTGAATTTTTCAGGTGGCGAACTTTACGAACTTAATATTCATTCAGCCGGCCGTGCGGTATTCAGCGGTGGAAGAATAGATGAAATTCGAAGCTATCAGTATGTAGAAGATATACCGATAGGTGATGATCCACCGGTTTGGATACCTGACCCGCATATCGAGATCGTCTGCCAGGATGACTACTACTGGAACCAGGCTACCAACATCCTTACCGGCAGATGGCTTGACGATTCCGCTTTCAGTATTCAGCTTGTCAATGTCGCCGGCTATGACCCTGTCATCGAAAACATCTTCTTCACACCCGAACCCTCAAGCCTGCTGCTCATGTCCATCGGCGGCTTATTCCTTCGCCGCGGCAGTCAAGGCAAAAGGATTGATCGGCCGATAAGTATGTTATATACACCCTGATAATCGCGTTATACGAAAACGTTTCCTTTGGAATGTTTGACATGGAGACCTTCTTTTCGCTGGTGTCGTTGTCGTAAGTTGTTTAATATCAGGCGGTTAAGTGTCTGGGTGTTGCGTGTATATCAAACAGGACACCAGCAAGTGGCTCTATAACAGGCTCTGTTATGCTGAAAGTCCCTATCGAACAGGCTACTGCGGGTATGGTACTGGCGCGTTCAGTCGCTAACCCGGAAAAACTAGAGCATGTCCTCCTAAAGGCCGGCTTCGAACTGGATGAGACGCACATAAAACGCTTGCGGACCCTACATGTCGTTCATATATGGATCCAATATCCCGGGTTGGATTTCCTCGATGAGATACTCGACCCTCGCCTGGTAGAGCAGCAGCAGACACTATACAAGTCGTTAAAAGAACAATTTGCCGAGGCCCAGGGCCAGGGATTAGACAAAATCAACTACCATCAGTATGTAACCCAAATGAGCAGCTTGTTTCGCCTGCTGCTGCAGGACAAAAACCCATCATCACTGTTCGTCATGGAACTACAGGGAGGCTCGCAAGACCTCTTTCTTCATAGCACGATCGTAGCGTCGCTGGCTCTGCTGGTCGGTATGCGACTGGAACATTACCTCGTGCGAGCCAGGCAAAACCTGCCCGCCGGAGCAGCAGCCGACCTGACCTATTTAGGAGTAGGATGTCTATTACACGATATCGGCAAGTTGCAATTGCCAGAGGAACTGAGAAATTTCCATCTGACCGCCCAGGACCGCGGTGACCTTGCATGGCAGCAACACACTGAGGTAGGAGTCGAAATGCGCCGCGGGGGACTGGATGCCCACTCCGCACAGGTAGTCCTCAACCACCATCAGCACTTCGATGGCAGCGGGTTCCCTGTACGCAAAGCTCTGCCAGGCTCCGACGAACTGGTCCTTCCTCTGCACGGAGACGAAATACACGTGTTTTGCCGGATCGCCTGTGTCGTTGACCGTTACGACGGATTTCGACACTTGCCTGACGGGACCGTAGCCCCTAATGTGGTAGCCCTCAAGCGGTTAAAAAACCCCGGCTATGCCAAGTGGTTCGATCCCGAGATATACCATGCCTTCACTACTGCCATGCCGGCTTTTACACTTGGAGAACAGGTCATCCTGAACAACGGCCAAACCGTTGTAGTCACAGAAATTAACCAAAGTGAACCCTGCCGACCGATAGTCCGACCGATAGACCCTGCCAAATCGACTGATCCCGGCAAAAATGACGACCAGACCGAAAACACCCCCGATATTAACCTGCTCACCAGAAGAGACCTTTATGTGGCAAAGGTGGGTGATTTCGACGTTACGCCATATCTGTATTAACCATCACAACAACCGGACCGCCAAATAAGAATATATACCCCTCCAAAAAAAAACTAGCGATAACCCAACCTTCAGGATACAATACCCACGTCAAACAGTGATACTTCCTTGTGACTTTTGGGTCACTTCGTAGTGAAATGTAGAGTGATTCTTGTTGAAAATGTGTGCTTTCTTCGAACAATTTTAACAAAATAATACGTATTAAAGGTTAATTTAGTGTTTTAAGCAGTAGTAAGTGCCCGGATTTTACAAAAAACCCGGGTAAATTCAAACGGGTTATCCACAAAAAAAGTTTTCCTAACCTATTATCCGAATACAGGTTATAATCATCAGGCACTAAAACAAACAGATGTAACAGGATATATTACTTATACTACTAAGATTAATTTATTAAAATACTAATATATAGTATAACCACTTTACTACGAGGTATTTACAGATGAAAGTAAAATGCAATCGCCCGGCATTACACGAAGCCATACAATTAGCCTCATCGATAGTGCCCCTCAGAACCCCCAAACCCATCTTGCAATGTGCCAAAATTCAAGCGGATCAACAGAAACAAATCGTCACGGTCACCGCTACCGACGGCGAAATCACCATTCGATGCACAATACCGCAGGTGCAGGTGGAAACAGCCGGCAGTACAGTTGTACCGGCGGATCGCATGGCCGCTATTTTACATGATAGCTCCGACGAGACAGTCGAGCTGGAACTAACTGACGCAACATGCCAGGTGGTAGGTAAAGACAGCCGATTTCGTATTTATGGGCACGACCCGGACGACTATCCGGTAATACAGATTACTCCGCAGGAACAGATGTTGCAAATGCAGGCCGGCGTGCTCAAACGTATGATACATCTGACAAGTTTTGCTGCGGCCAAGGAAAGTACCCGTTACGCCATAAATGGTGTTTTATGGGAACGGCATGGCAAGAAACTCCGTATGGTAGCCACCGATGGGCGACGTTTGGCGAAGGTGGATGGGCTGATGACTACGGCTCCGGGAGATGACGAACAAATGGCGGTAGTGCCTGGTAAGACCATGCAGGTTGTGGAACGAATACTAAACGATCCGGAGGAAAAGACGCAAATTGGTTTTATGGATAATCAGATATACATCTGCACTACTACGGTTCAGGTGATAAGCAATCTGGTACAGGGTCGTTTTCCTAAATATACCGATGTTATTCCTGAAAATTGTGAGAGAAAAATAAAGGTCGAGGCGGAATTGTTGCACAGCGGCGTGCGGCGTGCGGCTTTGCTGGCAAGCGAACAATCCAAAGGGATTTTATTGAGTTTTACCGAGGACAGCTTATGTTTAAGCTCGAGTACGCCGGAGGCTGGTGACGCTGAGGTTAAGATGCCGGTCAGCTATAAAGGAGAGGCCTTCGATGTCGGATTTAATCCACAATATATGTTGGAAGCCCTGCGGGTGATAGAAGAACCGGAAGTGATCTTGGAATTTATCGATGCGAGCAAACCAGGTGTGATTCGAGCGGGGAAGGATTTTCTTTATGTGCTGATGCCAGTGTCGGTACAGGTAAAGAAGGAAGGATAAAGGCCCGGCGGCACGAAAGGGTAAAGACAAAACAAGAACGATTTTATGCGCAAGTAAAAAACAGGATAATCGACGGGCTAAAAACCGACATTATATGCGAGCTATGGAGAAATGGGATAAAGGTAAACTTGAGCAGCTATGGCGACAGCAGCAGCTATGGCGGCCGCGGGAAGCTCTGCCCCGGTCTTTGAAAGCCAGCGTGGATATGTTTATGCGTCGGGCGGTCATCCCGCGTCAGAAAAAACTGGCACAGTTGGCGCGCGGCTGGGTTGAGTTGCTGCCGGAAGAGCTTGTCGAGCATAGTTGCTTGGAAGATTATCGAGCAGGCCGACTACGTGTGTTGGTTGATAGCGCCCCACATCTGGCGGAACTGGATATGCTGATACGTGAAAGACTGCTGGATCAATTGCGTCAGGTCTGTCCTGGCGTGCCGCTTTGGCAGATCAGGCTGGTGCGGGGACGATGGTATCATCTGGACGAAAACGGGAATAAGATATCGAACTATAATTAAAGCGTGACGCCAGCGTCAAAAGGATTATGAAAGGTTAATTTTAGTACTAAAGGGCCTTTTTACGCGCAAATATTGACTTTTGACACCAACACCAAGACATGTAAAAATTTATTTTCACATAACAAGACCTGTTGAATAGAAATTGGGCTAAAAAAAACGGCGGAAGTTAAGTTATAGTAAAACCGGTTTTTAAACTACTAATTGGAGGTGTCTATTATGAAAGAAGCAAATCGAAAAAATGTTGTGCTTGTCATTTGTGTGGTCCTGATGTTTGCGAGTTGCGTTTCGGCTCAGGACTGGCCTCAGTGGCGAGGACCCAATCGGGATGGCAACCTGAGCGGTTTCACGGCACCCAAGAAATGGCCGGGGGAGTTGACGCAGAAGTGGAGAGTAACGGTGGGTTTTGGCGATGCTACACCTGCCCTGATAGGCGATAAGTTATATGTTTCGGCGCGGCAGGGAGAAGAGGAAGTTACTATTTGTCTGAACGCGGCTAATGGAGACGAGCTTTGGAAGGACAAATACGTTGCGCAAGCTGTGACCGGTCCGGCAGTCCGGCACCCGGGGCCCAGAAGTTCACCCGCTGTGGCGGAAGGAAAGGTAGTTACCTTGGGTGTGGGCGGAGTCCTTTCTTGTTTGGATGCTGCCACGGGCAAACTTGTTTGGCGCAAAGACCCATTCCCTAAGGTCGTGCCCAAGTTCTTTACATCCTTTTCTCCGATTATTGTCGATGGAATGGCCATCGCTCATCTCGGCGGGGCCGGCAACGGTGCGATAATTGCCTACGATCTGAAGAGCGGTAACGAGAAGTGGCGATGGGCGGATGAAGGTCCGGACTATGGTTCGCCCGTTCTGTTGACGGCGGAAGGTACTAAGCAGATTGTCACGCCGACGGAGAAAAGCGTCTTAGGGATCAACGTGGCCGATGGCAAACTCCTTTGGAAGTTTCCTTTCCCACCCCAAGGGAGAGCTTATAATGCCGCTACTCCCATTGTCGGCAAACAAACGATCATCGTCACCGGGGCAGGCCGAGGTACGAAGGGCCTCAAGATCGAGAAGCAAGAAAGCGGTTTTGCTGTAAAAGAGTTGTGGAGCAATCCGGATCTGGCCACGCAGTTCAACACGCCTGTGCTCAAGGACGACCTGCTCTTCGGGATCTCCGACCGTAACAATCTATTTTGCATCAACGCTCAGACCGGCCAGACTGTCTGGACCGATGCAACTGCATGCGGCAGCCGTGGTTTCGGAGCCCTAGTCGGTGCTGGTTCTTGTTTGATTGCCCTGACCAATGATTCCGAGTTGATTGTCTTCCAGCCAGATGGCAAAGCATACAGCGAAATTAAACGCTACAAGGTGTCCGAAACGGTGACTAATGCCCATCCGGTAATTGCAGGTGACCGCGTCTTCATCAAGGACCAGGAGACGGTTACGATGTGGACGATCTCGTGATTGAGGAGGCTTTGAGGTATTGGAGGGCCTTTGTATAGCCACTTTTTCTGTTCCGGATGGTTTGCTATTGGGCCTTTTAATATATCCTTCAATATCCGTGGTTTCGGTGGCAACTGGAGTTTTGGTGGCTCGGCATCGGCACTAAGCAGGATGTTGGTGTTTAAACAGATTAGCAGAAAACATTACTTTTTGAGAGATAACAGAAAAAAATGGACGAAACCACCGAACTAAAACAGGAGGAAACGACCAAAACCACTGTAGTATCTGCAACTGCCGGTCCGTACGGTGCTGACCAGATTACTGTGCTGGAGGGCATGGCGGCGGTACGCAAGCGGCCGGAGATGTACATCGGCGACCGCCAGACACGAGGATTGCATCATCTGGTCAATGAAGTGATGGACAATTCCATTGATGAGGCGATGGCGGGATACTGCAGCAGTATCAAAGTGCAGATCAATGCCGATGGCAGTTGTACGGTCGAAGATGACGGGCGTGGGATACCAGTCGATATAGAGAAAAGCACCGGCAAGCCGGCCCTGGAAGTGGTTCATACGATACTGCATTCCGGAGGTAAATTTGACAATAAAAGCTATCGGGTTTCGGGTGGATTGCACGGGGTGGGCATCTCCGTGGTGAACGCGCTGTCGGAATGGCTGGACGTGGAAGTAGGCCGCGAAGGAGTACTTTATCGTATGGAATTTGCCCGCGGGACCAAAAAAGGAGAAATGCGTCAGGTCGGACCGAGCAAACGCGGCGGCACGCGCACCACATTTAAGCCCGATTCTGAAATATTTCCGGAAGTGGAATTTCGATTTGATATGCTGGCACACCGGGTACGGGAGCTGGCATACCTGAACGCGGGACTGCAAATAACGTTAACAGACGAACGGGTCGGAAAGGAAGAAAAATATCAGTTTTATGAAGGACTGACAGCTTTTGTCGAGCATCTTAATGATGGTAAAGAGGTGCTGCACAAGCCCGTCATCTACTTCAAGAAAGAGGACGAGCAAAACCGGCTCGAGTGTGAAATTGCCATGCAGTACACCTCCGGCTATACCGAGAACGTGGTGGCCTTTGCTAACAATATTCATAATCTTGATGGTGGTACGCATGTTAGCGGGTTTCGGTCCGCGTTGACTCGAACGCTCAATACTTACGCTCGCAACAGTAATTTACTTAAAGGCTTACAACCACCCACCGGTGATGACGTGCGAGAGGGGCTTACGGCGGTTCTTTCAGTGAAGCTGGCCGAGCCGCAGTTTGAGGCGCAGACGAAAGTGCGTTTGATGAACGCCAATGTCGGCAGTTTCGTTGAGATGGCGGTTAACGAAATGTTGGGTCAGTTCCTGGAGGAAAACCCCAATGTAGCTACGGTGCTGGTCGGCAAAGGAATCCAGGCGGCCCTGGCGCGTGAGGCTGCGCGAAAGGCCAAGGAACTAACCCGGCGCAAAGGAGCACTCAGTAGCGCACATCTGCCGGGAAAATTGAGTGACTGTTCGAGTAAGGATGTGGAGACCACCGAGCTGTTCCTGGTGGAGGGCGATTCGGCGGGCGGCTCGGCCAAGAGCGGACGTGACCGCAGATTCCAGGCAATACTGCCGCTGAAAGGTAAAATTCTGAATGTGGAAAAAGCCCGAATCGACAAAATGCTCGGCCATGAGGAAATTCGCACCATTATTTCGGCGATGGGCACCGGGATCGGCGCCGATGACTTTAATTTTGACAACCGCCGATACGGTAAAATTGTAATCATGACCGATGCCGATGTCGATGGGGCGCACATCAGAACGCTTCTGTTGACATTTTTGTTCCGCCAGATGAAGGAGTTGATCCGACGGGAAGCGGTTTATATTGCCCAGCCGCCCTTGTTCGAAATCTCCCGAAAGAAAAAGAAAACGTTCTTGCTCAACGAAAACGAAATGAACAGCTTTCTAACGGCTGAAGGCCTCAAGGGAACACAACTTCATATACGTCAGAACGGACGGGAAGATACAATTGTACAGGGCGCAGATCTGGAAAAACTATTGGGGATGCTCATCGACGTGGACGATCAGTTGCGTGTTTTGCGTAATCGTGGAATAGATTTCAATGAGTTCATGGCTAATGATATTGGGGGGCCCCAGGGGCTTCCGGCTTATCAGGTGGTAGTAGATGGTCAAAGAGAGTTTTATCACGCCGGGGAGGATTTTACCAGGCGCTGCGCAGAATTAACCGCCCGGGGAAACGGCGATGATAATAGCCATATACGGGTGGTAACGCAGGAAATGCACGAAGCAGAGCGGCTTAACGAACTGAGGCCGGAGTTGACTAAATTTAGTATTGATGCAAAAGACTACTTTCGGCGGGAGGAACTGACGGTCGCCGGCGAGCGCATGCCAACTAAATTTGCCCTGATCGACAATGACCAGAAGGTAATGGATGTGTCCAACCCCCAGTCTATTGTCAAAGGAATCCGTGAATTAGGCAGCCGGGGAGTTGAGATCAAACGATTTAAGGGATTGGGTGAGATGGATGCCGAGCAGTTGTGGGCGACAACAATGGATCCGGAAAGAAGAACACTCCTGCGTGTAAAACTGGAAGATGCCGCCGAGGCGGACCGCCTGTTTTCAATATTGATGGGCGATAACGTAGCCCATCGTCGAGCCTTTATCGAAGACCATGCCCTCGAAGTGACAAACCTTGATATCTAAATCGGGATAATGGCCGGGCCGAATATCCGCGAATCCACGATGAACCAAGGCGAAAATGATCCACAGTTTCCAAATCAAACAATGGGCATATCAATTGGGTTTTGACCTGGTCGCAATCGCCCCTGCGGAACCTGTCGAGTACAGCGATGCTTTTTATGAATACCTGGCTCGCGGGTATCAGGGTGATATGCGTTATCTGGAAACTAATCCTGACCGGCGGCTCGATCCGCGAAAACTTATGCCCGGCGCTCGCAGCGTTATATGCATAGCGATGAACTATTATACTCCGTCATCGGGAAACCACAGTTGTGAAGATAAAACGTCTGGGGCAACATCACGTCCTGCCGCCGAAACAACAACTGGTAAGCGATCGGGCAAAGTGGCACGCTTCGCATGGGGCAAAGATTATCATGATGTGGTCAGAGCCAGGCTCAGGCAGCTTGCTAAACAAATACGTTCGGCGGCCGGCAGCGCAGAAAAAAAAATTCAATTGCGGTGTTTTGTAGATACTGCCCCGCTGATGGAAAAAGCCCACGCCGCCCGTGCGGGTTTGGGCTGGATCGGTAAAAACAGCCTGCTTATTAACGAACGGTTTGGCTCGTGGCTGGTGCTCGGAGAGATACTTACCGACCTGGAACTGGAATATGACAGGCCCGTCGCCGATCGTTGCGGTTCCTGCCGGCGGTGCCTGGAGGCTTGCCCTGCCGGCGCACTGGTGGAACCACATATACTTGAAGGGCGAAAGTGCATATCGTACCTGACCATAGAATCGAAAACCAGCATACCACGAAAACTCAAAGAACAAACCGCCGAATGGCTTTATGGCTGTGACGTTTGCCAGGAAATATGCCCGTTTAATGAAAATGTTGTTGTTACAACCATTCCTGAGTTTCAACCGGCGGAGAACAGGCCAGACACGCGATGGATCAAACAAAAAAACCGTCACAGCCGGGGTTTACAACTGTGACGGTCGGGCTGAAGATAGAACTCCGCAATTGTACACGGGGGCAAGTTCCGGCTTGGGGGACCGGAACAAAACCATCCCTATGAAATCTTGATTTTGTGAGGTTCATTCTTTTGCTGCTTTTCCAGGACGATTCTTAAAATGCCGTCCTTGAAAGTAGCGTCGATATTGTCCTTGTTTACTGGTTCGGGCAGTTGGATCGAGCGAGACCACTGTCCCCTAATCCGTTCGCGTACATAGTAGTTTGCGTCTTTGCTTTCCTTTTCCTCTTTACGCTGGGCCTGCAGATGAATCGCGCCGTCTTCCAGACTCAGCTCAATATCATCACGCTGGCAGCCGGGCAATTCCACGTCAAGGTGAATACTCCCACCGTCTTCGTAAAGGTCCAAATTCCCAAAATTACTCAAACCGGGGGTCACTGTCTCCAACCAAAGGTCGTCAAACAGACGGGCCAGCCCATTTCTGCCGGCACACCGTGTCACAGGAACCAATCGTCCTTCAAAATGTCTTATTACGGGTAACATTGTTATCGTCTCCTTTCCTTCTTGTATGGCTTAAATTTAACTTTTTTCAAAACTGTGTTTCGGTTGTGGCCACAACGAAACGTTTTTAATACCTTTTAGCCACCATTTTTTTGCAATGGCCACTTTTCTAATAAGCAATTTGCGTGCCAAACCCACAAAAACAACATAACTCCCTTGATTTACTGTGGTTGTAAAAACCGAGCATCTGTCGGCTGTTGGTCCGACAGGCGAAAACACTGGCAAAAATATGCCATTTTGGCAGACCGTCAGGGCTTGGTCCGGCTTTATAGGAGGCCCATAGCTGTGCATTTTACTTGTTTAATGACAACAGATATGTTAAAAGGACGTATCGCTGCTGGTTATTGTCTGCCGGAGTTGGTTTGAGAGTTGCCATCTGCAAAAAGTAAAGGATGACGGTTGATAGAAGGCTGGTTTTTGTTATGATTGCGGCGCCATCGGTTTTGGATTGTCAGGTGCTGGTGCTCAATAAGCACTATATGGCTATCCGCGTGGTTGGGTTGAAACGGGCGATGTCTCTGTTATGCCGAGACATGGCTGAGGTAATAGATCACGATCATGGACAGTACAGCAATTATGACCTGTCCGGCTGGCTGGAGATATCCGAACTGAAGAAAAAATTTGAGCCGGATGACCACGATTGGCTTAACACTGTAAGGCTGAGCGTTGCGGTACCACGGATTATCCGGTTATTGTTTTACGATCGACTGCCGCGGCGGGAAGTAACATTGAATCGGAGAAATATTTACGCTCGGGACAACAACCACTGCCAGTACTGTGGCCGACGATTACCAACCAGCGAGTTGAGCCTTGATCACATAGTACCGCGGAATATGGGAGGACAGCCGACATGGGAAAATTTGGTTTGCGCCTGTCTCAAGTGCAATGTAAAAAAAGGCGGCAGAACACCCCAACAGGCCCGTATGCACTTGATAGCAGAACCGGCCAAGCCCAATCGGTCGCCAGTGATCAATATTAATCTTGGTGATGGACGCTACCATTCGTGGAAACAGTTTCTTGATCACGCCTACTGGTCGGTGGAATTGAAATAATCGGGAATTCGCGACAAACTACAAATAAGAGCTATCTACAAACAAGTGATACGCACAGCAGTTGAAACACGTCGATATCTGGCTCGCATGGACACCCGTGCTATGGGGCATTTATATACGGACTGCCTGGTTATCGGCGGCGGCGTAGCGGGTTTGCGGGCGGCGCTGGGCGCAGCCCAGGCGGGCCAGGTGCTGGTGCTGGTCAAAGATATGCTCACCGACAGTAACACCTATCATGCTCAGGGGGGTATCGCCGCGGTTTTATCCGATGACGACCGTGTCGATTTGCACATAGACGACACCTTAAAAACAGGCTGTGGTTTGTGCGATACGGACGTGGTCGAGTTGGTGGTCAAAAAAGCTCCCGCCCAGATCGAACAGTTACGACAGTGGGCGACGCCTTTTGATATGGCCGACGGAAAGATCGCCCTCGGCAGAGAGGGCGGGCACAGCCGGGGACGCATCGCCCATGCTCTTGGCGATGCGACTGGCAAAGCCCTGGCCCTGGCCCTGACGGAGCAGGTTAAAAAAAATCGTGCCATCAAGGTGTTTGAACAGTGTTTTTGCATCGATCTTCTGACCGACAGCGGCCGCTGCCTTGGAGTACTGTCTTATCACCCCAGACACGGTTTGCAATGTATATGGGCCCGGCGGACAATCCTGGCTTCCGGCGGAGCAGGTCAACTATGGCGGGAAACTACCAATCCCGCCGGTGCCACGGCCGATGGATTGGCCATGGCCTATCGCGCTGGCGCTGTGCTGAGCGATCTGGAATTTATGCAGTTTCATCCGACGACGCTTTATATTGCCGGTGCCGCGCGCACACTGATAACCGAAGCGCTCCGCGGCGAGGGAGCGTATCTGGTCGATGGTAAAGGCCGTCGTTTTATGTCGGACTATCACGAACAGGCAGAGCTGGCGCCACGCGACGTGGTCAGCCGTGTCATATATAAACACATGGCCAAAACCGGCGCCACAAATGTCTTTCTGGACGTACGGCATATAGGTAGCAAACAGTTGGCGGAGCACTTTCCCACGATCAACGCTTTGTGCAAATCGTTTGACATAGACGTTGATGTCGATCTTATCCCGGTTCGGCCAAGCGCTCATTACATGGTCGGCGGAGTAAAAACCGATATCACAGGCCGAACCAATATCGAAAACCTTTATTGCTGCGGTGAAGCCGCGGCTACCGGCCTGCATGGGAGCAACCGACTGGCGAGCAACTCACTGCTGGAAGGACTGGTTTTCGGGCAGATTTGCGGTGAAGCCGCGGCCGGCCAGATCGCCTCCGACCAAAACATCCTGCGACACCATTCTATAGTTTACGAGATCGAAGATTCCGATCGTACCCAACTCGACGTGCCCGACGTCACCAATTCGTTGCGTTCGGTGATGTGGCGCAACGTTGGAGTCGAACGATCCGGGGAACGGTTGGAAGAGACAGTGGAGATTATCGATTTCTGGCGACGTTATGTGATGGATAAGGTTTTCGATGATCCGGTCGATTGGCAGTGCCAGAATATGCTGACCGTCTGCCGCCTGATCGCCGAGGGCGCCAAACGCCGAAAAGAGAGCCGCGGTGTACACTACCGCGACGATTACCCCAACCGCGACGATCAGAACTTCAAATATCACATCGACATTAGTTTGAGCAGTGAATAAATCGGCAAAGGGCCGGCCGGATAAAGAGGCGAGAGCATAGGCCGATAAACCTCCCCCGGCATGACCGTGAGAGAGATAAAGCATACCAATTTTGGGCCTATCAAACACATAAAACAGCCTGTTCGTCCTATAATTTTTAAGTATAATCGGCGAATTTGTCGATGTTTAGGGGGTAAATTGTATATATACGGCAGGAAATATAGTATTTTTGCACGGCTATGACCGTGGAATGGGTAGGGGATTAGACGAAACAAAAGAAAGGCCTATGCGATGCTGCAGGATTACGATGAACAGAGAAAAAACAGTTTTATTAGTATTGGCATAGTGGTAATCATGGTCATGATAGTAGCCGTCTGGGTAAGCCCGCTACTGTGGGCCGGGGAAGATTCCCATAACCTTCTGGTTTCCGAAAAGGATCAGGTTCTCGAAAAGGATCGTGGCGGCGGAGCGATAGTCGCTAGTGAGGCGGGGCATGACGAAACAGGACACGGCGAATCGCATGATGTAGGTCATACGCCGGATGGTTACAAAACTCCGCCATTGTGGGCGGTTATCCCTTTTGTGGCGCTGCTGTTGTGCATCGCGATCCTGCCGCTGATAAAGAAAACCGAACACTGGTGGGAGATGAATCGTAATCGCCTCTTTATATCTTTGAGTTTGTCGGTTTTTGTTATTATCTATTACTGGCTGATTCATCCGGGAGTTATCGATCACGACACAAAACAGTTGCTCAGCGGCATTCTGGCGGTCAACCGGGTACTTTCACACGCCGTCCTGGCGGAGTACATACCGTTTATAGTTTTGCTGTTCAGCTTATATGTAATAAGCGGCGGTATCCAGCTTAAAGGTAACCTGCCTGCCCGTCCGATAACAAACACCGTATTCCTGGCGGTAGGGGCGGTGATCGCCAGTTTAATCGGCACTACCGGAGCGGCAATGCTGCTGATTCGACCGCTGCTGCAGACCAATAGAGAACGCAAACATGTCAAACATACGGTTATTTTCTTTATTTTTCTGGTCTGCAATGTGGGCGGATGCCTGCTGCCGATCGGAGATCCACCGTTGTTTTTGGGTTATCTCAAGGGTGTTCCGTTTTTGTGGACCCTCAGTTTGTGGCCGCAATGGCTGGCGACGGTATTGATTCTGCTGGCCATCTATTACATCTGGGACAGCATTGCCTACCGCAAAGAAACTATCGTCGATATTCGACGCGACGAAAGAGAAATACGAAAACTCCAATTACGCGGTAAAGTCAATTTTCTTTGGTTGCTGGGCGTGGTGCTGTCGGTGGGACTGCTGATTCCCAATAAGCCTTTCCTGGGGAAGGAAGGCTGCCCGATAGTACCTGATTTCTTCCGTGAGATTTTGCAATTATTGTTTGTAGCGATTTCGTTAATGACCACCCCCAAAGGTATTCGTGAAGAAAACAAATTCAACTATGCCGCTATCGGCGAAGTAGCCGCCTTGTTCATTGGTATCTTCATTTGTATGCAGGTACCGGTAGAAATTCTCAACGCCAAGGGGCCCAACCTGGGGCTGACCAAACCGTGGCAATTCTTCTGGGCCGCTGGCTCGCTCAGTAGTTTTCTGGATAACGCGCCGACCTATGTGGTGTTCTTCGAGACGGCCAAAACGCTGGGCGGCGCCGATCAGGTGGCGCATGTAACGCAGGAACTGCTGGTGGCGGTCTCGCTGGGGTCGGTGTTTATGGGAGCCAATACCTACATAGGTAACGGACCGAACTTTATGGTCAAGAGCATTGCTGAGCAAAGTGGTATCAAAATGCCCAGCTTCTTCGGTTACATGGCATATAGCATCACCATTTTGATACCGATCTTTATTCTGATTACGTTGGTATTGAATTATCTCGTTGGTCACTGGCATCTGATTTAATATGGCCAACGGATAACTGCCGATTACTTGGCTTTGTGCCAGGGCGCTATTTATCGGCAACAAAGAAGGCCCGGCCATCGTTTGATGACCGGGCCTCTGTTCTGGCGGGTTCCTAGGCTCTTGGCGATCATTGCCAGGGAAAGGGTTTGATATCCTCAAGCAGTTCCTTGAGGCGTTCATTGATAATCTGTTCCTTTTGCTCTCGCCACTGTTTGATGAGAGCTTCTCTGTTTTCGAAACCTTGTTGTTGGGGAGGTCCCGGCTTGTGGGGCTTTTTTCCTTTCCTGGACCTGGGAGCTTTTTCACTGTCGGGGGTCTGCTGGGCATCGCTGCTTTGTGCTGTTCCTGGTTTTTGGGGTCTCTTAGCTTCCTCGGCTTTGTCAGGAGCTTTTACCTGGGCTCCCTCGATAGCTAATTCAGCCATGCGCTCCCGCCAGTGTTTGAGCCGCAGTTCCTCCTGGGCCAGGATGATGTCAAAAAGCTCTTCTATGCGTTGTCTTAGCTGTTCCTTGATGGTGGCCTTTTCGGTTTCCTGCTCGGCCTCTTTGAGATTGTTTACCGTTGCTTCGATCTTCAAACGCAGTCGAATTTTCTGGAGAGAAAGTTTGCCCATTTCCGGGCTGTGTTCCATCTGCCGCATGACCGGGCCGTAGAGTCGGCCGAGAGCGACTATTTTCCGACGCAGTTGTTGAGGTTCTTCCTGGCGAAGTCTTTCCAGCTTTTCGGCTAGTTCCGGCTCGTACTTCTTAATAAACTCCAACAGTTCTTTCGGATCTGTCCTGACTGATTCCCGGTCGTATCCCATTGCCGGTCCCGGGCCACCACCTGGCCCCTGACCGCGTCCCATTTCCGGTCCCGGGCCACAACACCTCATGCCTGGTTTTCTGCCGGGATCCTCGCCATGCTGCTGCCATTGCCCTGCCACTCGTTCCTGACCGTCCCACCGGGGCGGCAGACCAGGAGGCTCTCTATCCGGAGCTGCCTTACCATTATCTGCCAACAGAAGATCCCAATCCTCCTGAGAAGCTGCCGATTGCTGACCCGAAGCTTCCTGGCAAACCAATAATCCCAAAACGAGCACAACTGAAAATATCAAAATGGTTTTCATCGTCAATTCCTTTCCAGAAAACGAAGCGCCCGTCTTGGCTCAACCTAAGCCGGACCAGCGAAAGCTGCCAAAGTGCACAGGATCGCATTTCTAAGCCTCAGAGACTCCCTTACGTTTTCCTTTCGGATATGTTTACTTATCAATCGTCTGCTTTCTCGCCGGATTCATCTTCAGCGGCGCGTTTACCTTTCGTCTTTGCCCCACCCTTTTTAGCGGCGGGCTTCACTTCCTGTTCGCCTTTTTTTGCAGCGGCACGTTTCACTTCTTGTTCACCTTTTTTTGCAGCGGCACGTTTGGCCTTTGCTTTTTTCTTTGCTTCCGCCTTTATGTGTTTGGCGGCCTTTACCTTTGCTTTCTTATCCATGTGTTTCATGGTTTGTTCGGGGTTCTTTTTGCCGCTGCGTTTTAAGGCTTTTGCTTTCCCATTTTTATTGGCTTGTTGCCAAGCCTTTCCCGGTCCCTCTCTGTCGGGCTGTTGCCAGGCCATTCCCGGTCCCCCTCTGCCAGGTCGTTGCCAGGCCATTCCCGCTCCCCCTCTGCCGGGTTGTTGCCAGGCCATTCCCGCTCCCCCTCTGCCAGGTCGTTGCCAGGCCATTTCCTGTCCCCCTCTGCCAGGTCGTTGCCAGGCCATTTCCTGTCCCCCTCTGCCAGGTCGTTGCCAGGCCATTCCCTGTCCCCCTCTGCCATGGCATTGCCAAGCCATTCCCGGTCCCGCTCCGCCACCACGTTGCCAAGCTCTTCCCGGTCCCCCTCTGCCAGGTTGTTGCCAAGCCATTCCCGGTCCCGCTCCGCCACCACGTTGCCACGCCATTCCCTGTCCCCCTCTGCCGGGTCGTTGCCACGCCATTCCCTGTCCCCCTCTGCCAGGTCGTTGCCAAGCCATTCCCTGTCCCCCTCTGCCAGGTCGTTGCCAGGCCATTCCCTGTCCCCCTCTGCCAGGTCGTTGCCAGGCCATTCCCTGTCCCCCTCTGCCAGGTCGTTGCCAGGCCATTCCCGCTCCCTGCCGCTGGCCTGGGTGCTGCCACGTCATTTGCTGTCTCTGTGCAACAACACATTGGCAACAGGCCCTTGGGCATGTTTGCGCTGCGGCGCGCTGCCGGGCCTCCGGGCGTCTTTGAACAGCGGCGCGTTGCTGGGCCTCCGGGCGTCTCTGAGCGATGGCACGTTGCGGAGCTTGTGTTGGTTCCCCTCTGGCAGGGCGTTGTAACCCACGCGAGCGGTCTTGGTCACCTCGGCGGTCCATAGCCTGACCTCTGCCGCACTCACGCGACTGGATCATCGCCGGTGCCTGGTGATACGGCGAAGGTGGGGGAACTGGAGCCATATTGGCTATGTCGGGTTCGCCGCCCAGCGCGATATCCCATTCATCTTGAAAACCCTGAGCGGCCCTTTGAGCTAAAACAGTCGGGCAACTGAACAAACCCAATACCAGTACAGTCAAAAATACATTAAGAGAAGTTTTCATAGTCTTGTGCCTTTCCAAAAATATTATCCGGTCCGTTATCCGCTTCATCCCACAACGATGAGACTTCAGTTATAACCAATTCGTCTATTTCGTCATCATCGCCCTGCGTCAGAGCCAAATCCCACAGATTAAGTTCGTTATCAAAGGGATCGATACCATTTTGAGTAGCCAGCACAGCAGTGGTATCGGTCGGTCGGTGGTTACTGCCCGGCCAAAACAGCGAACTCGCCAACACCGCCACAGCTATCGCCGCGGCTACGAACGCGATCCGCTGGCCCCGGTTGTTTATAGTGGTTCTTTGTCGCAGGTTTGATTTTATTGTCTGCTCAATGCGGGCCATCAATGCCGGGGACAGGGACGGTTCGCTTTGGCGACTGAGAAGCTCCTGGCCGATGCGGATCTCGTCAGCGATTTTTTGTGCTTCCCGCCGATCAATGCGTAACTGTTTGAGCAGATTATCCAGTTCTTTGTCAGGTGTCTTCATTTTTTTTCTTCCAACATTTTATTTAGTTTTTTCAGACCTCGATGTACCCTCGCCAGTGCCGTACCAATCGGCACCTGAAAATGTTCTGCGATTTCCTTAAAGCTCAGCCCGCCATAGTGACGCAGCAGAATAATCTCACTTTCACGCGGCTCCAGTCGCCCTAATGCCTGTTGAAGCCGGTCTAATTGCTCCTTTGTTTCCAATCGCTCCTCGGGCCTCGGCCCACTGGAGACCGCCTCCGCCGGCGAAACCGTCCCAATGCTGCCGTTCGTCTGCATCGGAACTGTTTTGACACTTCGCTGCCGCCGACGAAAATGGTCGCGAACCAGATTAGCGGCTACGCAGAACAGCCAATTGTCAAATCGGCCCTCATGATGATAATCACCGATTTTTACCAGCAACTTGACAAATAAATCCTGCAGCAGATCCTCTGCGTCGTCGGCAGAGCCGCTGGTCCGGAGAAAATACCGGTACAACCTCGGACCATATTCCCGCAGCAGCCAGCCAAACGCCTTTTCGTCGCCTTGCTGACAGCGATTTATGATTTTCGCCAGCGAATCGTTACTCATAACCAGCTATTCTACCCTATACAACGGCCCACCGGGCGAAATATTGCCAAAGTTTGGTAAAAAAAACGTGTTGCCAAAACTACAATGCCGGTCAGCGTATATTACACGCGATATATACCCATTTTCTATAACTTTTTGATTTGAAAGAGGTTATAGAAAATCATCGGCTGTTACTTTTTATCAAAAAACTACTTGCAATCACCCATAATAACGTTATACTGGTTGGTCTTTGATGTAGATTGAGGCGAATAATGGGCTTTTAATCAGCCCTGTTATTGATCTGAGGAGTCATTTTATGTCGCGTGTATGTTATTTTACCGGCAAGCGTACCCATGTGGGCAGCACTATCTCACGGCGAGGTAGGGCCAAATACCTCGGCGGCGTAGGTCGCAAGGTTACGGGTGTTAGCAAACGTAAGTTCAAACCCAACATCCAGAAAGTCCGTGCTTTGGTGGACGGTAAAGTGGTGCGGATTAGGGCCTCGGCCAAGGCCATCCGCAACGGTATGGTCGTAAAACCACTCAAACGGGACTGGAAACCGCAGCAGGCTCAGGTGGAATAATCCCCCGTACAGACGGGACAAAACGCTTGAGTGAGATGTTTGGATAGTGGGCTTTGCGCTTTTGTACGGTCAACAAAAACGAGGTTTCGGCCTCGTTTTTTTGTTTCGTTCCCGTCAATTCTGCCGCCAGAAGCTCGGCACGAACAGACATAGAATTACCATCACCTCAAGTCGGCCCAGGATCATCAGAAGTGAAAGCAGTAATTTTGCCGGGTTGGTGAAAAAAGCGTAGTTTCCCATCAAGCCTACCCTGGCCAGACCCGGACCGACACCGTTCAAAGTGGCGGCCACCGCGGTACTGGCTGTTACTATGTCCAGTTGGTTTTGGGTATCTTCGATATGAGCTGTATTGTGCAGCAGCAGCAGCAAGGCGGTAGAGGCAAAAAAGATCACCAGCACCATCCCCACGTAAAAACCGACATTACGACGGAGATTATCCTCCAGGATCTGACCGCCGATCTTCAGCGGCCGCACCACATTAGGCCGAAACATGTGTTCCACTTCCATCAGGGCTATGCGAACAAACAGCATAATGCGTACTACCTTAATGCCGCCCCCGGTTGAGCCGGCCGAGCCGCCGATGAACATCAGTATCACCAACAGCCATTGTGAAAAAGTGGGCCAGGCATTGAAATCGTTGCTACCGTAACCGGTAGTGGTCATAATAGACACGGCCTGAAAACTCCCATGGCGCAGCGCCGAGCCGGGAGAATACTTTTGAGGCAGATTCAACATCAAATCGATGCTGATCATAGCTGTTGCCGCTGCCAGCAAAAGCAGATAAACTCGAAATTCCCTGTTACGTAATACCACCCGCCAACGACCCTGCAGCAGGGCGGCGTGGAGGGTGAAATTGGTCCCCGCCAATAGCATAAACACGGTAATGGTTATCTCGATGCCGAGCTTGTCATATTGTCCGATGCTGCCGTTGAGGGTGCTGAAACCACCCGTGGCCATGGTGCCGAAGGTGTGGCACAGCGACTCGAAAGCATTCATTCCCTGTAACCGCAGACAAATAATCTCGGCCGCGGAGATGGCGATATAAATCTTCCATAGCAGTATAGCTGTCTGACGAATTCGCGGTCGGAGCGATTCGGATAAAGGGCCGGGCATCTCCGAACGAAACAAAAACTTCGCGCCCAAGCCGGTCTGGCCCAGCACTGCCACAAACAAAACAATGATCCCCATGCCGCCGAGCCAATGGGTCAGGCTCCGCCAAAACAAAATCGCTCGGGGCAGGTCCTGCGGTGAGGGAAAAATGCTGGCCCCGGTGCCGGTAAAACCGCTGACACTTTCAAAAATTGCCGAACAAAAGACGCCAAACCAACTGTCACAGTGCGTCCGCAACACTCCGGAAAAAATATATGGCAGTGCGCCCAGTATTCCGCACAACAACCATCCCAATCCAACTACCGCGATGGCTTCCTTATGACACATCTGCTCGATATTATCGTCACCGCGACGGTGCCAGATGCAGACCAGGCCGATCGTCAGGCAAATCACTATGGAAACCAGCACCGCGTAAATAACCTGACCTGAACCCGGCTGATCAAGGTCGCGAAAGGCCCACCACAAACTGGTAGCCATGCACGTGCCAACCAGAAGCACCAGCATCCCTAATTGCTTGATAACCAGTCTGTAATTCAAACCAAACCCTTGTCAGCAAATAATAGTGCCACAACGGAACTTAACTCAGGTACTGCCCACGATGAGGCGGATGACTTTTTTACGCTGTTCGGATCGGCAAATGACAAGTATCGTATCGCCCAGTTGAAATTCCGTATCGGCATGAGGCACCGTTACCTCCCGGCCTCGCTGCAGCGTAAGCACGGAAGACCCGCCGGGCAGCGATAAATTACGCAGCGTCTTGCCCACAAAATCCTCGCACTCGACAACCAGTTCCAATATCTCGGCCTTGCCGTAATCCAACGTGACCAGAGTAGAAACCTTGCCTTTACGCAGAAGCGAAAGCATATTGTCGGCCATAACCACACGGGGACTTACAGCTTTGTCAATCCCCATTTTTTCCACCAGATCGGTGTAATCCGGTCGGTGAATCACTACCAACACCTTTTTTACACCAAGGTTTTTTGCCTGGATGGCGCTCATAATGTTCGCCTCGTCGCTGGCTGTGGTGCTGATAAAAACGTCAGCATTGTCGATCTGCTCTTCTTTAAGAAACGCCAGGTTCGTGCCGTCTCCGTTGAGGATCGTCGCATGTGGAAGCGTGGTAGCCAGATACTTGCAGCGATCGGGGCTACGCTCGATAACCGTCAGCCGAAACATCTGAACGCGCAATCGCCGGACCAGACTCATAGTGGTGTGTCCGCCGCCCATGATGACCACTTTCCGTATCTTAGGTTTTTCTGTCTCGAAATAACTCCGACATTGCGACACTTGTTCCGTCTGGCCGATAAGGGTAACCCAATCACCATGTTCGACAATGTCATCGCCCATAGGAATGATAAATTTCTGACCGCGCTCGATACTGGCGATCCGTACCCCATCGGGAAACTCCAGTTCGTGCAAAGGCTTATCCACCATTTCAGCGCCGCTGCCGGCTACCATCCGCTGCATTTCCAACGCGCCGCGACCAAAATGCTCCACCGCCAATGATCCCGGGTTACGTACTACCGAAGCCAATTCCAACGCCGCGAGCATCTCCGGACTGAGTAACTCATCTATGCCGAAATGATCACGGTAGGAAATCTCCGGAGCTTTGCGATAGACCACCTCATCGACACGGGCCACCGCACGGGCGGCTCCTAATTTCCGACTGATGGAAGCGCAGACCAGATTAGTGTCATCACTGCCGGTAACCGCGATGAACAAATCCGCCCGAGCCACGCCGGCCCCAACCAGCACCGCCGCTGAGGCCGCCGAGGCGGTTATTACATGGGCGTCCAGGTTGGACTGAGCCAATCTGGCTTTTTCCTGGTCGCACTCGATTATAGTGACGTCATGGCCGTCTTTCGAAACCCGATCGGCGATATACCAGCCGATCTCACCGGCTCCGGCGATTATTACTCGCATAATAATTTCTTTTCTTCAAAAAGGTGTTGGCGTCAAAAGTCGATATTCACGCCTGAAAACGCTGTTTTGGCGTCAGAATCAACGTTTCACAATCCTTTTGACGCTGGCGTCTAAAAAACATCTTTTCTGTCCGCAAAACATATCACAACCTTCGCAGGCAACCCAGTAAACCTGCATGGGCGGTTATTTTACATGATATCGGTCATTTAAGAAACAAAATTTATATGTCCGAACTGGCCGATCATCATAACCAACTGTATTTATCGTACTTATGTAAACAACCTGTTACGCTGAGTTGGGTAGTGGGTTGGCTCCCCCTTTCCCCTGTCTGCTGCAGGTGGAACCCAGCGTTAACCATGGGCAGAGAACTGCAGATGGGCGGCAGCGATTGAAACGTGTTGAAAATACCTTTGTTAGCCAAAAAAACCTGCGGATATCACTAAACCCGCCTATCTTTATCTGACGATATGTTCTTTGTGGCAGAAGGATTAGAAGCTTTTTAAGGGTTGTTAATGCCTTATGGGACAGAAACAGGAGAAAAAAACAGCGGTAACTCTTATGTGCCCGAATCTTAGGTGCCGTAAGATATTGATGGTTCCCGCCTCCATGCGCGGCTCGCGCGTACGCTGCTCCTATTGCGGCTTTTTACTTATGGTTCCAGTCCACAACAATTCTTTCGAGGCCAGGGCGGCACGCGCAAAAGAGCAGGTTTAGGGAAAAACCGACAACTCATAAGTCATTGATTAGCAATAGATTAATTGCTATTTGGTAGTCTCGTCATCCTTCGTTTCGGTCTCGTCTATTTCGTCCTTGATTCCACGTAAGCCCTTTTTGAACTCGACGATACCCTTTCCCAGGCTTCTTCCTACGTCCGGAAGCCGATTACCGAAAACCAGTAACCCTACCGCTGCGATCAGTATCATTTCCGTGGGACCGGGCCAACCGAAAGCCAACATAATATCACTATAAATCATTGTATCACCCATAGTTATAAAAGTTATACGCTGTTTGAAATCTGAAGCTGTGTAATAATCACAATCATTTTACCACCGAGCAATTATACCATATTACGCAGATAAAGCCAGATTTTTAAAAAAGAATCCTCTAAAATCCTGGTAATCCAGATTGCCAGAGCTGATTTTTGTTTTTGTAAGTTGTGTGTTTTCAAGAGGATACGCATATTTGACTGGGACTGTGGTCGGTTTGGGAGCGGTTAAATATTCTTAGCCGCGATTATGACAAAAGGATGGTTTGGCGGAATTGTTCTGTTTGAATTCCTGCAATTCGTTGTTATTTGCGGTGTTTGGAATTGATGTAAGTGCTTATTTTTGGTGTCGGGGGATTGTTGTAAGTGCTTATTTTACGTTGTTGGAATTGATGTAAGTGCTTATTTTGGCGTAACGATTGTAACGATTAGGTAAGATGGGTAAGAAAAAAGTGCGAAATTCGGCGAAATTTGGATGAATTCTGATGAAAAGTGATGTGGTTTGTACCCACTTTGCACTATGTTTGTACCATGTTTGCACCCTGTTTGTAGTATGTTTTGATGAAAAGTGGATGAGTAAATGGGTAGATGAGTAGATGGGTGAATGAGTAGATGAGTAAATGGGTAAAGTAGGGGGGATGGGGAAAATGGGGAAGGAAGGCACGAGAAAAAAAATTAGCCAGGGATTTTAGCTGTTTGTCTGCTGTGCTATTTTACAAAATCAAGTAGAAGATGATAAACCAGAAGTTCACGTTTGACCGTTGGTCTGTTGTGCCGGGTCTTGTAACAATCATTAACATTTTCAAGGCAGGCTTTTTGCCATTGACCATCTTTTGTCAGGTGTACTTCTTTTTTCTTTTTATTCAGAGCATCGGGGATTTGTTTTGCCCAGTAATCGCAATTATCAGACTGAATATAGCCCAGCATTCCGGCTGTATTACACTGTGGTGCATAATCACCGGATATGAATTCTCCCAGTCCTGTTCTACCGACATATTTACCAACAGGGAAACCCGGTCTTTTCAGACGTTTAGCTTCAAATTTTATGCGTGAACGGGGTCTTGTTCCTGTTCGCGTACAAACAATATCAACTTTTTTCCGGTCTTTGCCTAACCTTTCTTTTGTATTTTCCGGGGATTCATCCTTAACATCATAAAGATTTGTCCAAGCAGGAGAGGATGTACTGTCGATATATTCATTAGCACATCTGACAAGTTCTCCAGTTATGATTGGTTCTTCTTTATTGGAATAATCAACAGTGTTTTCTGTAAGTCTTTTATGTCCGGCAATAATAAGAAATAAAGCATAACGATGAAAAGCGACTTCATAATCGCTACTATCACTTGACCGGTTAGTACTTAATTTGTGCTGCCCCGATATTGTCATAGATTATTTGTCTGTTGCCAGTTTCTCCGCTATAAAATCATCTGCTTCCGCAAGAGCCTGGCTTTTCAACCAGTATAATCTCTGCCTTGGCTTAAATATATACGTTCTTCTATCCTCATGAATTTGGAGGCAGCGGGTAAAATATATCCACTGACTTCTTGTCTCCGTCAGTTTTTCCTGGAGTTTATTAAATTCTCTGCGTGTTCGATCATCCTGAACTTCACTTACTTCTACTTCAGGTTTTGTTGCCATGGAATGCATAAGATGATCGACAATAATAACGGCAGAACTATCGGCATATAAGACCTTGACCTTATGAACCTTTCTCTTGCCGGTATGATCGAGAAACAGATCAAGTTCTTCCTGGAATATGTGGGCAAAATCGGTTATTTGTTGTTCTGTTGCCGGATTGGTTGCTTCTGCGGCTATTTTGCCGTCATTTAATTTCATACGAACATTTAGCATATCCTCAATCAGCCATTTTTGTCTTTCGCTAATTCCTAAAATCTCATAAACTGATTGGTTCATTTGATCTAAAAGTTCTTTTAATGAAGGCAAGGCAACAGGTAATCCAGGATTGATATCCAATATTTCCCATCTAGTGAGTTTCCTTTTGTTTTTTTCGTCTGCTACGACAATTTCATCGTGAAGCTTAGCCCATTTAGTTAAATCATCATCTGAAAGTTTAGATAATGGCACCGGCAATTGTTTTAGGTCATCCAGATTAGAATTATCCCTTTCTATGCCCCAAGAAGCACTGGTTAACCATTGCTGATAACGAACAAATTCTGAGTTAAGGTATAACGCCAACGCTTTTAATAAATTTTCCTGTGTTTTATCTCCTGCGATTCCTATTTGTCTGGCTGGAATGACAAAGAATTCACCAGAATAAACAGTAAATCTCCTGGCAGCATCAATAAAAATATGAGGTGGGTTACAAATACTTAGAGGTTTTTGCTTACGACCTTTACGAGTATATATATCTTTATTTTTGGGTAATTCGTCAAAGACGTTGTCAGGGAAAGAATGAATACAATCTACACCTTTAAGCCTATTCATTAAAAGCTCTTTTTTCCCTTGCACTTCATTGACAAGTTCAACTTTTTCGTCTGGTTCTTGCGGGAATCGTAGTTGTAGTCCTTCGCTTTCGCATAACTTTTTCTGTTCGACAAAATTTTCGAGGAGAATGTGGTTTCTGCAGATTTTTTTGATAGATAGCTCGTCCCTATGCGTTCCCCACATTGCTGTTTTCCATGGTACAGCGGAACCATCCTTAATATCTCTTAGGGGTATTTCTTTTATGTTGGAATAATTCACAAAAACGGACCACATCTTTTTGGATCTATCGGTCTGGTTAAGTTGTGAGGATTGCTCAACTGCAAAAGGAGCATAGGTAGTAATATAATGCTGTGATTTATCCCAGTCCTTTTTACCGGAATAGAAAAATACTGCGGCTGGATTAATTGCCTTTTCAAATAAATATCTTCTGATATTTGCAAAGTTAACAATACACCATGTCTCAATTTCAGAAAAGAATTTAGCCCTGAATTTGTCTCCCTGTTTCTTAAACAATGTTTTTGCAGGCATAAGGAGCCCGCATTGTCCGTCCTTTTTTAGTAATTGAGTTGTTTTCCAAATGAAAGCTTCTGCTGTCTGGTAATTATCAACAGGATATTGTATTTTATTGGCATCTATCCATTCAATTGCTTTGCGGTGATATGGTTCTTTATCTTTTCCCTTGTCTATATTTTTCCATGGCGGATTGCCGACGATCCAGTCATAGCCGTCCTCTGGTATGGATTCTGCCCATAAAGATTTATCATCAAAGAAGCCGCCTTCACAGTGGAAAATGTTTTTGTTGTGTAATTTTGGCAATTTGAAAGTCGGATAAGTGGTCAAGTCGTGTGGTTCGATATAATCAAGCAAAGTCAGAGATAAACTTAATTCCGCTACTCGACAAGCCTCCTCATCAGCATCCAGACCAAAAATATGATCGACTAAAAGTTTTCTTAATTCTGTCGGCTTGAGCTTAGTCCTTTTGCCCCTTACAATACTTTCACTTTCAACTAATCTGCGATAGCATTGGACCAAAAACGACCCGGACCCACATGAGGGATCAAAACTTTTCATTCCTTTCTTAAGAGGCTTCTTTGCGTCTAATTCGTCAAGTATGAAATTAACCAAATGGACGGGGGTGTAATAAGCGCCTTTGTCGCGGCCCTGGCCTTTTGCGTGCAGAAATTGCTGATACACAACCGACAGGGTTTCTATCGGCACATAAGAAAAATCATAAATATCAAATAATACCCCTTGGCCACTTTCAGGATCATCTCCCTTAAAAACACCGGCAACTTTTTGTACATGTTTAGTCTCTATGTCATTCTTGTCTGGTAAAGGGAAAACTGAACCGTTCAGAAAACCATTCAGATACTTTTCAAGCTTATAAAGCTTGTTTTTTTCCGCGGTCCTACTGAAAACATGTTCTTTATTCACACCGGCATCTAAAAGTCTTGCGTCAGAAAGTATATCCTTATCTCTCAAATACTTGAGATAAATATATTTTCCTATCAGGGTATGGGCATGTTCTATTGGGAGATTATAATCTGTACCTGTAAGTACATCGGAAAGTTTTTTAAGGTTTGCCAGCAAGTGCCGGTCAACTCGGCCTTCTACCGAGAGTTTCTGCTTCCAGATGTCGCCGGAGTCAATAGATTTAGATTTTAACGCAGAAAGTTTGTTCAAAACTTCGTTGGCATTTTCGGCTACTTGCAGAACTTGATCTTCGTCTTTTCGCTTGGGGTCATACTTGAATCCAGAGTATAAACGGATATTTTTTGGGGTAACAACAATCAGAAAGGGGACAATGTTTTGGTTCCAGACTTTCCGATGGATTTCTCTGGCTTTACTTTCATTTTCAGCTTCACAGACATAAACCACCGGTGTAAGCGAGCTACGGGAAAGCTTATCCGATGAATCAAAAAGTGCGTAAACCCCTTTTAAATTGCAATGATCTTGTTTTTGGGCTTGAGTAAAGAAAAAAGAATAGCCGTGATGTTCCTCTAGTCGCTCGTCTTGCAAAAAAGCTGGATTGTCTTTGTAACCCAAATTTTCAATAACTTGCGTACTATCCATTTTTATCACCGTTCAAAATAGGCTTTTTCAAAAAACCACAAATATCCTAAAGAATTATTTGTCATTCGTCAATAGTCTGAGGAGGCTGGCTCTCAACCAGCCCTTCACCAAGAGCTAAGCACCACGCCATTCACAAACGACTATTCAATATTACGACATCGCCACATAGTTGTTTTCGGAGCCAAAAACCGCGTTTTTAATACTGGCAAGCGGGTCGATGAACCCGCAAAAGGCCTAAGTGACGCTGTAGTACTTACTATACAAAGCTTTCTATCTTTGCCTTACAGATTTTGTTGGTTAATCGCTGTAATATTTTTACTCGCCGGCCTAAATATTCGAGTTGTTTTTTTTGATTTTGTAATCATGGTCATAGTGGGCTTTGGTGTAAGCTTCGTTCAGTAAATCAAAACAACGTTTTTGCTCGTCGGTGGCGTTTACAAATATCGTTCATTGCCGATGGCCGAGGATGGCGATTTTGTGGGTTTCGGCTAGTTTTATGGTTTCGGGCATGTCGATGATAAGTGTTTTGTCGGCTTCGACGGCCAGGCAGGCGGCTTTGTTTTTTTTGAGGTTTTCAATGGTGTCGGGACCGATGGCGGGTACGTCGAATCGCATGTCCTGATTGGGTTTGGCGGTCTTTATCAGTGTCCAGCCGCCGGCGCGGCACAGGCCGCCGGCGCGTTCGATCATCCTGTCGGTTCCCTCGATCGCTTCGACCGCGATGACCTCGCGCTCTTTGACCGCGATGGCCTGGCCGATGTCAAGGTCGCCCATGCGCTTGACAATCTCCCAACCGAACTCGATATCCTCCAACACCTGCCGGCTCGGCTGACAACGGGTCATCACTCCTTCGCGCGCCAGGTGCTCTTTACAATATTGTATGGAATCTTCCAAAATGATACCTCCCGTAGCCAGTTCGTCCGCCAGTGCACATAAGAAATTGTCATTGGTTTTGTTTTTGTTGCGCAGTCTGCCGTACCAAATCCGAAACGCCCGCCAATCGGGCAGATACTGCAAAATCCGCCAGGGCGTGTAAATCTTCTGCTTGGCCACCC
>Ga0315276_10000385_pt1 | contig 37580 bp, 32 predicted proteins | sample YL17G05_0_MG_FD_204542 | JGI IMG/M metagenome (GOLD analysis project Ga0315276, IMG submission 204542) | Sediment microbial communities from Yellowstone Lake, YNP, Wyoming, USA - YL17G05_0 | ecosystem: Environmental > Aquatic > Freshwater > Lake > Sediment | place: USA: Wyoming | collected...
GGGCCGTTCTCAAGAGGCTGCGCACGGAGCGAAGCGGAGACGAGCGTGAGGAAGGCGACAACGACGGCCCGGAGTGCGCCGTGATAGACGTCCCGGTCAATCCCTCTTTTCCCCGCCCCGCGCTCTTTCCTTCCCGCGTCCACCGTCTCCTCCGCGGCATCGGCTGCACATTGTGACGTCCCTGCTACTTGCTGTTGTCCGCCTTGAGCTGTTTCCGCCACTTTTTGTAAGCGACTTCGAGCTGTGCAAAGAATTCGCGCGCGTCGTTGGGCGCAATGCTCAGGTCCTTGCTCCTGACCGGCGTGTTCCACCACGGCACAGCGACCCGCATCGCACGGTATCCGTCGACGAGCCGGAAGAGGACTTCTCCCTGGACCGAGCCGAAGCCGAATGAGTACGGGGGGAGAAGGTTGAGCAGGACTTCCTTCAGCCAGAGCCGGAACGTCATCGCGCCGTAGTCGGAGATTCTCCCGAACGGATCGAGCAGCTTGTAGCGGAACGGCCGGTGTGACTTCGTCTGGGTGCTGACGAGGCTCATCCCTTCGATTTCGGAAAAGTGGATGGAGAGCGTCGTACCGTCCCTGTAAATTATCCGCACCTGATCTTCCATAAGGTCGTACAGCTTGGGCCGCCCGCGGAGAAAAGGCACAACGCCGAGATACCAGAGCGAGAAGGCGTACCAGATGCAAAGCAGGCTCGCCAGGATGCCAAAGAGCAGCTCCTGGACCAAGTCCACGTTGCGGGAGCGCCCCAGAATCCGTATGTAGGCAAAGATCGGGAGGATCGGGATCAGCATCGCGACAAGGGGGGGCGTGATCGCCTTCAGGGTGGCGCCGAGGCTCCCTTTTGCACTGGCCGATTGATAGAGCTTCTTGACCGCGACGTTCTTACGTTCGAAAAAGTCCTTGGACTCTTCCTGGGAATACATCTGCCGTACCTTATGGCCCGAGCGGCTCAGGTATTCGGCCGCCTTATCCCACTGCTCCGCCTTCTCATAGTGAAAGGCGAGTAATTCGTAGAACTCCATCAGCCTGTCCGCGTACAGTTCCTCAATCGCCCGTGCGATGGCGCCGTGGAGTTCCTTCCTTTTGTTCAGGAGGATCGTATTGTAGGCGACCTCCTGAATCAGGTAGTGTTTGAAGAGGTACTCCGCTTCATGCGCCTGATCCTTTTCGAGCACCAGTTCCAGCGCCTTGAGCTCGGTCAGGTTGGTCGTCACCTCGTTTTTCCTCTCCATCACATGCTCGAGCAGGGGACGGGAAAATTCACGGCCGATGACCGACGCGCTGAAGAGGACGTCCTTGATGTTGTCCTGTATCCGGTCGATCCGCGCCATGATGATTCCCTGGATCGTTTCCGGCACTCCGGACTCGATGTTGTCCGTCAGGAGCTCCACCTTACGCCGGCGCACCGCGATGATCCGCTTGTCGAGGAGGGTCTTGACGATCTCCTGGATGAAGAACGGGTTACCTTCCGACCGGCTCAGGATAAGGTCCTCCAGCACCTGCGGGACGGCGTCGACGTCCATGCTCAACTTCATCATCTTCAACGCCTCTGTGCGCGTGAGCCGGTTGAGGTCCATCATCTCGGCCCCTTCCGATATCTTTTTCGCATGCGCGTACTCGTCGCGGTAGATCAGGACGAAGAGAGACAGGACAACGTTCGTGGTGCGGGAGAAGATGTACTCGAGCAGCTCCTGCGAAAAGCGGTCGATCCAGTGGAGATCTTCCAGCACAAAGGTGATCGGGCGCCGTGCCGCGACGGCACTGAGCAGGGCGCGCGTCGCCTGGAAGATCCTCTGCTTGCGGAGTGTTTCGTCGACGAGGAGGATCTCCTCGTAGCGCAGAGAGAGCAGCGCGCCCAGATACGGCTCGTGTTCGTCGAGCGCGAGTGTGTGTGTGATCTGATGCAGTCGCTTCCGTACATCCGCCTCCCCCGCCTCGGGACCCACCTTCAGCAGACTCTTCATCAGAGTCGTCCAGAGATAGTACGGCGTGTTCACCTCGAAGCTGGAGCAGGAGCCTTCGTAAGTGGCGATGCCCGACTTGTACGCAAGCGAGATGAGTTCGGCCTTCAGGCGCGACTTGCCGACACCCGCCTCCCCCTGAATGCAGAGGGTGATCTGATTCTTGTCCAGGACCGTCTCGAGGGCCCGTTTGATCGTCGCAATTTCCTTTTCGCGTCCGACGAACTCGTCCTTGCCGAGGACCTCGCGCCGGTGGTCCCCTTCTGCCTTCAGCGATCGGAGCTTGTAGACCGGGACGGGAGCCGCCTTCCCCTTCATGGTCATCCGGAAGGGGCCTTCCGCCGAGGCGATGTTGGAGATAAGCTTGAATGTTTCACCGGTGAGATAGACTTCGCCGCTCGGTGCGACTTCCACGAGACGCGCAGCGAGGTTGACGGTATCGCCGATGACGGAGTAATTCATGCGGAGGTCGCTCCCCACGTTACCGGCGATGACCATACCGGAATGGAGGCCGACATGGAGTCCGAGGCGCGTGGGGAGCTGGATCGCCGTCGCATTATTGAAACGCTCCATGTCCGTCAGCATGTCGAGCGCGCAGCGGGCGGCCCGCTCGGGATCGTTCTCGTGCGCCAGAGGCGCACCGAAGATCGCCATGATGCCGTCGCCGATGAACTTATCGATCGTCCCTTCGTACTTCAGGATGGACGCAATAAGTCCGCGGAAACAATCGTTCAGGATGGTCGATACAATCTCGACGTCCATCTTCTCGGAGAGCGCGGTGAAGCCCGTGACGTCGGCGAAGAGCACGGTGACGTGCCGCCGTTCACTTTCAATCTGTCTGCCTGCGTCGAGAATCTTGCGGGCGAGCTCGGGGGGGATGTAATTCTTGATGAGGGCGAAGCCGTCCACTAACGGACGAAGGGGAACCGCCGCGTCGGAGAGGGTGGCGCCGCAATTCGGACAGAAACGTGATCCTTCCGGGGTTTCAGCTGAACAGACTCTGCAGTTCATGCCACTCTCGCTATGAGAAACCGTGCCGTCCCGGCATCCCCGCAACGGGCCTCCTCTCGACGGCGCCGCTCATCCCGTCGCCCGGAGGAAGACGGAAGGCGATGGCGGACCTCTTGAACACCGGCCACAATATATCGGTCGTTTGGATCATAAGCAAGCTTATGCGGATCCGGCAGGCGGGGGCGAGACACCGGCCGAGGGAACAGGGAGGGAAGCGGAGCCTTACCAAGGGTCACAACGACCTACGCGAAGCTCTTGATCGCTTCTTCGCGCGAGTCGTGCACGTCAAAAACCAACGTGAGTTTGGTAATGACAAAGATGTTGTTGATGTTCTTGTTCATGCCGCACAACTTGATCTTCCACCCTTTGCGCGTGTAGGTGGTGTGGGCGGCCACAAGAACGCCGATCGCTGTGCTGTTCACATACGTGACGTTGCTCAGGTCGATCAGCAGTTTGCCGTACTCCCGTTCCGCAAATCCCGCAACCGCCTGACGCAATTCCACGGTCTCATCCCCCCCCACGAGTGATCCTTTCGCTTCGATGAGACCGATCCCGTTGCTCAACGTGCTGGTCTTGACCGACATGGTGTCTCCCGTGAAGGTGTTTTCATTCCCGTCGTGGGCAAATTACAAGGTTTTGCGTCGAATGTCAAGATTTCACCGGTTGACAGCTTGTATTTCAGGCCGAACCTTCCATAATTGAATCCAGCAGTGTGCCCGTCCACACCATGCCCGATCCGACCGACCATAACGCCAAATCCGTCTCCGGCGACGGCCTCAGGAAAGCGCGCATTCCGCGCAACCGGGGGAAAAAGAAACCCGGCCCATCAGGGCATCCTCCCCCCCCTGTTTCGACGGACAGGCTGGATCCCGCCCTGTACATCAACAGAGAGCTGAGCTGGCTCGAATTCAACCAGCGCGTCCTCGAAGAAGCGAGGGATGCGCGCCACCCCCTTCTTGAGCGGGTCAAGTTCCTGGCCATCGTCAGTTCGAACCTCGACGAGTTCTTCATGATCCGCGTGGCGGCGATCAAAGAGCAGATCCTCGCCGATGTCAGTGAACCATCCCCCGACGGTCGGACGCCGGTGCAGCAAATCCGCGCGATCCATGACCGGGTCAACACCATGCTGGCCGACATGGCGTCCTGTTTCTGGGATGAGCTCCATCCTGCGCTCGCGACGGCGGGTATCCGCCTGCTGCACATGAGCGATCTCACGGCGGACGAACGTCGCGCCCTTGGCGAGACGTTCGCGCGCGAGATCTTTCCTGTCCTTACCCCGCTGGCCTTCGACCCCGGCCATCCTTTTCCGTATATCTCGAACCTGAGTCTCAGTCTGGCCGTCGTCGTCCGAACGCCCGAGGGGGCCGAGCGCTTCGCGCGCGTCAAGGTCCCCGACGTCCTCTCCCGTCTTGTCACGGTGCCGGGTGGCGAGGCTCAACCCTCCCGCTTTGTCTGGCTGGAGGATCTCATTGCGGAGAATCTCGGGATGCTCTTCCCCGGCATGGCGGTCGAAGAGTCGTATGCCTTCCGCGTCACCCGCAACGCCGACATAGAAATCCAGGAGGATGAGGCCGAAGACCTCATCAGGTCCATCGAGGAATCCATCAGGATGCGCCGGTTCGGTTCCGTGGTCCGGGTCGGGGTAGAGAAGACGATGCCCGACCGCATCATGGATATACTGGTCGAGAACCTCGAAGTCACGAGGGAGGATGTGTACCACCTGCGCCCGCCGCTCGGCCTGAGTCACCTCATGGCGCTGCTCCGATTGCCGCGCCCCGATCTGAAAGATCCCCTTCTGAGCGCCGCCTCCCCCTTCACGGACGATGAGACCGAAGACATCTTCGGTGCCATCAAACGAGGGGACATTCTCCTCCACCACCCGTATGACTCGTTCGCACCGGTGGTTCAGCTGATCAGCTCGGCGGCACGGGACCCGAACGTCCTTGCCATCAAGCAGACGCTGTACCGCATCGGAAAGGAATCGCCGCTCGTTCCTCTCTTCATCGAGGCAGCGGAGAACGGCAAACAGGTCGCCGTGCTGGTCGAGCTCAAGGCCCGTTTTGACGAGGAGAACAATATCGGCTGGGCGAAACAGCTGGAACGAGCGGGCATTCACGTCGTGTACGGACTGGTCGGGCTTAAGACGCATGCGAAAATGGCGCTCATCGTCCGCCGCGAGGCCGACGGCATCCGCCGCTATGTTCACCTCGGCACGGGGAATTACAACCCCGTCACGGCCAGAATCTACACGGACCTGAGTTTCTTCACATGCCGGGAGGACATCACATCGGACGCGACCGAGGTGTTCAACTTCTTGACGGGGTACTCCAACCGCGAGGCCTACAGGAAACTTCTCGTTGCGCCGGTCAACCTCCGCGACCGGCTCGCCGCCCTGATCGACCGTGAGATCGCCCACGCGCGGGAAGGACGGCCGGCCCGGCTGATCTTCAAAATGAACTCGCTCACCGACACGAAGATGATGGGGAAACTTTACGCAGCCGCGGGTGCGGGGGTGGCGATCGACCTTCTTGTGCGCGGCATCTGCTGCCTGCGCCCCGGGCTCAAAGGCATCAGCGAGACGATCCGGGTCGTCAGCATCGTCGGGCGTTTCCTTGAACACAGCCGAGTGTTCTATTTCGAGAATGGCGGGACACCGCAGGTGTACCTCGGAAGCGCGGACGTCATGGAAAGGAATCTGGACAGGCGGGTCGAGCTCGTGTTCCCCGTCGAGGATCCTGCGCTGGCGGCCTCCATCGTCCGGGAAACCTTGGAGGCAGGGCTTGCGGATTCTGTGCGGGGACGGGTGTTGGGCGGTGACGGAGGCTACCGGCGTGCGACCGGTCCGGCCGAGCAGCCCGATAGCCAGCAGATCGTCCTGGCATCGCGCGCGAAGACCATGACGCAGAAGATTCCCGTCCCGCGCGACTCTCCCCCGGGGTGATCCCGCGTGCCTGACGCCCGCAGCCCGGACGGTCCGGCGCTTTTTTTTTCTGGTGAAAATCCATTACATTGATTGTTGTTTCCACTTCTGCCCACCAAGCGAGGTCGCGATGCATAAGAAACTGTTTATCCCGGGTCCGACCGAAGTCGCGCCCGAGGTTCTCGCAAAGATGGCCACCCCGATGATCGGCCATCGATCCAAAGACGCATCCACGCTGCAGCACGAGATCAGCGACAAATTGCGTCAGGTGATGCGCACAAAAAATCCGATCGTGCTCTCCACCAGCTCAGGATCCGGCCTTATGGAGGGCTCGATCCGCTCCCTCACCGCGAAACGTGCCATCGTTTTTTCGGTCGGCGCCTTCGGCAACCGCTGGTTCAAGATGGCCGAGGCCAACAACGTGCCCGCCGATAAGCATGAGGCCGAATGGGGCCATCCCACCACGCCCGAGGTCGTCGAGAAGTACCTCTCAACAGGGAAGTACGACGTCATGACGGTCACGCATAACGAAACCAGCACCGGGATCATGAATCCGGTCGGCGAGATCGCTGAAGTCAAAAAGAAGTACCCCGACGTCCTCTGGCTGCTTGACACCGTCAGCTCCATGGCCGGCACGAAAATCGACGTCGATGAGCTCGGCGTCGATGTGTGCATCACCTCAACGCAGAAGGCCCTCGCCCTTCCCCCCGGGATGGCCATCGCGTCCGTCAGTCCCCGTGCGCTCGAACACGGCAAACAGGTGAAGTACCGGGGCTGGTATCTGGATATTCTCGAGCTCTACAAGTACGTCGACACCAAGGACTATCAGTACTCGGCCACCCCCTCCCTCTCCCATATGTTCGCGATGAACTTCCAGCTCGACCGGATCCTCGCCGAGGGACTCGAGAGGCGCTACGCCCGGCACACCGAGATGGCCGAGTACACGCGCGCGTGGGCGAAAAGACACTTCGCGCTCTATCCGGAGGAAAGACATGCGTCGGTCACGCTCACGACGATCACCAACACCACGGGATTTTCGGTCAAGGCGCTCAACGATGCGCTCGGAAAATTGGGAATGCAGATCTCAAACGGGTACGGCGATCTTAAGGAAAAGACCTTCCGTATCGCTCACATGGGGGAGCTTACACTGGCCGATGTGAAGGAAGTGACGGCGGCGATCGAGAAGATTCTCCCTTCGCTGAAATAACTGAAGGGGCGGATGCACGCTTCGTTCCACCAGAGAGGATTGACCGTGGCCACCGTACGACCTTTCAGGGGCTTCCGACCGCAACCCGGACTAGCCGCGCGTGTCGCGTCGCGACCCTATGACGTTCTGAATTCCGACGAGGCGCGCGCCGAGGCGGCGGGCAACCCTGTTTCCTTCCTCCATGTCGGGAAGCCGGAGATCGATCTCCCGCCGGACGTCCATCCCTATGACGAGCGCGTGTATCAGAAGGGGAAGGAAAACCTTCAGAAACTGGTCGCCGACGGTGTGCTGAAGGAAGATCGGAGCCCCTGCCTCTACGTCTACGCGCAGACCATGGGGGACCACACCCAGGAGGGGATCGTCTGCTGCGCGTCGGTCGAGGAGTATCTGAACGACACGATCAAGAAACACGAGCTGACGAGAAAGGATAAAGAGGACGACCGGACCAGGCATGTCAGGGTCACCAGCGCGCACTCGGGTCCGATCTTTCTGACCTACCATGCCCGGCCGGCGATCGACGCCGTCGTGGACAGGGTTCGGCGGACCCCTCCGGAAAATGATTTTGTCGCCGACGACGGCATCCGACACCGGGTCTGGGTGATAAGCGACACGACAACCATCGGGGAACTGCAGAAAGAGTTTGCCGGGGTCCGCCATCTCTATGTCGCCGACGGCCATCACCGCTCGGCCGCGGCCGCGCGCGTGGGGAAGGAGGCCGCCGAGAGCAACTCGAACCACCGCGGCGACGAAGAGTACAACTTTTTTCTGGCCGTTCTCTTCCCCCACAACCAGCTACGGATCATGGATTATAACCGCATCGTCAAGGACCTCAACGGTGCGACCGTGCAGGGATTTCTCGCGGAGCTCGGGAAGATCTTCGGCGTCGAGAAGGCAGCCGGACCCGTAAGACCGTCGAAAAAGGGAGAGTACGGCATGTACCTGAAGGGAGCGTGGTGCAGGCTCCAGTCGCCCCCCCCCCCGCTGCTGACCGCACCCGACCCGGTCGAGGGACTCGACGTCTCCAGACTGCAGAATCTGGTGCTCGCTCCCCTCCTCGGCATCGACGACCCCCGCATGAGCAAGCGGATTGATTTTGTGGGAGGAATCAGGGGGCTGGAGGAACTCGAGCGGCGGGTCAATTCGGAGGAGATGGCGGTGGCGTTCGCCCTCTATCCGACATCGATCACGGAACTCCTGGCGATCGCGGACGCGGGGAAAACCATGCCCCCGAAGTCAACCTGGTTCGAGCCAAAATTGCGCGACGGAGTCGTTGTGCATTTCCTGACGTGAGCAGGGGCGCGTGACGCCCCTGAGGTGAGCCGCTAGAGCTCTTTGATGAGCTTGATCACTTTCCAGACGAAGTTCACGTCTTTCTTCTTCACCGTGACCGGTTCGAATTCGGGATTGAGCGGAATCAGGTGTACGTAGTTCCCCTCGAACTTCACCTTCTTCAGCGTATCCTCTTCGTTCACCCGCACCACACAGATGTCTCCGGTCCGGGCTTCCGCCTGGGGGCTCACCACCACCACGTCGCCGTCCTCGATCCGGGGAGCCATGCTGTTCCCCTTCACCTTGAGGGCAAACGCCCCGGTATCTTTCACATCGTCGACCGTGACGTAGTCTTCGACGTAATCGGGATGGAACATGGTTGCCACTTTGCCGGCAGGGACGGAAGAGACCAGCGGGAGGTCCGCCAGGCGCATGCGGCGTCGCTGCTGCGCGGCGGGAAGCTCGAACACATTTTCGGGACGTGATGGACCCGCATACATATCCCCTTCGCCGGTGAGAAGCCATGTCGGCCGGACGTTCGTCCACCTGGCGATCTTCATGATGTCAATCCCGTCGGGCACCTGTTCCCCCTTCTCCCATCGTTGCAGTGTGCGGGTGACGACCCCGATCTTTGCCGCCAACACGGACTGGTCCAGCTCTTTGGCTTCCCGTGCCGTTCTGACCCGTTCCCCGATCATGGATTTCATTGCGCTCCTGCGGACAATTTTGTCTACTTTCCTCTTGACAAGACGACATTTATGTCATATCTTGACGGGAGCAAGGTAAGAAATTTCCGGGCATCTGTCAAGTACTTTCGCGGAGGATGTATGGAGGCAGGGACGACACTCTTTCGTGTGGGCATGGGGGGATGGGAACACGATGTTTTCGACCAGTGCTTCTATCCCCGGGCCGGGATGAGCTCGGCGGAAAAGCTTGCATACTATGCCCGGTTCTTCCAGACCGTCGAAGTACGGGCGACCTTCTGGGACGATCAGATTACGGCAAGGGACGCCCGGGAATGGCTGGAGGCGGTGCGGGAGCACCCCGGATTTGAGTTCAACGTCAAGCTCCATAGTTCCTTCACCCACGGGAAATCGTTTCGCCCCGAGGCGTCGCGCACGATGCGGAGTCTGTTGCAGGAACTCTCACGTCACAACCGGCTCGGCTCCCTCCTCGTACAATTCCCCTACTCTTTCACGCACACCAGCAGCAACCGCTTCCATGCCGTCCGGCTCGCGGAGATCTTCGCGGGATATCCGATGCATGTCGAGTTCCGCCACGAATCCTGGCACCAGAACAGCCTGATCCCTTTTCTGAAGGAGAATTCGCTCGGAGCCGTCAGCGCGGACATTCCGCGCATCAGGCATTACATGCCGTTCATCACCGGCGTGAGCGGCGACTCCGCCTATCTTCGTCTGCACGGCAGAAACGAGAAGGGATGGCTGCTGAACGGATACGACGCGCGTTACGACTATCTCTACAACAGCCGGGAGACCCATGAAATCGAGAAACGCCTCGAGGCACTCGTTCCCCGCTGCGGGAAGGTGACGGTCATCGCGAACAACACCACGGGGGGCAAGTCTATCCCTCTCGCACTTCACCTCGTTTCCGCACTACGGGGGGGGAAGGCGGTGCCTGTCCCGGGGGCGTCGCTGAAGACGTTTCCCCATCTCCGCCCGATCAGCCTTCTGGATACCGGGGAGGCTCCGTTACTCGACATCGATTTCCGCCGGGCGATATAGACGCGCCATCGGATTCCTTATCCGCAGGTCGGCAGGTTGAATCTCACCGAGGAAACCGGAGTCGGCCGCTTTTGCCTGCTGGCGTAAGCGACTCCCCGTCTCCCTACCTCCAACGGTCATTCCGGCCCCACCACTTCAGCCACGTTCCGGGCATGCCTTGCCTCGCGGCCTTCCGGCGCTCGGCGCTTCCCAACGGTGAGAATATCTCTCCCCCCTTGTTCTGAATATAGGAACACTGATGTCGAAGGTTGACGCAATTGACAGATTTATTTCAACTGTTTCTCCGGCATAAACTTTGACATTTACAGAGTGCAGATGACCTTTTCGCTATGAAGTATGCGTACGGCAATTCCCATCGACACTCCTCTGACCCATCCCCGTTGAACTGAGACCAGCCATGCGAAAGCTCGTTATCCTCGGCGCCGGGACAGCCGGAACCATGATGCTCAACAAGCTGCACCAGGCTCTGGACCCCGGCGACTGGCATGTCACCATCATTGATCAACACGAGACGCACTACTATCAACCTGGATTCCTGTTCATCCCTTTCGGGATTTACACCAGACGGGATGTTGTCAAACCGAAACGTGACTTCTTCCCTCCCGGGACGGACGTCATGATCTCCGGAATTCAGCGGATCGACGGAGAGAACAACAGGGTCATCCTCGAAAACAATGCCGTCGTGCCGTACGACTATCTCATCGTCGCCACGGGTGCAAAGATCGAACCTTCGCAAACCGAAGGGATGAAGGACGGCGAGTGGCACAAGAGCATCTTCGACTTCTACACGATTGAAGGTGCCTGCGCCCTTGCAGAATTCTTCAAGCGCTGGCAGGGAGGCAAGCTCGTGATCAACATAACCGAAATGCCTATCAAGTGTCCGGTTGCCCCGCTGGAGTTTGCGTTTCTTGCAGACTGGTATTTCACAGAACGGAGAATGCGGGACAAGGTTGACATCCACTTTGTGACACCGCTGCCGGGAGCGTTCACAAAGCCCCGCGCTTCGGCCATCCTGGGAGATTTCCTCGACAAAAAGAACATCCACCTGACCACCGAATACAGTCTCGGACGTATCGAGAACGAGAGCAAGAAGATCGTCTCCTGGGACGAAGCCGACATCCCGTTCGACGTCCTCGTGACGATCCCGACGAACATGGGAGACGGGGCCATCGCCCGCAGCCAGATGGGGGACGAGCTCAACTTCATCCCGACGGATAAACAGACGCTCCGGTCCGAGCAGTTCAAGAACGTCTTTGTCATCGGCGACGCCACCAATCTTCCAAGCTCGAAAGCCGGCTCGGTTGCCCATTTCCAGTCCGACATCCTGTTCGAGAACCTGCTGAGCATCACGGAGGGAAGGGAGCCCCAGGCGCACTTCGACGGCCACGCAAACTGCTTCATCGAGTCGGGTTTCGGGAAGGGGATTCTCATCGACTTCAACTACGACACGGAACCCCTGCCAGGCAAGTTCCCGCTTCCCGGTATCGGACCGTTTTCCCTGCTGGAGGAGACCACCATGAACCACTACGGGAAGATCATGTTCCGCTGGGCATACTGGAACTTCCTCCTCCGGGGTCTGGAGCTGCCCATTGAGTCTCAGATGTCAATGGCCGGGAAGAGGGTGTAGCATGGAAAACCTGAACATGGAAGCCCGAATGGACGCCATCGAGCGGAAGCTCGATCTCATTCTCGAAGAGATCGGCCTGCAACGGGCTCGCCGGCGCGAGATGGAAGATTTGAAGGACGATTTGATGAGGGTGGGGAAGGATCTCTTTCAGAGTGCGGTGACCGAGCTGGATGGCGTCCATGATCAGTTCCGCAGCGCGGACCTGGTCCATCTCGGCAAAAAGCTGATGCGGAACGTTGACACCATGACGAGGGTCGTGGAACAGCTCGAGAGTCTCAGGGACTTTCTGGAGGACGCTTCACCGCTCGCACGGGAGTCGTTCATCACTCTGATGAACAGACTGGACGAGGTCGACCGGAAGGGATATTTCGGGTTCGTGAAGGAGATGGGAAGAGTTGTGGACACTGTTGTCACCTCGTTCACGCCGGAGGATGTGCGGAACCTGGGAGACAACATCGTCACGATCCTCAACACCGTCAAGAGCATGACGCAGCCTGATATGCTCCACGCAGTGAATAACGCGCTGACGATGTACAAGAAGATGGATCTGGATGTGGAGGACGACGTCTCGCTCCTCGCGCTGCTGAGAGAGATGAACACCCCCGGGGCGCGCAGGGGCATGGCGTACGCCGTTCGCTTCCTGAAGAGCATCGCATCGCAAAACGGAACACCTCGAACAAACGCATAAGGAAAAGACATATGGCAACGAGAGAAATCGCCGGCAAGATCATTGAATTCGACGCCGATGGGCATCTCAAGAACCGCGTCGACTGGAACGAGGTCATCGCACGTGAGCTGGCAAAGGAAGAGGGGATCCCGGACCTCACCGAACGCCACTGGGCAGTGATTCATTACATGAAAAAGGAATTCGATGCCAAAGGGGATGCCCCCTCCATTCGTAAGCTCACCAAAGAGAGCGGTGTCGACACCAAGGAACTCTACGCTCTCTTTCCCAAAGGGCCGGCGAAGAAAGCCGCGAAGATCGCCGGACTCCCCAAGCCCAAAGGCTGTATCTGACTGAAAGGAAACCATCATGTCAAGCAATCACGTTCAACCGATCAGTAAGGTCTCCATCGTGGTCTCCCACGGAAGCCTGGAAGGTGTTTATCCCGGCCTGATCATGGCCAACGGAGCACGGATGGAGGGGATAGAGGCGTCGCTCTTCTTCACCTTCTTCGGCCTCTACGCGATCATGGACAGGACAATGGACAGCCTGCGCGTCGCCACCGTCGGGAATCCCGCCATGCGGGTGCCGGACGCCAAGGGTGTTCCGATGCCGACGATTCTCGGCGCTCTTCCCGGCATGTCGGCGTTCGCGACAGTCATGATGAAGAAGGAAATGGAGAAGCTGGACATACCCCCCGTGCGGGAGTTCCTGCAGATGATCAAGGATGCCGGCGGTGAGCTCTACGCTTGCAAGGCGACCGTCGACATGTTTCATCTGGAGAGAAAGGATTTTTTTGGAGGACTCGACGACGTCATCTCGGTCGGCCAATTCTACGAAAAGGCCGCGGGGGGACAGATCATATTCACATGAGGGACCCGGCGGGCGGAGCAAAGCCGAACGCACAAAAGGAACGCCCGAGATTTCTTCGGGCGTTCCGTATTTACGGATGGACATCCGGCACGTTACTTCAGTCTGCTCCGCAGAGAGCATTTCCACGGCCGTCTTCCGTACCGCGCTGGACCCATTATTGGCGCGTCATCTGCACGTTCACCATGGGGAAAATATCCAGGCTTTCCTTCTGGAAAATTGTCCCCGTAATGGCGTTTTCCTCTACGTCGAAGGGCATGCTGATTTCATTCACGGTCAGCGTATCGTCCGGGAAGATGCTCCGGGTGAGTCTCCCGGCAATGACAAAGTCCGAGAAGAGATCGAGCGTCTTCCCCACCATGCCTCTGTTTCGGGCCCACCCCTCGAATTTTGCTTTGCCCATCCAGCCATCGACAGACCGATCCTCCCGGATCGTGACCACGATGGTGACGGGAGATTTGACCGACCGGAAAGGGACCGCGCTGGTGCGAACGGCGACCTCCCGGGTGGCGGACCATGTGCCGACCAGTCTCCTGGGTATCCCCCCCGTCACTGCACGACAGGAGAAGCAGCGCGCAACCTATCGTGAGGAGCAACAGGAATACTTGCCGGGGGGCAAATGCGGATCTATGTGCCTTAACAGGCTCCCCGGCCGTTCGATCAGATGTGTCTGGTTGAGGCTACTTCCTTTTTGCCTTCCAGGCATCGGTCAGAATCTGTGCCCCCTGCAGTTGAGCCTGCGTCAGATCCTTGCTGAGCTTTTCGCAGCGTTCGGTCATTCCCTTCTCTGGTCAGGGTTTTCCGCCCCGTCAGCCGCGGCGGCAAAGAGAGCATATGCCTCCACCAGGTTCTTCGTCACCCCTTTTCCCTGTTCATAGCACGTGCCGAGTGACCACCACGCCTCCGGGTTACCGAGTTCAGACCCTTTCCGGAACCATCGGGCGGCTTCCACCGTGTCGGCCTTTCCCGCCTGGGCGCTCATGGCCAGCTGGGCCAGATGCTCGATGGCCTCGGTGTGGTTCCGTTCCGCAGCCGGGCGATACCATTTGGCTGCTTCGACCGGGTCGGCCTTCACCCCGCCCGGGATCTTCTGGCCGGCCTGATAAAAGAGTCCGAGACTGGTTTGACAGTTGGCATCGCCCGCAGCCGCACCTTTTCGGAAGTAGTCCATGGCGTGCTGAATGTCCGTGGGAACACCAACCCCATTTGCATCCACAAAACCAAGACTGTACCACGCTTCGTGCTTGCCCGCGTCCGCGGCCTTTTGAAGCCACGCCAACCCGTCTTTCGCGTTGGCCTCAACACCCGTTCCCTGCACCAATCGTTCGCCGAGTTCCATCATTGCATCCGCGTCTGCCTTGGTCGCGGAAGATTTCAGCTCATCGAGGGGTGTCGAGGAATTTATGGTCGGCGCCTGGGAACTGGCGATGAAAGGGAGGAACGAGAGAAGCAGGAGCACGGCGAAAACTCCGGGTTTGATTCCCCGGTTGGTCGCGGGAGGTGTCATGGGTCTACCCTCCAGAAGAATTTTCGTGGATGATGTACAGGGGACGATCAGGAATGTGTTGGGTCCGGGGCGGGCGGGTCCTCGTCGGGGTTGCTCCGCTCCGGAATGATCAGGCAGACGCCGGCGACGGTCAGGGGGACACATACCAGCAGTGCGGTCGCCAGCTGTGCGGGCGTAATGCCCTTGCTGAGGATGAGGAACAGGAGTACTGCGGTGACGGCAAAGATAACTGTCGCTATCGTTCTCGGGTATTTCCTGGATGCCCAACCGACCCCCAGAATAAGGAGCCAGGGAGCGGATTCGATGAGCCCGCCGAGAGAGAATCCGTTTTCCGCGGCGACGAAGAGCAGCACAAGCATACCGACCGCCATGATGATCCTGGAGCCCACGTCGCGGTAGTTCTTCACGAGGAGGGCGTTGAACAGGGCTTTCGTGGCCAGTCCGACGATGATGACGATATTGAACATTTCCCAGCCCGGGTCTCCTTTGGCGTTGAGCCAGATGGCGAGGCCGATCGACGCGACCATCATGACCGCGAATGCGACGTTGCCCGAGCGATACTGGATGCTCATCTGGCGTTCATCGGTCGAGCGTCGTGCCACGCCGAGGGAGGCCAGTGTGGGGCGGAGGAGGTAGGAGGCGACCATGAGAAAAAGCCAGAGCTGGTTCTGCGTGATCGCTGCTACGGCGCTCGCCAGCACGAATATGCCTGCGGCCCACCAAAAGATCGCGTCTTTCTTAAGCATGGTCTTCCTCCTCCAGTGAGAAGAGATCCTCGACCTTTACCCCCAGCTTCTCGGCCAGCAAGAGCGCCAGCCTTACCGATGGTGCGTAATCGCCCCGCTCGATCGAGACAACGGTCTGGCGGGAGATCCCTACTATCTCCGCCAGCTGTTGCTGGCTCAGTTCTCCCCGTTCGAATCTGTACTTTCTCAGTGTCGTTTTCACGGTCGTGGGCTCTTTTCTCTTTATATCTATCGGCTGTGATGCATTGGGTATATATAGTTTATTTTACATAATGTCAAGTAACATATACATATAGATAAACAAACTTTACTGCCGCTGGTGGTTTTGGCTCTGGGGACTGGTCTTCGGCGGGATTTGCGCGGCTCAGGAGCTCGCGATCCTGACCATACGAAGGAGATCTGGCCATCGTCGGTCTCGTCGATTTCGTGGATAATGCAAATAATATTGTGATCATAGAGAGGAGGAAGCCTTCGCCTCATGCATGAACCGCTGCTTGCCACCGGGATCGTGGGTGAGTTCGGGGGGGGGGAACTTGAGAGCGACGAGTAGGTCGAGTGTGAGATCCTGGGCTTTATAGACGACACCCATCCCGCCCCCCCCCAAGGTGTGCAAGGATTTTGTCGTGGGAGAGAGTCTGGCCGATCATCGAAAACCTGCACGGGCGTGGACGATCCCTACAGCACGACGCTTCGACAATAAAGCGTCATGTAGCAGAGAGAAGGGCGAGAGTGAAACCGGCTCCCGCGGACCGAAACGGTCTCGCGAAGACGAAAAAGCCCGCGATTGGTCCGACGATGTCCCCAAGACGACGCTGGAAGAGGGGTTTCCGCGAATCGGATCCTGACGTCAGAATCAAGAGCCTCCGGTTAAGCAGGTTCCCCGAGACTCCGGACCGCCCCTCTCGTCGTCTCGATCAGATCGATCGCGGGCTGGAGCCCGAGTGGGGCAATTGCGGCGGCGGCCCTGCTCAGGCAGCCCAGGAGTGTCCCCCGGATCTCACCGAAGCCTCCCGCCCGTACGTGCAGACGCCAGGACTTCACAAGGAGGGGGAGATCAGTTCCCGGCCCTCTTCGCCGATCGAGAAGTATCCGGGCCGCGTAGTTCAGCCTGCCGTTGGCGAGATCCTCTTCGATATCCTCCGCGTCGTCAAGCGCAAGGAGGACTTTCCCCAGCTCAGCGACAAATTCATTGACGGGGGGGATTCTGTCTGCCAACCCCATCCGCTCGCAGACCGCCGACGAACCGACCGAGAACAGTGCATCCACACGCCCGTAGGCCTGCAGCAGTTCATCGGCGCGCGAGGAAGGGTCCCGTTGCATTTCCGCGACACGGACGATCCCTGCCACTGTGGTCTCAAGTGCCCGGCGGTAGCGCTTCCAGAATCCGGCGTTCCTGTCGATGACCGACGAGTACGCCCGGTCGGCCTCTGTCAGGAACAGCAACACTGCAAGCGCAAGCGGAGAGCGGGAAACCTCTCCGTCCAGCAGGTCGTCCTGGAGACGGACCGCATAGAAAAGGGAGGTCTGCCCCCAGAGAACAGTCTCCAGGAACTCCGGGGACACCGACCCATTCCCACCCTGATCCGCAAACCAGCGGGGAAGTTCTCTCCAGTAGGGTTCGGGCCCCGTCTCACCCCACGCACAAGGCGGAGGTCGGGATTTCGCCCGAAGGAAACGGTTATACTGAAGAAACTCCCGCGCCAGCGAGGGTTCCCACGTCCTGACGAATCGCTCCAGGTGCTCAGCAAGCGTCATCACCCTTTTCCTTCGGGTTCACGTGGCCCACTCGGGTCGGTTTCCTCCTCTAAACCTTCCCGGCGTGGTCTCGAGATTGTTGTAGCACTCGACAAGCTCTTTGGCGGTAATACACCTCTTACGATTTTTGAGGATATCCACGAACTCGCTCGCTTCAGCTGGAGAGAGACTGAGGGCCGGCCGGTATGCGGTGAGTATGGCATTAGCGGCAACCGGGTCATCAACCATGACGAGCAGTCGCAGAAGGTTTATATCACTGAGCGCTGCATCAATTGCATTTAGGACCTTCTGGGAATATGGCATAAGCACCTCCTCCGGGGATAGTGTTAAACGCTGTTCGAAGTGATCCTTCGAACAGAGCGTGATTGAGTTTGCTTCAGGAACATGTACAGCACCCCCCGTCGACTACGCTGGGGCACATCGTGGGACAATCTAGCGTGGCGCATCTGCCGCGCGCGACCCGGGAGTCGATTCGATCGCGCCGAGTCTGCGCCGAAAATCGAGAGCCGTGACCGTAACGGAATCCATCTCGAGGTACTTCCGAAAATGGACACGTGCTCGTTCGAGCGACCCGCGCCGCACGAGGAGTTGTCCCCGCAGCGCGTGTGCCTCCGCACAAGAATCGCTCAGCGCGAGGGCCACCTCAGCCTCCCTTTCCCCCCCCACCACGTCGTCCAATAGGACGAGAGCGCGGGCATATGCGGCGCGCGGTGACGCGGCGCCGGGTTTCTCCGCAATGGCATTGAGCAGAAACCGCACGGCGAGCCGCGGCTCGTCCATGTCGATGAGTATTCTCCCCAGGGACTCGCACACGTCTCCCCACGTTCCGTTCCTGTTCGTCATCGCTTCCAGGAATCTCAACTCGTACGATCGGGCATTCACCGAGTCCCCCTCCTTCCAGGCGAAGGCGGCGAGAAGACCGTACGTGTCGGGGTAGACCGGACGCATGGCGAGCGCCTTGTCGAGCACCGCCCGCGCCTCGTCGAACCGTTTCGTCTTGATCAGCACGCGGGCATACTCCGGATACGCCGGCGGGTAGAGCATTCCCGACCGGACGACGGGCTCATACGCCTCGGCCGCCTGCTCGAACATCCCGAGCCGATCGTACGCCACGCCAAGGTTCTCCAGGACGATCCTGTTGCCCGGGGCAAACCGCAATCCCTTTTCCAGAGCGATTGCCCGACATTGAAGGTTGCCGTAAAGGTAGCACCCGGCAAGCTCGATCATGGCCAGCTCGAAAGGAGTCACGCCGGATTTCAGGGACTGGAGAACGTGGTAGTGTCTCTCCGCATCGTCGCGGGCCCCCTTCTCGTTTCGCCCCACTAGTGTCGGAATCAGCCAGACGCGGGGAGCGGCGAACGTTGAATCCAGTCGGATGGCCTCGCGGAGAAACATCCCGCCGCCGGAGTCGCCGGTGAGGATGTACGTCATCGCGTTGAGAAAGGCGATCGATGCGCTGTCGGAGAGCATGCGCGGCATCCAGGGATCCAGGTCCTGGTACAACACGCGGATCTGCAGGAACAAAAGAAGATTGCGCGAGACGGTCGACGTGGCATTCTTGAGATCGCCCTGTTGTTTGAACGACGCCGCCGCGACATATCGGAGTCTGCCGGACTCAGGTTCCTGGAGTCTGACCTGCAGAACGAATGCCGATTCCGCCCGGACTATCTCGCCGTTAACGTCGAAATCGGCTTCGGCGTGCGTGGATCCTTCGTGAAACAGGAGAACATCACGCTTATCGGCCAGCTCATTGGGAAGGTAGGTGTGCTCTACCAGGCGCGCCCAGTCATCCCCCGCAGGCTGGCGGCTCTCGTTTTTGATCGATTGGAGTTTGAGTGTGACCTGGTTCCTTCCCCCACTCGGCGGCGATCGAGGACTCTGAAGGATCCACACGCCCGCTGCGGCAAGCACCAGTGCAGCCGCCCCGGCACTGATCAACCACCATCGACGTCGCGCACGTGTTGCGGCGATGCCTGCGGCGCGGCGGGCGGTTCCGGAACCGGCCGACCGGCCCGGGATCTGGCGAAGGTCCTCGACCATCTCCTCGATGCTCTGGTAGCGCGAAGAGGCATCCTTCGCGAGCGCCTTCTGAAGAATGTCGTCAAGACGGGGAGGGACGTCCGGCCGCAGAGAGGAAAGCAGCGGCGGATCAACATTGAGAATCGAGTAAACAAGCGCCTGCTCGTAGGAATTGTCGAAGGGGAGGCGCCCCGCGATCATTTCGTACAGGAGCACGCCGAGTGACCAGATGTCGGTCCGGTGATCAACGGGGCCTCCCCTCGCTTGCTCCGGCGACATGTGGGTGACGGTCCCCACCTTGCGACCATCCGATGTCACTCTGGTCACGCCCGTGAGAAGCGCCACCCCGAAGTCCACAATCCTGGCCTTCCCCTGCCGCGTCAGCATGATATTGGCGGGCTTGATGTCCCGGTGCACGATGCCGTGACGGTGCGCCTCCGCCAGTCCCTCCCCCACCTGGATGGCGAGGTCGATGGCGAGGTCAACGGGGAGCGGACCGCGGGCAATCTCCTTCTTGATGGTCGTTCCGTCGTAGTACTCCAGAACGATGAATGTCTGACCCTCGGCTGTTTGATCTATATCATGGATGACGCAGATGCTCTCGTGCTGGAGGGCGGACGCCGCTCTGGCTTCGTGGTTGAAGCGCAGTTTTGCTTCGGGATCGTGCGTTAGTTCAAGAGGAAGGAACTTGAGGGCAACGCAACGGTCAAGCTTGAGGTCCTGAGCTTTGTAGACGACGCCCATTCCGCCGCCGCCGAGATGCTCAAGGATTCTGTAGTGGGATATGATCTGGCCGATCATGGGAAACCTACACGGGCGTGTATGATCCCAACGGCACGAGGAACCAACGATACGGCGGTAAGGTAATGTGCGTTGAGCCGAGAGTCAATGCTGGATACGCAAAAACCCCCTCTGTTTTCGCACCGCGAGTCCAGAGGTGATCGGAAGATGCTTCTCAAGGCGGGACTCAGCAATCTTAAATAGTGTAGAATTATTCCACAGGGATCTGCACAGCGACCCTTTTCCTGAGTAACGATTCGTTGACTTTCGCCTCTACTATTGTTATCATACTAACATTGTACGGTAGCCTGTTCTTTGTATGACAATTCGGACCCCGATGCCATCCTTCGCATCTGATACACCATCATTGCGATTCTCCGTGACGCGTCGGTCGCTCTCCTCCTTCCAGGAGCTCATGCCCCTTCCCCGGGCCCGAAGAAAGAGCTTCTCTTCTCACCCCATCATCGTTGGATATTCCTTTCATAATTCTTTGATGCCTGCTTTGCCCGCCGGCGGAGCGGAACATCTTCTGGCCCCCCATGACATCATCAGACGACGCGGAGGAATCCCACCGATGACAATACGTTCACCTTTCAAACTCGCAGTGGCAGCTGCTGTTCTGCTCCTTGTCGTTATGGTGCTTGCACCCCCCCAGAGCCTCGCGCAGAGAAAATCCATCAAGCAGTATTTCCACCAGATATGGTCCTCGGCGAACGGCCTCCCGCAAAACTCGGCGGACGATATCGTTCAGACCAGCGACGGATACATCTGGTTCGGGACGGAAGATGGATTGGCCCGTTTCGACGGTGTGGAGTTCACTGTCTTTGACCGGGCAAACACAAAAGAGTTCCCCAATTCCTGGATGGTCCGCCTCCTCGAAGACGGCGAAGGGGGGCTCTGGATGCGGCCGACCGGGTTTGCCCCCGGTCTCGTCCGCTACGCCAACGGTTCGTTCACATCCTACCGCCAGGCCCAGGGTCTCGCCCATGATCAGACCCTCACATGGGAGGCCGACAAACATGGAACAACCTGGATCGGTACACTCGGGGGGCTCAGCGAATTCAAGGGGGGGAAATTCAAGACCTACACGACGAAGGAAGGACTCCCGAGCGACACCGTTTTTGGTCTCGGACTGGACAGCGAGGAGCGTCTTTGGATCAGCACCACACGCGGGCTTGCATGCATGACCGCCGGCAAAATCGAGACGCTCACCGGGCGACCTGATTTTCCCGATACGGTCATCCTCCGCACCAACGGCCTCAGAAATATATTTCAAGATAGCCACAAGACCGTCTGGATGTCCGGCAGACGCGACCTGATCGAATACAAGGATGGGGCATACAAGCGGTATGCCAAAAGCAAGGTGCTTCCAAGCAGCGTCATCAATGACATTCGTGAGGACCGGAAAGGTGATCTCTGGTTCGCGACAGACAGCGGGCTGGCCCGCTATAGCGGAGGTCGGTTCACCCCCTACAAGGCATCCGTCGATCGTGACGAGAATAAGATTCTCCAGATCGACGAAGACCGGGAGGGGAGTCTTTGGCTGATGACAGGGAGAGGGATCGCGCGATTCGCAGACGGCTCCTTCGAAAAGTATCAGCAGAAAGATGGCCTCAGCGACAATACTCTTCAGAAGATGCTGATTGACAAGGAGGGGAGCATCTGGGTGAGCAGCTATGGGGGTGGCATTGACCGGTTCCGGGATGAGAAGTTCATCACCTACTCATCGCGCGTAGGCCTGAGCTATGACAACACCCAGTGTGTGATGGAGGACAGGACCGGCGCCCTCTGGATCGGCACCACCTCAGGCGGACTTAACAGGATGAAAGATGGTGTCATGACCGTCTACGACTCCCGGAACGGTCTCCCCGACAATCTCGTTTCCTCTCTTGGAGAGGACAGTGAGGGAAACATCTGGGTTTCAACGGAGTTCGGGGTCAGTGTGTTTAAGGACGGCAGGTTCACCCGTCGCTCCGCACGGGAGTTCCCAGGCTTAAGGTTCCCCGGCTCCGTGTTCAGGCTTCTCAAATCGGACACGTTTCTCATCGGATCCGGGAACAGGGTCTCCAGACTCTCCGCCAAATCAATGACGCCGGAATTCTCCATCGACTCCGTCGCGACCACGAACAACCAGGTCCGCGATCTCTTTGAAGACAGCCGGGGAACGCTCTGGGTCAGCACCCTCCAGCATACGTACTGGTGGCGTGAGGGCAAACTTACCATGCTGGACACGGTGAGTGCATTTCCCGCAGGCACCTGGCTGATCGCGTTCTACGAAGATCCGAAGGGTGTGATCTGGCTTGGGACGGGGGGAGGCGGCATCTTCCGGTTCAAAGACGATAAATTTGTGAACATATCACCCGCTCAGGGACTCTTCGACTACACGGCCTATGTGATCTTCGAAGACAGCTCCGGATATTTCTGGATGTCGTGCAACAAAGGACCTTACCGGGTGAGCAAGAAGGAACTCAACGACGTCGCGGACGGCCTCGCCTCTACAGTCCACTCTGTCGCCTATGGGACGGTGGACGGCATGGAGACACGTGAGTGCAACGGGGGCAATCCGCCATGCGGATGGCAGACGCGCGACGGCAGAATCTGCTTTTCGACCCCCAAGGGACTGGCTGTCATCAATCCCGCGGACATCCGGATAAACCAGATCCCGCCGCCGGTCGTCATCGACAGGTTTTTCGTCGAGGGGGAGCGGCAGGATACCCGCACGACAGTCCGCGTGCTGGCCGGGAAATCACGCTTTGAATTTCACTACGCGGGGATCAGCTTCGTGGGGGGGGATAAGGTCCGCTACAAGTATCAGCTGGTCGGACTCGACAAGGAGTGGATTGACGCGGGAGGACGACGCGAAGCCTTCTACACACATCTCGATCCGGGAGAATACACCTTCCGTGTCATCGCGGCTAACAGCGACGGCATCTGGAACGAAACAGGGGCCTCGGTCAGCTTTGAACTGCGCCCCTTCTTCTACCAGACATCCTGGTTCATCGGGCTCGCAGCGTTTGCCTTCCTGACCATCGGACCCTCGTACTATCTCCTCAGGCTGAGGCGACTGCAGAAACGGAAAGCCGAGCTCGAGAAGCTCGTCAGCGTGCGGACGGGAGAACTGCAGCATAGCCTCGAGAACCTCAAGGAGACCCAGAACCAGCTCATCCTCTCAGAGAAGATGGCCTCGCTGGGGCAGCTCACGGCGGGGATCGCACACGAGATCAAGAACCCGCTCAACTTCATCACCAATTTCGCCGTTCTCTCGGAAGACAGGGTCAAGGACCTCCGAGTGGAGCTCCTTGCCGAGCGTGATCGCGTCGACCCGAAAAGGGCCGAAGAGATCGCGGATATCCTGGGCGACCTGGAACAGAACGTCGTCAAGATCAACGAGCACGGGAAACGTGCCGACAGCATTGTCCGCGGCATGCTGCTCCACTCGCGGGGGAAGGCGGGGGAGCGCCAGGAAACAGATCTCGTCGCCCTGCTGGCCGAATACACCAATCTTGCCTACCACGGCATGAGGGCGCAGGACACCACGTTCAATGTCAAGATCGAGACCGACTTCGACCCGTCTATCGGGAAGGTCAGCGTGGTGCCCCAGGATCTGAGCCGGGCGTTCCTGAACATCGTCAACAACGCCTGCTATGCCGCCAACGATAAGAGGCGGACCGCCAGGAACGGCTTTTCCCCCGTCGTCAGGGTGAGTGCGCGAAACGTGCAGGGGGCTGTGGAGATTCGCATCCGGGACAACGGGAACGGCATACCGCTCGCCATCAGGGAAAAGATCTTCAACCCCTTCTTCACAACGAAGCCTGCAGGCGTCGGGACCGGCCTGGGACTCTCCCTCTCGTATGACATCATCACGCAGGTGCACAAGGGAGAGCTCAGGGTGGATACCGAAGAAGGGCAGTATACCGAATTCGTCATCTTGATCCCGCGAACCCAGGACAATGGAGAAAGGCATCACGCATGAAAATCATGGTCGTCGACGACGAACGGGATGTTGAGCTCCTCTTCCGGCAACAGTTTCGCAGGGAGACCAAAGATGGACTTCTCGAGCTCTGTTACGCGTTCTCCGCCGAAGAGGCGCTGCAGTATCTCCACTCGTTCACTCCCCCCGATGTTGTCTGCATTCTCTCGGATATTAATATGCCGGGGTTGACCGGGCTCGACCTTCTCAGGATGGTCAAGGAGCAGTATCCCCATATCCGCGTGTCGATGATCACCGCCTACGGAGACGAGAACAACTTCAACACCGCCATGTCGACAGGGGCGGAGCACTATTTCACGAAGCCGATTGATTTCGGCAGAATCAGGAAAGAGGTTTTGAATTTCGCGTGACTCCCACCATTCTTGTTGTCGACGATGAACCGGATTTGGAGATTCTCATCAAGCAGCGGTTCAAGAAACAGATCCGTGACGATGAGCTCCGTTTTGAATTCGCGCAGAACGGCGTACAGGCGTTGAATGTCCTTGATCAGCACAAGGAGATCTCGCTCATCCTCTCCGACATCAACATGCCAGAAATGGACGGGTTGACCCTTCTGCAGAAGATCAGCCAGAAGAACAACCCGGCGATGAAATCCGTGATTATCTCGGCGTACGGCGACATGGAGAACATCCGGACGGCCATGAACCGGGGGGCATTCGATTTTCTCACGAAACCGATCGACTTCCATGATCTGGAAGTCACGGTCGAAAAGACCATTCAGCACCTTGATGTCATTCAGCGTGCGTTGAAATCGCGCGACGATCTCCTGGCTGTCCAGCGGGACCTCAGCACAGCGACGCGGATTCAGCAGTCCCTGCTCCCCAAGACCTTCCCTCCGTTCCCGGACCGGCCGGAAGTTGACCTCTTCGCCGCGATGATCACCGCCAAGGAGGTGGGGGGGGACTTTTACGATTTCTATTTCATTGATGAATCGCGGCTCGCCTTTGCCGTGGGCGATGTGTCGGGCAAAGGAATTCCCGCCGCCATTTACATGGCCGTCAGCAGAACTCTTCTCAAGGCCATCGCACATCAGGTCGGGCATCCGGGGGAGGTGCTGAGGAGACTCAATACGCTGCTGATCCCGGAGAGCGAAGAGGCGACATTCGTCACGGTCTGTTTCGGGGTCATCAACATCCATACGGGAGAGGTCCAGTACAGCAATGGCGCTCATCCCCCGCCGTATCACGTCAGGTCGACGGGAGAGGTGGGACAGCTGCCCCTGACGGATGGGTCGCTCCTGGGAAAGATCCCGCACGTCGACTTCGAGACGAAGAAACTGCAGATGCAAAAGGGGGATACGCTCTTCATTTACACCGACGGTGTGATCGAGGCGATGGATGCCGACATGGGCCAGTACAATGAGGAACGCCTCGAGGCGTACCTGAAAACCACCAACGGATCAGGCATCCGGGAGATTGTGGACGGGAGCATCGCTGACATCAAAAAGCACACCCGCGAAGCGCCACAATCGGATGATATTACTGTTCTCGCGCTGCGCTATGCGGGGAAGAACGCCGGCGGCCCTTGAAATCCGCACACGGCGGTGTCAGGAAACCTAGCGGGAGGGCCTGCGCCGCGGAGGTCCTCCTCCAGCGCGCGCACGGGATATCGGCCGGCGCTTCGCCGACGGTGACCGTGCCGGGGCTTCAATCCCGGGGAGGACGAATGATCCCTGAAAGGCGTACGCGGCGGGACGCGGGGCGAGTCCTGCCTTCACCGGCATGCGGAATATCAGCTCCGCAGCAGTTCTCGTCTGCTCCATCCGACGGAGCACACGTTCCTGATACTTCCGTCCCCAGACCGGAGTTCCCAGCCGCGCCTCCAGGGCGACGGTGGAGTTCACACGGAAGGCGGAGAGAAATTCCTTCATGTCTGCCTCCTCGCTTTTTCCCCTGATGATCATCACGAGCCGGTCCGGAAGAAAGCAGTACGCGTAGACTTCGAAGGAGTGGTCCCGCGACGTCTGACGCAGGATATCGAGAAACGCGATCACGGTCTCCTTCTCCGCCAACACCGTCCCTTTCCTCGCCGGAAAAAGCGTCATGAGATAACGGTGCATCCCCCTGTAGTTGAACCTTTCTCCCCCCTCCCCGGCGTCGCGGAGGCGCATTTCCGTCACCATACCCATCAGAAGAGCCCCTTTATGAGTCCACCATCCACGCTGATCGTCGCTCCGTTCACGTAGCTTGCCCGCTCCGAGGCAAGGAACACAATGACGTCGGCCAGCTCCTCGGGGGAGCCCAGACGCCCGAGCGGGATCTGCTTGGCGAGCCCCTTCTGGTATTCGTCATAAGTGATCCCGAGCTTCTTGGCGCGCGCCCTGCCGATCTCCTGTTGCCGGGCGGTCATGATGAAGCCGGGCGCAACGTTATTGACAAGCACCCCCTCTTTGCCGTACTGGCTCGCGAGAACCTTTGCAAGCCCGAGCACGCCGGGGCGGACGGTGGAAGAGATCACGAGGTCCTCCACAGGCTGCTTCGCCGCCACCGACGTGATGTTGATGATCCTTCCCCACTTTTGCTTCGTCATATGCGGCAGTACGGCGCGGATGCAGCGGATCGTGCTGAGAAGGGTAAGATCGATCCCCTTCTGCCACGCGGCGTCGTCGAGCTCCGGGAAGGACGCAACCGGGGGTCCCCCCGCGTTTGTCACGAGGATATCAATCCGCCCGAACAGGCGGTGCGTCCCTGCCACCAGCCGTCTGATGTGGGCGGGTCGGGTGACGTCCGCCGCCTCGCATTCGACCTTGACGCCCGGTGCCGCAGCGGCCCGGATCTCGTTGGCGGCCTCCATGAGTGTGCGGCGGTCCCGCGAGCAAATGACGACGTGCGCCCCCTCGCGGGCAAAACCCGCGGCTGCCGCCTTGCCCAACCCCCGGCTCGCTGCACAGACTATCGCTACTCTGCCACGAAGTCCAAGTTCCATACGTTCGCCCTCCCGCCCTGGTGGTCCGGGAGCTATTAGGCTCCGGGAGACCTTCTCATTCCAGCATCCCCTTCCCCCGCAGATACGCGCGGATCCTTCCGACCGCGTCCTCTTCGCTGATCTTCAGCCGGGCGCCGGCGGTCTTCACCGCCTCTTCAAGCGAATCTGTCCCGGTAGAGAGCCAGCGCCAGACGTTGTATCCCAGCCTGTCGCAGTCATGAGGCTCCGCCGCGGGAATGCCGCTCACAGCGGCGTACGCGATTGATGCCAGGGTCGTCCCTTCAGCCGGTTCCACCGGCGACGGCGCTTTCGTCGTCATGTCTGATGCACTCCCTTCGTCGTTGTGAGGTGCGTCTACAATTGATAACCGATCATGAAATAGAACAGAAACGGTCCCTGCTGAACGGGATTCGCCGGCAGATTCTTCCCGAAGTAGAAGCTCTTCCCGACGGCGAAGGCGGCCTGACCTACCGGCGAGTCGAGGGCAAGTTCAATTCCGATGCCGTGCCGCAAGGTGCTGAATTTAAGCTCTTCCGGCACGGCTGAGATTGTCCCCAGATCGTACCGGACGCTGAGGTAGCTTCCGAAGAGGATACGGAACGGAAGAAAGTAACGGTATTCCGCGTTCAGGAGCAACAACTCCCTCCCCCGCCGGTCGTCTTCGCGAACGCCGAAGAAGCTCTCACGTCCGCCGAGCCGGAACTGTTGTGCAAACGGCATGGTTTTGTCGGCGAACCCCATCGTGAGGCGGGGATGAAACGTGTGCCTCCCCCACGTCGTGTACGTTTCATACATGATGCGAAGCGAGTTATAGCTGATGTCGCTCCCCAGGCCTTCGAAGGCAAATTCGTACGAGAGGTTCAGTCCGACCCCCCTGGTGGGAAACGGGAAGCGATCCTTGGTGTCGACGATCGTACCGAGGTGGATCGTCGCAAGCCGGTAGCGCCCCTCGAGCTCCTCGGCATTGTCCAGACTCCTGATCCGCACGTCCTGCAGGAGAAGCTCGACTGTCGCATTGCCGAGCCTTTCAAGCTGACTGCCGAAGGCAAGACTGATCCCGGCGCGGGTATCGCGGTATTCGCCCACCTGTTCGCGGCTCCAATGGTTTGGCTCGGTCGGGGACGCGTCTGCATAGAGGTAACTGTCGAGGACCTTGAAGAACCCTCCCACCCCGAAGGTCAGATAGGAATCGAAAAGACGACGCGCCCTGTACTCGAGCAGGGCATCGAAATTGCGCTCCCCTCCTGCCGCCGTCATCCCCAGTTCCATTCCGGAGCCCTGGAAGTTCTCGTCACGAACGTCGAGGAGCCCCTGCAGCAGCCGCTCGTTGTCCACCCTCAGGCCGAAACGGACGAGCTGCGACGGCCGCTCCTTAAGACGGATCGTCAGAACGGGACGGTCGGCATCATAGGTGACCTCGAGATAGACAAATTCGAAGAGGGAGGTGCTGTTGATGTTGCTTAGCCCGTGTCGCGCTTTGTCGATTTGAAAAACATCTCCCGGCACGAGCGGGAATTCGCGGAGAACGAAAGAATCCCGCGTTCGTACCCCCCCCTGCACATCCACCACATGGATCACCCCTTCGTTCAGGCGTACCCGGAGGGCGCCGGATCGCTCGTCGAACATCACCGTGTCCACGCGGGCAAGCGAGTACCCACGGGCACGGTAGAGACGGAGCAACCGCTCCAGGGCGTCCCCCGCTGTGCCGTCGTTCAGAGGTTTGCCCCGCAAGGGGGCGAAGACTTCCTCAAGGTCCTCCGCAGGGACCAGGCGCGACCCCTCGAAGACGACCGACGTGAGCAAAGGGTTGGGTGTCACGGTGAACGTCAGACTCGTTCCCGCGGTGCCGGTCCTCATCTCCGCAGACACGTCCCGGTAGTCGCCCGTCTGATACACATCTTCAATCTGTCGCCGGACACCCCTCATGGTGAGCGGTTTCCACCGGTTACCTTCTTCGAGGCGGCGACGAAGAGAATCGGGCATCGCCCCCCCCTCAAACAATACGGCCGTCGGGGTGAAGACCGCAGACGAGCTGTCCTGGAGCTGCGACAACTCACCCCGCTTGCGTGCGTAGAGCGACAGAATGGCCGGAATGCTCTGTTCCGCCGCGGACTCTCCCGCACGGATGACCGTGTCCAGGCCGCGGAAATCCGACGAGCGGTGCGTTCCAACCGGGGGAGTGATCACGATGTCGGCTCCCCCGAGCTGCCGCTCGTTGAGGACTTTCATCATGATGCCCATGATCTGGTCGGCGGTCTGCCACGGAGCGTTCATTTCGTCGATCGTCCGCAGACCGCTCGTCGAGTTCACGACGATCACGATGTCATAGCCCGCCTCGCGCGCCACGTCAACAGGGATATTCGCCACGAGGCCGCCGTCGATCAGGCGCATGGTGTCCTTCTCGATCGGGCTGAAAAGAAGGGGAACCGTCGCGCTGGCACGAAGAGCCTCCGCAAGAGGTCCTTCGGAAAGAACGACCCGCTTTCCCGACACGAGGTCGGTCGCCACCGCACGGAAAGGAATCTTCAGTTTGTCAAAATCGGGAAAAGGGTGGTAGAGCGCCTGCAGCGTCTGGGTATTGAGAAAGTCCGTCAGCCGTTGCCCGCTCGAGACCGCCGTCGGCAACACGGGGGTGAAATCCTCGAAACGGACCGCGAGAAAACTCCGGTCGCCGGCGATCTTTTGGTCGACGAACAGTTCGCTCCGTTTCCGGTCCTCCGTCAGTGAAAGCACGTCATCCCAATCCGTCCTGCGGGCCAGCGAATCCAGCTCATCGACGGTGTAGCCGGAGGCATAAAGACCGCCGATGATCGCCCCCATGCTGGTGGCCGCGATGAAGTCGACCGGGATGTTGTATCGTTCCAGAACGCGCAGAACGCCGATCTGGGCAGCACCCCGCGCGCCCCCCCCGGTTAGGACGAGCGCTATCCTCGGACGCGTGACGTCGTGATGGGGAAAGAAAAGCCTGCCGGGGTGACGTTTTTCGTCAAATCGGGGGCGGACCGTTATGGTCTCTCCCGATTCTCCCGGGACGGCATGCAGGGCGATGAGCAACCAAAGGAGAACCGGACAACGGTACCGATGCCGCATGGGGGTCAGGATGCGCGAGGGGTGAACGGGATGGGTCCAAATGGACGAAACCTGCCTGCTTTAAATATATCCCACATCAACGGGAGAGTCAAGTTGCATTTCGCCCATATTTTTCTCTTCTTTTCAAAGATGACATTTCTGAACCCACTCGTCCTCTTTGGTCTCGCCGCCGCGGCAATCCCGCTCGTCCTCCACCTCCTGAATCTGCGCAAGCTCCGGACGATCGAGTTCAGTTCGCTCCGCTTCCTGAAGGAGCTGCAGAAAACATCGATGCACCGCGTCCGCGTTCGCCAGCTCATGCTCCTCGTGCTCCGCATGCTGCTGATCGCATGCCTCGTCCTCGCGTTTTCACGCCCCGCTCTCCGCGGGTCTCTCGCCGGGGTCGGCGGGACGGACGCAGCGAGCACGATGGTCATCATTCTGGACGATTCACCGAGCATGGCAGCACGGGACGAGCGGGGCGCTTCGTTCACGCGTGCACAGCAGTCCGCCCTGACGGTCGCAGGTCTTGCCCGGGACGGCGACCACCTTTTCTTGATCCCCCTGTCGGAGGCTCGACCCGGCGGACCTCTTCCGGCCCCATGGAGGCCCTCCTCTGCGGCGGCCGCCATCACACGCATGACTCCCTCCTTCGCGACCGTCTCCTTTCACGGGGGACTCCGCCGCGCCGGGGAGATCCTGGCGGCCTCGGCCGATGCGAACAAGGAGGTCGTGCTGATCACCGACGGGCAGGCCTCACAGTTTGCCGGTGGGAAGAGTGAAGGGGACAGCGTCCGCGCTTTCGATGAGGGGGCACGGGTATTTCTTCTGGCTTCCCCCCCGTCGCTCCGCGACAACGCCGGCATCCTCTCCGCCACGGTGACCACCCGCATTCTCTCTGAAAAAAAGCCCGTGCGGATCGCGACGCAAACGGGGAATTTCGCCGGGACCCCGCTCCGGGGAGCGCTGGCGAGCGTGTATCTCGACGGGAGCAGGGTGGCCCAGAGGGGACTGGACCTGGCCGCGCAGGGGGTCGGCGACCAAGAATTTGACGTCACGCCGAAGCGGCGGGGAATAATGGAAGGATTTGTCGAGATCCAGGATGACATGTTCGAACCCGACAACCGACGGTATTTTACGCTGGAGGTTCCGGATGACATCAGCGTGCTTCTGGTCGGACCGGGCTCGACCGCGACGTCGTTCGCCGCCCTCGCCCTCGCCGGGGATTCCACCCTCGCAGGGAACCTCACTGTCCGGACGATAACGGAAGCGGAGTTTCCATCAGTGGATATCGACCGCCAGGACGTGGTGATCCTCTGCGGGCTGCGCGGACTTCTTCCCGCCCCTTCACGCCGGATCGCCCGATTCGTCAACGGAGGAGGGGGACTGATCGTCTTCCCGGGGGCCGAATCCCGGATTCCGCTGTACAATGAGGGACTCTTCGCCGAACTCGGTCTTCCAGGTCTGACCGGCGGACCCTCGACGCAAGGACCCGGAAACTTCCTCTCCTTCGCCTCGGTCGACTACAATCACCCCCTCTTCGAAGGGATGTTCGACGCGGGCTCGGGGCTCCGCAAGAAACGCCCTGCCGTTGAATCCCCGCGCATCGTCACTACGCTCCCTCTCCTCGCCGGTGATCGCGGGACGACCGTCATCGTGATGTCGGACGGCAGGCCTTTCCTCGAGGAGTACAGCGCCGGTGCCGGGCGGGTCCTTCTGTTTGCGGTCGAGGCGGGCGTCGGATGGTCGGACTTCCCCGTGAAGGGGCTGTTCGCTCCCCTCCTGCACCGTGCCGTGAGGTACCTGGCCGGTGGAATGGGCCCCGCGTCCACGCTGGTCGCGGGCGCCCCGTTGGAGTTGAGCGTGCGGCTGCGGGACTTCACCGACCGTGACATCTATACGCTTACGGGACCTGACGGCAACGCCCAACGCATCGTTCCCCGCATGCAGGCCTCGACAGGATTAGCCCTCTTCACGTCGTCTGCGGCAGAAGAACCGGGCGTGTATGTTCTCAGGCGCGAACGCTCTGGCGAACAGCCGTCAGACCGTGCGATCGCCGCGGCGGCGGTCAACATTGCGACAACGGAATCGGACCTGCGACCGGCCAGCGATGACGAGCTCGCGTCGTTCTGGAAGAGATCCGGCATCACACAGGACAACGTCCGTCGCATCGCCCCCGGCCAGGAGCCGGCGGAGAGCATTCGCCTGTCCCGGTACGGCATCGAACTGTGGAAACAGTTTCTCATGCTCGCAGCTCTGGTCGCGCTGGCCGAAATGGCCGTCGGCCGGGCGTCCAGACAAAGGCCAGGAGGCAGTGCAGCATGACCATGCAATCGACATCAGTCCGGGAAAAGGCAATCCTCGTCGGCGTGGCCACCGCCGACCAGCGGCGTACCCGCGTGGAGGACTATCTCGAAGAGCTTGCTCTTCTCGCCGATTCGGCCGGAGCGGACGTCCTTCACAAGATCCTGCAGGAACGGAAGTCGATCGACGCGGCATTCTTCATCGGCAAGGGAAAGGCCGAAGAGATTTCCTGGCTGGTCGAGGAGAAAAGAATCGACCTCGTGATCTTCGACGACGATCTGTCCTCGGTCCAGGTGCGCAATCTCGAAAAACTCATTAAATGCAAGATCATCGACAGGAGCGGAATCATTCTTGACATCTTCGCCTCACGGGCCCGCACCAACGAGGCGAAGACACAGGTCGAACTTGCCCAGCTCCAGTACATGCTCCCCCGGCTGACCCGCCAGTGGACGCATCTCTCGAAGCAATTCGGCGGTATAGGAACGAAGGGGCCCGGAGAGACGCAGATCGAAACCGACCGGCGCGCGATTCGGACGAAGATCGCCAGGCTCCACACGAAACTCAGGGACATCGGCAAGGAAAGGGAGGTGCAGCGGAAAGGGCGGGAGAACCTCCCCCGGGCCGCGCTCGTGGGATACACCAATGCGGGAAAGTCGACCCTGCTGAACTGGTTCACGGGGGCCGACGTGTTCGTGCAGGACCAGCTTTTCGCCACGCTGGATTCAACGGTGAGGGCCGTATCACTCACCCCGGCCCATCGGCTCCTGATGTCCGATACCGTCGGCTTCATCAGGAAACTCCCCCATAATCTCGTCGCCTCCTTCAAAAGCACCCTCGACGAGGTCCGGGAAGCGGACATCCTCCTCCATGTGGTCGATCTGAGCCATCCACTGTTCGAGGAACAGATCGCGGTCGTCAACGAGACACTGGAGGACATCGGCGCCCAGGGCAAGCCCACGGTCCATGTATTCAACAAGGTGGACCGTGTGGACAACCGGAACATCGTACCCTACGTGGGAGCGAACTTCAACAACGCGGTGTGTATCTCTGCATCGCGGGGAATCAATATGACGGGGCTCGTCGCTCAGGTGACGTCGCTTCTGGAGGGGACGATCGCCGAGGAAACGATGACCTTCGGACAGAACGACTATGAGCTCATGTCGCAGGTGCACGACGGCGGGGAGGTGCTGGAAACACGCTATGACGGCGACAGCGTCACGCTTCGATTCCGCATGATCCGTCCCCGGGCCGAACAGATCAAGAAAGCCCTCCTGCGAAAGAAACGCTCCCGGGATCAGTGACCCGAGGGATCAGTGACCCGAGGGATCAGTGACCCGAGGGTCAACGACCCGAGGGTCAGCGACCCGAGAAGGTCAGCTCCGCCGCCGACGTCTTCTGCGAGAAATTCTTCAGCAGCCGCTTTCCCGCAAGCTCCACCACCTCGTCGCCCCGGAACAGCAGCGCATCGTCCTGCCGCAGCACCAGGGTGAAGGGTCTTCCCCCGGTCAGAGAGGCCGTCCCGCGCCAGGCGTTGCCGTTGTCCATCATCCAGAGGACGTTCACTTTCATCGCGCCGGGGAGATCCGGGGCGTCGAGAAGAATCCGCCCTTCCTCCTTCGTCCTTCGGTAGGAACCGTCGATCCGGTGCGCCCCGGCGTAGACGCTGAATTCCACCTCGGTGAGTTCCTCCGGAAGCTTTGGCTGGATGGTGATGGCGTTCGCCGCAAGATCCACGCGCAGGCCGAGATAGTCCTGATAGAAGGTCCGGACGTACTCCGCCATCCCGACCAGCGATGCACGCACCCCCACCGGCCCGGGTCCGAGGATCGCCGGAAGGGTGCCGGCCATATCTTCCGTCAGCGCAACGCGGGCCATCGACTTCGTGAGGATGTAGCCCAAGTCCTGCCGGTCGTAGCGGGTCAACGCATAGGTGACCGGCCCCGCCAGCCACGTCCACGCCGGACCGTCATAAGACGGATTCCCCGAGATGGCCCCGCCGGCCAGCGTGCTCACCCCGTACGGCAGCATCAGGTTCCGTACGGTCGCCAGCGTCACACCGTACCTCATCGGTTCCTTTTCGAGCATTTCCAGGCACATGATACCGTTCGGACGCAGGCCGGGACCCTTCTCTCCCCCGGGGGTCAGGTGGTCCGCAAGGGTCTTCGCCGCGGTGTCGGCGAACTGTAGCGCAAAATTGTCCGATGTCTCAACGGAAGACCTCCACCATTTCCCCGCGCGCGCGGTGTCGCCGAGAAAGGTGGCAATATACGAGCCTATCATCTGCTGAAAATACCAGAGCAGCTGCATTTCAACGGCGCGGTTGCCGCGGGGGCTCCGGGTCATCCAGGTTTCGTACGGACCGTGCGTCAGGAAGTTGAACCGGTCGGTATGAGACCCGTACGTCCCGTCGAGACTCATGCGGACGGCGGGGTACAACAACCGGACTAGTGCCGTGTCGTTGGAGTAAACGACATGTTCGTAGAGCTCCCGCACAAACCAGGGCGCCACATCCGCTCCGGCGTAGGTTGCGTGCCCCCCGGCCACCCGGTCCGCCAGACGCCCGTAGGTCCCGCTCCCCGGCCGTCTATCCTGATAACGTGCGAGCGAACGAAGAATGGCCGCGGTCCGGGGATAGTCGCCGGTGGCAAGCCCCAGGCCCGCGATCGACTGCGCATTCGCACGCAAATCCATCGAGCCGTCCCAGGGAAGTCCCGCCACGGCGAAGGTGTCCCGCTGATCGATCATCAACCCGTCCAGGGACAGTTTCATCCATTGCAGGGCCTGTGTGAGGGTGTCATCTGACGTGCGAACGTACGAGGCGTTGAGGAACTTCTCCATGCGTGATTTCCGCGCTGATGCCATTGTGTCAAACGCGGCAAGAAGTTCCGTCGCAACGGCGAAAGGCTTCCCCTTCTCCACGACGACAAGCACGAACCGGGCCTCGCCCGATGTGTCGACCCCTCCCGCGATTGCATGTCCGCTGTGGTCTCCGGAGAGGATCAGGGATCGGCCGTCGTTGAGCGTCCAGACCATGTGGTCCCCCGCGGGATGCGGCGCCGCGGTTCGCAGGTCACTCCCCGGAAGGACCCGGACCGTCGTCCTGCCGGGACGGCCCGAACGCACGCGGATGCCAAACCCGTGCGTTCTGATCCCGTTGACTCCCTCAAGCACCGAAAGAACCACCTCCGTCCCCCCGGCATAAAATTTCTCTGTTGCATACGGGAGAATTCTGGCCGAATCGAGCCGGTCAGCGGTCAGGGTCCCGTCCGGCGTTTCAATGACGAGACCCCGCACCACTTCCAGACCCTCCACCGTCCATCGGTCGGCGTCCGCACGCCCCCCCACCACCCCGACGAGGAACCCTCCTTCCCTGTCCGATTGCATGTACGAGCGCTCTCCGCCGCGGGCAACAATGGCAAGGGATTCGACACGGATCGGCGGACGTGCGGGGCGGTCAGGCTCATTCCGGCTGCAACCGGTCAACAGAACAGAGATCAAAAGAAGGACACCAATGGTGCGCATAAACTCCCGTCGTTGTACATGGATGTTTAACCTACGGAAAAGACCACTGATTTTCAATATGGCATCCTCAGGAGGTTTTTGGTATCTTGACATCCCACATTATCATGGAGCGGACGGACAACATGCTCAAGGTCGCCATTGAAGCCGCACGCGAGGCGGGCCGGTTCCTCAAAGAAAACGTCGGCAACGTGCGCACCGTCGAGGTCAAGCAGGGCGAAGCGCGGAACCTCGTTTCAGAAATCGACAAGGGGGCGGAAGAACGGATCATCAGCATCATCAGACGTCACTATCCCGGCCACGCCATCCTCGCCGAGGAGAGCGGCCCCAGCGGTGCGACGTCCGAGTACACGTGGATCATTGACCCGCTCGACGGGACGACGAACTTCCTGCATGGCGTGCCGATCTTTAACGTCTCCATCGGTATCGAGCGAAAGGGGGAAATCGTTACGGGCGTCGTCTATGACCCGAACCACGACGAGCTCTTCACCGCGGAGAAGGGGGGGGGGGCGTACGTGAACGGGAATCGGATGAAGGTCTCCGGCTCGACCGAGCTTATCAACAGCCTCGTGGTGACGGGATTTCCGTATGACCTCGCGGAGAACCCCGGTCACACGGTCGAGGACTTCGTAAAATTCCTGATGGAGGCACGGGGAGTCCGGCGTCTCGGATCAGCCGCGATTGACCTTGCCTACATTGCCGCCGGGCGATTCGACGGGTACTGGGAGGTGAGCCTGAACCCCTGGGACATGGCGGCGGGGATCTTGCTGGTGACGGAGGCCGGTGGCACGGTCAGCGACTACGCCGGCGCGCGGTTGGACATCTACAGGAAAAGGATCGTCGCGTCGAACGGTTTGATCCACGGCGCCATGGTCGGGATTCTGAACCGGTCCTCACCCCACGCATAACCGACGAGGGGGGGGGGGGTAAAGCGGTCCCCCCCACGACGTCAGAACTTCTTGATCATGTCGAGGAACAGAAACCCGAACGTCCCCAGAAACGCGATCCCGAAGAGGACCGCGATGCCGACAAACAGGAGCCTCTCTTTCGTCGCCTCCCGGTCAACAGGGCGGGACGGACGTGTCTTCACCGTCATATCCCCCATCACCTTTGTCTGGCAGGAAAGACGCAGATTCTTGCCGACCTCGTGCGCGATCGCAAGGCTCCCCCTCAGCGTCGATTCCTCCTCCTGCGTCCTCGGCCCGGCTCCCTTCCCGTCCACCAGCTCCACCGCACAGGTCCCGCAGATATTGTGTCCGCGGCAATTGAGCACCATGTCGAGCCCCCGGTAGGGGGAGACCCCGACGCGGAGCATCAGTTCACGCAGGTTCACACCGGCGTCGGCGTCGATCGTGCGGTGTTCGTTGTACAAAGTGACGGCAGGCATTCCTTCTTCCCTTCCGGAGTTCGTGATCAGGTTTGACGTCTCTTGGCCCAGATCCTTTGCTGATAGTCAGTAGGTTTCGGGGGTGGCCCACGGATGCACACCCCCCCGATCGACATAGGCGCGGATGCACGCATGCCGTTCGGCCGGCCCGGGGCCCAGCGTCATGCTGGAAACGATGTCGCGGGAGGCCCGTTCCAGCACATCGTCCCGGTCCGTGTGGACGATCGCAAGAAGATCCCCCTTCTCGACACGATCACCGAGCTTCTTCGCAAGGAGAATCCCCGCCTTCGGGTCGAGCACCT